>Ga0209755_10009045_pt1 | contig 10555 bp, 13 predicted proteins | sample TergutCo191P1_FD_187301 | JGI IMG/M metagenome (GOLD analysis project Ga0209755, IMG submission 187301) | Cornitermes sp. P1 segment gut microbial communities from Petit-Saut dam, French Guiana - Co191P1 (SPAdes) (version 2) | ecosystem: Host-associated > Arthropoda: Insects > Digestive system... | reverse complement strand
CGACACAAACGTATCATACAGCCGCCCGAAAATACTGCGCACATGGTTTTCATGCCCCCAAGAATCCACCCCCGGTGCGCCGATGCGTTGTAGCTCCTGCCCCCATTTGTACACGGTGCGGTTGCCCGTGTTCAGCGTAAAATACCACGGGTCGTAGAAATGGATGGACAGCATCAAGCGGTAGGGCACAGTGTCCGTGGGCATCGCGAAGCCGCGGGCGGCGCTTAGCGTAATGTTCGCGTTGGTGTTGTATCCCGCCACAATTAAAAAACGGTACGCGTTGTTACCCCCGGTAGCACGCACCGTATCCACAAAAAGTTGATTCAAATAGTTTAAATTCTGCATACTGGAATTATGCACGGGGTTGCCGTAATTGCCCAGCTCGCGCAGCTCGTTAAAGCCCTCGAACAGCAGCCGCGCGTCATAATCGCGGAAGCGAAGCGCAATTTGCTCCCACACAGCGGCGAAGCGGGCGCGTACTTCTTCTTGCACGGGCGGGGCAGCCGTGGGTGCATTCGCCCCAAACCAGTTGGGATGCAAGCCGTCGGGGTATTCCTCAATGCTTAGCCATGCGCCGCCGTTGAAATAATTATTCCCATCGTGGTGAATATTGATGACCACGTACAAATCCGCATCCAACGCGTAGTTGACCACTTCTTCGACCCGGTTCATCCACGCTTCACTGACCGCGAAATTATCGGCGTCGTCAATATGCCCCACCCAGGTAACGGGAATGCGCACATTGGTAAACCCCGCCGCCCGAATCACCTGAAACAATTCCGGCTGAATGCGGGCATTGTTCCACGCCGTTTCCGACGCGCGGCGGTTGGTGAAGGCGTCCATGGAATTGCCCACGTTCCAGCCCACGCCCATGGCCCGTGCCATTTCCAGCGCCGTTAGGTCAAAGGTGCGAACGGCCGGCGCGTGGGAAAGGGTAATGACCACATCCGGCTTGATGACCGCCTCGGGTAAAGGGGGTTCTTCTGCCGGCGGGGCTTCGTCGTAAACGGGGTCGTCAGCCACAACGCCCATTTCCGCCGGTTCGTAAGGGGCGTAGGGGGCGTACTCCACACCCTCTCCGCACGCCGCAAAAAATAAAGTAAGTACCAACACCGCTAACCACTTTTTCACAGAAATCACTCCTTGTGGGCTGATAGTACCCTGCGGGTACAGTGGTGTCAATGAAATTGGATAACGCAGGCTTGCAAATAGTAATAAAAAAGCCACAACGACCACAAGCGTTTGGACGCGCTTGTGGCGGGTGTAGGGATGGGTAGCATCACCTACAAACACAGGGGCTTGCCCTGCCGTTGCAGTGGGGCAAGTATTCCCCCCGGTGGTCGGACAAAATATACCATACCAAAAATCACACGGGGGCTGTAACGTTCTTCCTGCTGTGACTGTTGCTTTCCCATCAAGAGCATGATACTTGAGCGAGAAGAAGGGAAGTATTTATACATTGGAATGGACACTAAAGGTAGGTTGATTGAATTACTGGTCAATCATAATGCAAAAATAGTTTTTTCACGCGATGAAGTTGCGTAAAACATTTGAGAAGTTGATTAAATAGGAGGTATTTATGCGAGATATGACAGACGAAGAAATTATGGCGCTTGAAATTAATGCTTTCTGGGAATTGTCGCCGCAAGAATGGCAGCAGGACAATTTTCGTTACATGTTCCAGATGCTGGGCTTGATTTATGCAAATTAGGTTGAAATTAAACAATTGTTAGTAGAGGGTAATCAATCGGCCTCGGCTGTGTAAGCGGTTTCCTTTTCCTTCCGCTTCTTCCAGCCCTTCACCAATTCGTACATCCCCATGCACAGTAAAAATATGGCGAAGCCTTTTCGCAGCCAGTCGGCGTCCATGCGCACGGCCAGCAGTGCGGCGGGGATTGCGCCCAGCACGCCAAAGAGGGTCAGTTTCCACAGGCCCTTTTTTTCTACGTTTTTTTCGCGCAGGTGAATGCGCAGGGCAATGAGGGCGGTGGGAAGGAAGAAGAGGAGGTTAATATGCTGCGCCTCGCGCTGGCCTACGGACAGGAACAGGGTCAGCGCGGGGATGAGTATCGCCCCGCCGCCAATGCCCATGCCGCTTAATGTGCCCGCCGCCAGCCCCACGGCTACATAAATAAGCCACCTCATACGGTAAGCATCCTAATTGCCCCGCCAATGAGAAACAGGCCAAACAGCATGTTAAGCCACGCGGCAGAAAGTTTTTTCAGTACCTTCGCGCCGATAATGCCGCCGACGACGCCCCCGGCGGACACAAACAGTACCGCCGACCACTTAATGTCTACATTGTCGGCCAACGTGTAAATGACGGCGCTGACCACAGAAAGCGGCAGCATGACCGCCAGCGTGGTGGCGTGTGCCTTGTGGGTTTCCAGCGGGATGAATTTCTCTAGCGCGGGTACAAGAATTGTCCCGCCGCCTGCGCCGAACAGCCCGTTGGCAATGCCCGCCACGCCCCCGATAAGGGCAGTTAGGTGTTTTCGTATATTCATGAAGCTAGTATGTACGGCGGGGGGTAAATTATGCACCCCCCACCCATGCAGAATCTATTTAGTGGTGCATTTTCCATTTGGGTATGCTATAATGAACTTGCACAAAGTCGAGGAGGGTATCCATGAAAATTAAAAAAGGCAAAAAATTTATCGCCGTTGCGTTACTTGTTGTTGCAATGGCTTTCGGTGTTGTTACGGCTTTTAGTCCTAACATAAATACAGAAGTATTGGCGGCAGAGCCGAGAACGAACAACGCACCCATACAGGCAAGTTACACCCTGCACCGCAACGCCATAACGGTAAATTTTGAAGATGGCGGCACGGTTGTCATAGCAGACCGCATGGACGTAGCAAGGGTTAAATTCGGCACGCTGCGATACAGCGACCTTGAAATCACCAACCGCTCGACCCTGTCCGATTTGGAATTTCGTGAAGGCGTAGTAAGAGGGTATATTTTTGGTGACATTTCATCAATGGTACGTTCGGGCATATTTACATGGGCTGAACTTATCAACCCCGACATTAGCGGAGACGGTGATTTGACTAACCCCGCCCAAAATATCACTTTTGACTTTGACGGTAACTCCATAATAGTCCGCATGGAATGTGATGGTGCTGTAACAATCGTAAACGGAGCAGAAGTAATCGACACATTAGTGCGAGGGAGAATGTCCGTTTGGGATGTTGAAATAATCAATAATTCAGCTGTTTCCGACACAGAATTTCTTGGACGGTTAGGACGAGGGCATATATTTGGTTATGGGGGCGTATCAGCATTAAGAAGTGCAGGAATAATTGACAGGTTTGGAACGGAAAATGCACCCGCTGCCCCACAAAATAGTACGGTCATTGATGATGTAATAAATGCTATCGAAGAAAATGATTTGCTTACAATAAATCATCATCAAGTTACAGCAGATTTTAGCAGGGTAGTATTTGAGTTAAGGGATTGGCGAGGGTCAATGTCTGTATATGTGACTAACGAGCATGTTGGGGCTATAACATATGGATTTGGTGCTAATTGGCTAGGGAGCATTAGTTTCCGGCAAGCGGGCGAAGTTTTATATGTTTCGGCTACTGGTAACACGGTTGATTTTTGGGGTGTACTGGGAGCAAGACCGCAAGACATAGTGTTGATAATTGGGGTTGATGAATTAACTCAAATTTCTACCACTACAACGTCAACTATGGGCAGGGGTATCTCAATTACAATGCTTGATTGAATTTAACTGTAATATTAGTTTAATGCGCTATCTCCCAATAATGCCCATCTAAATCTCGGAAATAAAAATGATAGCCGTTCCAGTCTTTTGCTTTTTCCGGGGCGTGTTCTACGCTTGCGCCCAGCGTTTGGACTTTTACGTACATTTCATCTACTGCTTCTTTGGAATCCAGATTATAGGCTAAAGTAATGCCTGAAAAGCCATTTACAACCTTGGGCGGGTTGTAAACATTTACATCTTCTGCCAATTTGTGCAATTTATATAGAGAAACGCGTATGCCGTCCATTTTAAAGTCTGCCATGTTCCCGCCGTCAAATGTCACATCGAAGCCCAATTCGGCATAAAAATCTCTTGATTTTTCTACATCCCTTACGCCTAGTGTAATTAACATGTTTTTGTTTGGGTTTGTCATGCTATCAGCCTCCGTATAATGCGCAGGCAGCCATCAAGATGCAGCATTATATGCCTTGAAAACGGCATAAGCAGCAAGCCTGCATAGGTTTTATTGCACCAATAATCAACCAGCCAAAATGCACTTTCATCGGTTGATACTGTGTTGGATTTTATGACTTTTGCTTTTCGTTCTGCCGTGATTTTTGTTTTAGAATCTTGAAAGCTCATGCCTTGAATTAGCTCGTTTGTATTAGCCATTACGGCAATAACATATTCTCTTAGCTGTTTTAGGTCTAACGCCTTGCTAAACGCAATTAAACCATCACGGGCTATTTCGTTTCCGGTGGTAATAATGGGGGCATTTAACCGTTTATCAAAGTTTTCAGCAAAGAATAACTGCGCTGTTCCTGCAATTAAGGTATTTGATACAGTATCTTCAATCCGATATAAATGATAGAGGTAGTACGCAATGGTTTTATCGTTTTTGAGGGGCATTTTACAAAAATCTTCATCGTTGCAAACATGGAAAATATAATCAACTATTTCCAACAATTCATTTCGGAGTGTAAGCAAACTTGTTTTGCCCGCGTCAAAGGAAGCACTTTTTTTGATGTTTGATTGAAATGATTTGAATAGCTCCGACCGTTCTTGCTTGGTTGTCATAAGTGTCCTCCTCAAACTTTGTGCGCGCATCTATTTTTCTCCTTTAATTTTATCGGGACATATTTTAAAAATTGGTAACAATTCAGCCCTTTATATATTTCTTCATCATCGTTTATGTTTTCTCCCATAATTTCGCGTTCATCATCATATAGGAAATTCGAGCCTTCTATCCACGCCATAATGCCGTTTTTATCTGTGGTTAAGCTAGTGCTGTAACTATCATGGGAAATGGCGGTGGCATATAAACCGCCCTTGAATTCGACCTGCTCGTAAGGCGTTAATTCAGCTTCGGTCACATGGTCATGTATTGCACATATCATGCTGAAATGACCGTTTTTTGTCAAGACAAAATCAAGCCCATGCGGGGTAAGCCCCCACGGTAAAAGGTGTTCATGTTCCTCTATCCAATTCCATAAATCCCAAAGTTTATTTTCATCGGAAGCGGCATGGTATCCCGTGGATACTGCTTTGAACCTAGGCATTTTTACAATTACCACCTGTTGGTTTTTCTTGTCAAGTTTGTCTGTTATCTGAATTAAACGGTTTATATTTGACGGTTTGCCGATATAGTCAACAGTTATTAACTGCGTTTCAATTTCTCTTGCTTTGTCGTACAATTGTTTTACGTCATTATTGTCGGTAAAATTCATCTGCTCTATCGCTTTTATAAAATCAAGCACAATGCTTTTCAATTCGTGCAGAAGTGCGACTTCGTTGTCGATATTTTGCGCTTTTTTGTTAAGCACTTCCAACACTGTAGCAGCACCCGAATCATTGAAAATACGCTGTATGTCTCTTATGCTGATGTTCAATTTGCGTAAAATTAGTATTTGTTCAAGCCGCTTTACTGCGCTTTCATCGTACATTCTGTAGGCGTAATCATCGCTTCGGGTGCTGGTTAGTAGCCCCATATCTTCATAATACCGTAATGTGCGTGCGGTTATGTCGTACTTGTTGGATACCTCTTTGATTTTGATTAAACTGTGCATGTGCAATACCTCCGCCTGAATTTTGGATAAGCATATAATAAACGCTTCCCCAAAGGCAGCGTCAAGCGGTTTATGCTTTTACAGGTTTGTCCGTACAAGTGGACTTGATATAAGGGAAAACTTGTGCAGCCGGCAGCTACCGATAACGCTTCATTGGGTATCCACTTTGCGGCGAATGCGACGGAATACTGCCCGTGCGAATATAAAAAATAATGCGGGCAATTGCAAAACCAAGAAAAAGAAAATAATTTGGTTTGCTGAAATAAAAACTCCGGGAGCATGTTGAGTGGCACGGAGGGCGTTGACGCGTCCAAATTCCATCCAAGCTACCACAAATAAAACAACGCCAATGCTAGAAAGCACACCCGGTATGATTAACCAACGCCTGCGTCCTTCCCGCAGGGCTAATTTCACCTGCATTATTCCAAACACAGCCAAGACTCCTAACGCAGCGACCATAAAAAAGCCAATCATTTTGTTGCCTCCCAATATTTTGCGTTCCCATGCTCATTTTCGGCAGAAACAGCTATATATAAGTTTTCTTCATTTCTGTGTTATAAAATTGTAACACACCTTCACAGGCTTGTTCGCTCAAGCGGACTTGATATAAGGGAAAAATTATTCAGAAATCCACCATAGATATCCAAATTTATCTACTATGCCGCTCCCTATTTTTGTGTCGTCCCAGTCAAGTGGGCCTAAAGGTTTGGCACGGATAGCCTCTTTTTTTAGAATTTCGTATGCTTTCCTAACGCCTTCTATGCCTAAACTATCAACAAATAACTGTGCATATGGTTGGAAGCTATGCGAAGGCGTATAAAGTTCATCGGGGTCTTTGTTAAAATTATCTCTGGGAACGACAGAGATAAAATGTTTATCACTATTCATAAGTTTAGCGTACACCAACTTTCCGTCGGCACTGTGTGCAGTATATCCTTTTGTTAAACCGAAAGCCTGCATATATAATTCGGTAGCTTCTTCGCATCTGCTCGTATAAATTGCACTCTCAATGGTCATCTGTTATGCACTCCTATTCATATAAATTCTGTTTTGCCTACATTGTGTACAAATGAATCTGCGATAAAACAAAATACGAGCCATTAAGTGCAATTCGATAATACTGATATGTTTTTGGCTCATCAATGTTAAACGCCTTTTCGGTGTATAGCGTAACAGGTTTTGGAAACTCGGTTTGTGAATCAAGCAATGTCCATGCCCCATCTTTAGATATTGTGCCGTATAATGCCCAGTTGTTAGGAACATCAAGCCGTAGCCCCGTGACTAAACTGTACATTTTCAATTCAGTAGGGTTGTCCAATTCAAATACGATAGTATGGCTATCTCCCGTTGACATATGTTCATAAGGCCCGGCGTAAAAGTAGTTATTGTACTTGCTATTGAACAAGTTATCCCTGTTTTCATCGGTGTTGCCTGCTAAATCCGATATTCCGTTTACACGTAGTTTATTATCAATACGTGTCAGCCCATCGGTTATGGGGTCAAGAATTGGACGGCTTGCCGTTCCATGAGACAATGCCAACCTAAAATCTATTATTTTACAGGCATTATCCAACGATTCAGCATTGGGGTTTTTGAAGCTTACGCAAACACCGCATATATTGCGAAACTCTTTTCCAAGGATTGTTGCAGCGCCAAAGCAGGGATTTTTATGATTACAGCTTTCGCAATAATTTACGTTCTTGTATATAATCTCCGTCAAACCCTCTTTTTTAATGAAATCCTCATACTGCAACAGCTCTTTCAAATCCAATAAAATACGCCATGAGTTGTCATCATGGCTTCTTACACCGATACAAATATATCCGATGGTTTTGCTTTTGGCCTTTAGCGTCCATCGGTTTGTTGAACTCCATTTATAGGTGATATTTTTCGCATTGCAATAATCCAAGAATGCAAGGGCAACTTGTTTTTCTTCGTTGCTCATGCTCGCTCTTGTTGCGATTATATCTTCAAATATTGGCTTGGTTCTTTTTTGTGCTTGGGCTATGCTTTCTGACATATGTATGCCTCCGATAAAATAAAAATATGTTCGTTTGCCTCCCGAAAATCATAGCACACTTTTGAAGGCTTGTCCTTCCAAGCGGGTTTGAAATAAGGGAAAAATGTTACATTTTACATATCGGAATATATGCATAACTCGTGTGGGTCGGAAGATTGTATTCAGCGTGACAGTGGTATTCCACTTGAATATCAACATTCGGGTTTTGTATAAATCCGTTTTCTTTTGCGGCAGCTTCTAAAATGCCGAAATACTCCCATATTCCATGATTTTTTCTGCCTAACAGCGTAATATCCGATTCTTCGCTGCCCCTTGCACGCAACCACAAGCCACCCGGTTGCGTAAGTAATTCGTATTGCGTATCTTGTTCTTCCGAATACGTTTCCTGCGCGAACATTATGCCGCTTGGCTTATTATCACATGAATAATTGATTGAAATAGAAGCGCTCCACGCCGGATTTATTAGTTCTTGTTTAGGAATAGGAACAAGTGCCTGGTATCGTTGTATCAGCGTCATATCATCATCCGCAAACGGGGGGTCGGTGTTGTTATCTGCATAGGCAATACAACCCACCCATATAACATCGGGGCGTTCAATGATATCAAATGCTACCCCTTTGTAGGAAATCGTTTTTACAAATTTTTCAACATTGGAAACAAATTTTTCAGACATAATAAATCCTCCCTTTACGTTAATTTTTATTGTGAGCGGGTTGAAGTATTTAAGTAACCGTATTTCAAAGCCATATCTATCACTTTAGCTTTTGTGTTTATCAATTCCTGCCCGGCTATAGATAGCCGCCTGTTTTTAATATAATCGGTGATAGATAGTCCTGTGGCGATATTAAACATTTTTTGAAGATGGTTGCTTGAATAATGCAGATGATTTGCCACATCATCTACACTAATGTTTTCAAACAAATTGTTTTCAATGTAGTTTATCGCTTTTTGTGCATCCTCAATCCAACTCATATGTTCAACCTCACAAAGTAAGTATATGGGATTTTGCTTCACAATTCTTGACTTTTTTCGTTTTCATTTGTCCGATAATGTAGCACACCTTTACAGGCTTGTCCGTCCAAGCGGACTTGATATAAGGGGAAAATTGCGCAGATGGTAACTACAGAAAATGCTGCTTATTAAGTGGCATTTTCCAAAGAAAAAATTTTATGAGAATATGCCTTTCCTCTAAAAACTTCATCTTTCATTTGTCCATGATAAACAAAACCATATTTTTCAACAAGTTTTATTGACTTATCATTTTCAATATAAATACAAGCGTTTATTTTCTTGATACCCATATTACTTTTTGCAAAATCTAGGATTGCTTGCATTGCTTCGCTCATATAGCCTTTACCCCAAAAATCGGGGAAAAGGTCATATCCTATATCACAACAGTCTGCCTGCCTATCCCAACAATGAAAACCGCAAGTACCTAACTTCACACTATCATCTTTTCTGATAATAACCCATCGGTGATGCCCCCTTGGTTCTGGCTGGTTGTAAAAATCAATGATTTCGTCTGCGGATTGAATGTCTGTTGTTGGCTCAGCATCAAATAAGTATTTATTGACCTCATCATTAGAGAATTGCGCTAATACAAAATCTCTGTCTTGAGAGGAAATATTTTTCAAAAACAGCCTGTCTGTTTCAAGTTCCTTAAAGAACACGAATTAACACCACCCGAATATAAATTTTGTTCGCTTACCTTGCAAAATTTTAACACACTTTCACAGGCTTGTCCTCTCACAAGAACTGCCCGTCAATTTACGCCGCGTTTACACAATTTGTCCGTGCAGTGGGCGCATTGTAAGTTGGCATTGGTTGTTGGTGAAAACCGCTCCGGGTGACGCCACAACGCCACTTCCCACCGCAGCAACACCGCCACCGCCAGCGCGAACAGGCTGATGGAAAAGAGGCCGGGGAACAGCATCAGCGGTGCGCACATGAAGAAATAATCCCAATTGTAGATGCGGCAGTGGGCGCAGCAGTTGTGTTTCATAAAAAAGTGGCGGAAGGGGCAGAAGAATAAAATAAAGCCGATGTCCGTGACGGCGTACACCAGCATGAGGATGAAAACGGCGTTGGCCGTCAGGCGGCCGGTGAAAAACAGCGCGGCGATGATGGCCGCTGTGCCCGCCAGCCAACCCAGCAGACTAAGGGCTGCGCCGCGGTGGAGGGGACGCGTGTCTGCTGGCGGGGCGGCGGCTTCGCCCTTTTCGCTCGCTTCAGCGGTTTCCACCGCTTTAAACGAACAGGCAAAATGCTTCCGCGCGCCCAGGGCTATGCGGCGGTTGGGCACGAGCCGCCACAGCATGTCTGCGGCCAGGTACAGCCACACCAGCCAGCGGAACATTTCCCCCGTGGGGAAAAGCACCGCCGCGCCCAGCAGCACCACGCGGAAAATAAACGTGAAGATGTGCCGTTGCCGTCGGGTCATTTATGCTTCAAACAGTGCCCGGGCGAACATGTCGGCGTCGAAGGGTTGCAGGTCGTCGATGTTTTCGCCCACGGTGACGAAGCGCACGGGGATGTCCAGCTCTTTTTTGATGGCTACCACCATGCCGCCCTTGGTTGTGCCGTCCAGCTTGGTTAGGATAATGCCGGTGATGTCGGCGGCCTCGCGGAACAGCTTGGCTTGTTGTATGGCGTTTTGCCCGGTGGTGGCGTCCAGCACCAGCAGCACTTCTTTGTGGGCGTCGGGGTGCTGGGTGTTGACGATGCGGTGTATTTTGCGCAGCTCGTCCATCAGGTTCTTTT
>Ga0209755_10009044_pt1 | contig 10555 bp, 6 predicted proteins | sample TergutCo191P1_FD_187301 | JGI IMG/M metagenome (GOLD analysis project Ga0209755, IMG submission 187301) | Cornitermes sp. P1 segment gut microbial communities from Petit-Saut dam, French Guiana - Co191P1 (SPAdes) (version 2) | ecosystem: Host-associated > Arthropoda: Insects > Digestive system >... | reverse complement strand
GGACCAGAGTGTTCGTTACCTTATTTTTTAAAAGCCTTGGTATATTGAGGTAATGTCTGACATTTAAGTGACATACAGCACTAATTTCCAAAACTTTGGTTTTGAGTTTGAAAGGGACTAGATCCCAGCTATTAAATAAATAACTACAAGGGCAGCTATATTCATCACTTCAAACACCTGTATTAAATAATGATTAAAGCTACAATGTATTTTCAAATAAATATTTGTAACCATTGTTACAGCGATCAATAATGTGACTGTACCTTTGATACATGCAGCAGACACAGTCTACAATATCAGTAAAATGAATGTCTTGACAAATTTATTTTCTTGGGTTAAGATGTTGCAATGTTTGTTACTCCTGTCAGGTATTTTGTGTTATGTTTATGTTTATGTGTATGTGTGTGGGCCGGGTAGCTCAGTCAGTATAGCAACTGACTACGGGCTGGACGGTCTGGGATCGAATCCCGGTGGGGACGAGATTTTTTGCCTGTCCAGACCGGCTCTGGGGCCCACCCAGCCTCCTGTAAAATGGGTACCGGGTCTTTCCCGGGGGTAAAGTGCAGCCGGGGCGTGCTGCTGACCACTCACCCCTTCTAGTGCCGTGGTCATGGAAGAGTAGAGCTATACCTCTACCCATACTGGGCCACACCGAACCCGTAATGGGATCACTTTAATTTTATGTGTATGTGCACAAATTAACTTGGATTCCTCAGTCCCATACTTTTGATCAAAGTTAATAATAATACTTTTCAAGCAGTTTCGCTGTCATTCAGAATACAGTTACGTGCACTTATATGACGTTCAAGTAATTATGGTTGCAGAAATCCCATTACTATATGAACTGCATTGTTTATCCTTTGCCCATTCAATTTAAAACACTAGTGCGTGGTGCTATCAGGCTACATTTTCTACAGGTATGAGATTATATTAGAAATGGTAGGGGCCTTTTAGCATTCCACCGTGTTTATGGTGACAAAGGTTTAAACAGTCCAAGATCACCTCAAGACTATATAAGGCCTACTTTATTGTCATAAATGTTTCAGTAAATGTTGTCATAAACTTAAAGTATAAATAATTGCATACTGGGTCAGTTGATTGGATTTTAAAACTTCTAAGACTACTATGTAAGTTAATATTCAGTAAACTTTTACATTAACTTTAAATGTATAAAATGTGCTTACGTGTGTTTGAGAACTAATTTTAAAATGTATTTATAAACCTATTAATCTACCACACAGTTTTTGCATTTGAAGTTTTTTGTATATGAATGTGGTGTCCCAACTTTTATGAAGTGTTGATATATTTGATTCTAATACAGTATATGGTTGAGTAATTACTGTAGGTGTATGTATCAAATGGTGATGGGCTACACCATGATAACCGGGTTATTTCAGGCTTCTGCCACAAAGTAGATGCGAACTGCACTATTCTAGGTTATTGCACAGCGTATAGTGGTAATTTCTTACCAACATTTCAGACAACCTAGCACAGGGTTTATTTAGGGAAGAGTGTGGGTGGTGGTAAGTTCTCAGTAGCATGGTGCCAGCCAGTTGGGTTGATGCATGTTGTAGGAGAGAGGGGGAAATAGCACTTATGACTACACTTCCCCTATCCTTCCCATCCACTTGCATTAACCCTACTGGCTTGCAACACGCTACTGAGAACTTACCACCACCCACACTCTTCCCTGTATAAACCCTGTGCTAGGGTGACTGGCTTTCTTTTTGGATTCTTGGCCCGTGAAGTTAGGACAAATATGTTGTCTGAAATGTCAGTAAGAAATTACCACTACTTGCTGTATAATAACCTAGAAGAGCATAGTGCTCATGATAACGCAGTGTTAATCAGCTGGTAGCCTCGTGCATTGTAAGCACTGAAGTGAAATAAATTGTTATTACTATAACACTACTGTAGATTTATATGAAGTCTTACGATACCATGTAGCTTGCAGCTTTGCTGTAAAATTAATGACTTTTTGAATAATACTAGGTGTCACTGTAAGGAAAATAGTGCTAATAAAGGCTGGAATTTAGGACCATGCACTTTATTGTAATTCATTGTTATGGAATACTACTGCCCTTTTATGGTCTTGTGGAATTGCAAGAAAACCTTAAGGATTTTATTTTACCTGCTTGGGACCTACCCTGTGGCAAAACTGGTTTTTATAAGCATGAACTGTACTGAAAAAAAGACAAATAATTGTTACTACTGTAGGAGTTAACTCCTTCCACTTCATTATTACCTGCATTTTCATAAACTATTAACCAATAACAATATACTAATATTACCTTTACTGTCACTTATGTTGTGGAGCTGTTATAACATGCTCATGAAAATGAGGGAATAGTCACTGCCATGGCACTGCAGAGTTCACCAGGAACTTGGGTCATTCAGTTTATTAACTGAAACTTAGCAATACAGAGATTTAAGCTGCCAAATGCAAATGTGATGTCACGCACCACCTGCACCATAACAAGTGCAGCAAACCTGTTCTCCATTATTACTCATAACAAGCAAATATATACCTAAACTAATTTACATCAGAATTCATTGGCCTTAAAGTTCATTGTCACAACTATAATGCCATCACACTTTGTAACACTGGATACCAGAACGTGTTCCCTGCTTCGAGACTGCATGACATGGTACAGATGTCTGGGATCCTAACTGTTCTGGTGACTGTCTGAAAACAACAAAGTACAACCTACAGTGGTGGCCAACACCATACTGCTATGTAACACAGGCCACACAATATAAACATGAGCTTCCTCTGCACATATATGCTGGGTTCATCAGAAAAGCAGGTTATATCACAAAAATGGCTGTCCCACCAACACACAAGAGATCACAGGCCTTTAAGAACACTGTGGTGAGGATAATGGATGTAAATAAATGACAGCAACAGGAATATGCAAAAATTACACAATGAATCTAATTTGTTCTCTTTACATGGCACTGTTAGGGGTAGTAAATGAGGATGAGATAAGTGGGACATGCACACAGAGATATGAGAAATCCACACAATATTTTAAGGGAAGATATCATTAAGGAAACCTTAGCCCAGGGTGTGAAAGGGATTACTGCTGCTAATCCTAAGAGGCTTTTACAAACAAAATGATGGAAGTTGGGGGTCCATAAATGCAGCTACTTCATAAAACGGGGGGGTATCAAGTGTTCAAGAACACCACAAAGAATTATTGGTCGTGAATCACTCGTATTACAGGCTCCAATTGATGCACCACTTAAAATGTCTGTACATATATGACTGGTAGAAGTACAGTATATGAATTTAAATTTGTTTTCTCACAAAATTACTTTGTGTGTGTTTTTTTTTTAAATAATTGTGCCCTCTATCTTTGAAATTAAAATTGAGCATTGAAGTTCCTATTCTTCAGAAATATCACTTTATTTTAATGCAGTTACTAGGGAAGTGCACCATTCACCTGAACAGTTCTATTCACATTACCAGATGAGTGTCATTATGTATCCAGTGATGGAACCTGGTTTTGAAAGGACAAAATTACTGCATACCTGCAAGTCTGTCTGTTGTATAGGCTACAAGTATGACAAAATTATGTTATCTTTACAGAATTAAAATATTTTAGACATTAATAGTTACCTCAAGCTGTATGGGTATGTATCAGCTGGGTAAGGTGTGACAGTTACAAATATTCATTCAAACCAATTCAGTTGCCCAGCATTTGTGTGTTAAATGGACTGTCCTAAATTGGTCTTTGAAATGCTATATCTGGTAACCTTTGACACATCTTGAAAATGTTGGTATGAGATTATGTCCACTACAAAGACAGATAAAAATATTTCAGGGTGTGACCTATATTTGCATATGTGGATGCATATAAAAAAACAATCCCTAGAGGGTAAAATTAACTTGTAACTAACTGTGCTTGCATATGCAAATATACGTAGCAAAACTCTTCTATAAATTCTGTTATATATTCAGGCAACAAGGAAATTTACTCCATTTTTAAGACATGTTGCATGATCTCTGTTTCAATTTCAACAAACTGCTGGTCATCTTGTACTTTGTTCAAATAATGTTTTTCATACATCATGCATTAAAATTTAAACACCATTCCTTATGTTTAAATGTTAATGATGATATGCATAACATGCAGCAATAATTTTAACAGATTTTCAAGACAAAAAGGTCATCTAAACGTGGAAGTACAAAACCAAAACTTCAAGCCAGTAAACCCTTTTATAAACTCATACAATAAAAGCTGATGAGATGCACTATTTCTCAGCTTTATTTGGTAAAGAACTCTACATGTTTCAGACAGATTTACTGTTCATAATCAGGAGTCTTAATGCTGTATGCACAGCAATAGGTATTTGTCATACCAGTTATGTTACCTGTCTGCTAGTGAGGTCAGAGTTCCATCCTGACCTTGCTAGCAGAGAGGCAATATAACTAGTATAACAAATACCTAATGCTTTGAATACAGTGTTAAGACTCCTGATGATGGACAGTAAATCTGTCTGAAACATTTAGAGTTCTTTACCAAATAAAGGTGAGAAATAGTGCATCTCGTTGGCTTTTACTGTAAGAATATATTATGATGCACGGTCCTCTAAATGTCAAATTCTTTTATAAACCTTGATGACATTCTTGCATATATGTGACATGTTTCTAGATTTATGGTGGTGTTGAAGTTATGTGGAAATTTCTTTAAGAATATTGCCTTGGATAACCTTAACTACCAAAATCCTGTTTTCCAATGCAAGGTGTAACAAGACAGGTAATATATGTACAATGTGATGTTGAGGCATGTTTGTGCAACCACTGCTGCAGTGAAAATGCAATAAGTATTACATACTATGAATAAACATTTCTCATTCTAAGAACTGAGTGAGATAAGATCATAAAAGTACATACATCTTCATGTACAGTACCCATTATTTTTGTCTGATTTTAATGAAACTTGAATTTTAATCACAGATTTTCTAAAAAATACTCAAATATCAAATTTCATGAAAATCCATCCAGTGGAAGAAGAGCTGTTCTATGCAGAGAAACTGAAAGACAGACTTGACAAAGCTAATAGTCACTTTTGGCAATTTTGCGAATGCACCTAAAAACTGTGTACAAAAATTTCACAAGCAGCATCTCCTAAAAGACATCTCAACCATACTGTAGTCTCAATCTTGTGTGTGCATCCAACAAAAAGTACTTACTGCATCCAGGCAATTCATGTCATGTCAGAGTTCCAGCTCTTTGAAATAGTGCCTACAATACAGAGATGCAATGGACGGGGGTTTGTCACATTGTTGGTAAAGTTTCAGGTCCCTTTCTGGCAGACGTTCATATGCTGCCATATATTGGCGGTCAAATGCAGCTGCAAAGACACAATGAGAACACATCACAACTTGGAGATACCAAACTGTACTGTGTATTGAATGACTTCAAGCTTTATTTCTGTGGATAGGTGATGTAAAGATTTCCTTGTGATTTTGGTCTCACGGGTTTAATGTATTTGCTTCTGATGACAATGAGGGCATGATTATCATGCACTGTTGGATGATGAATGAATCAAATGTGGCCAACCACCTGTCTGAATGTTATTTTGCTCTTAAATTCTGCACGGACTGTACTGGGATTGAAAAGGGGTATGTATGATCACTCTACTGACTTATTGCTGATAATAAATGTTACCATACACTAGGCCTTATACCAAAAAGAAGTTATATAAGTCATTAAGAGTAGGCCTCTAGAACACAACATGACCGTGTGACCTGTGGTGCCAAATCATGGTCTGTAATGAACGAGACTGAAACAGACTTAAAGATATGGAAAAGGAAAATCTGGAGATAAATATATGGGCTAACACATGAAAATGGTTCCTGATGTATAAAAATGAATTAGGAAATTTATAAAAAATGTAAATCTGCAGATAATGTAACTGAATTAAAGATGTAGATTGGAGTGGCTTGAGCATGTTGTAAAACTGGATGGTGAAAGGACAGTAAAGAAGTTACTGGAGGGTGAACCAGGAGGGGGGAAAAAGGAAGACCTAGATTAAGGTGGGTGGATGTTGTTGAATTGGACTTAAGGAATACAAGAGCTTTGGACATAACAGAATGGGCATCTTGCATAAGAGAAGCCATGCAACAACTTAAAAGGGCTGTAGTGCTGAAGAAGAAAACGGGACAGTTAAAGAATTCTTAAACTCTTTAGGGGAAAACATTAGGCTTTGGCAGCAATGCAGCTGAAGTCTTCATTCACTGAACATTCAACCCCTTGTAAGATGCTGTCCCAAGATGTGAGGCACTATTCATATAATGACATAGTGCAATATTCCAGATGAAGGGAGCTCTCAAACCTTATTTCCTCTATGGAATGTTGCTCATTTTAACTATATGAAAATCATGCACATGTCACCAGTGCTACCAGATTATACATTTAATGAATTCTTAACACAAAATGTACAGTCACTGGAAATTACAGTTCTGAAGTCAAAAAAATTATAACACTTGTATGTGGGCCATACAACGGATATTCCTGTACACATGAAAGTGAAATGAGATTACTGTATTCTGTATGTAACACCATGTAGTTTGGAAGATAGCTACCCGTGTTTTGAAGGAATGTGTTGCCTCCTCCACCTTTAGGGTAGAAAAGATGAAGGGAGATGGCTGAAACTGATTACTTGAGAGCACCGGTACCTATCTAATGAGATTTCAGTGTCATATCGTAGAAAACAGCACTGTTCAAAATCACTACCATGGGAAACTCAAATCTCACAAACTGAGATAATGTTACAGTATTCCCTGTGCCAAAGTACTGTGCCATGCACATGTGCTCGGGGAGTGGACATAAATCTTCTTCACACATTGTAATTTCAGCACTCAATGATTAAGAGTGGGTGTCAGCCTAATGCTTTGGTTGCTTTACCCCAAACAGACTATATTACCTTACCATGATCAATGTTCTCCCGGCCCATGACAGTGAAGGCTAGGAACAAGATGTCCCAGTACAGAGAGTGGCTCCGATTCACTCCCTTCCCCTTCAACTTTTGCCTTTCAATAGCAAGCTTCTTCAGGGGCTCCATCAGGTCATTGCAGCGGACACCAGAGATCACCATCTGCATTACACTGTAAATAGAGTCCTCTGTGGTAGCAGCACAAATATAAATACAGCAAAACTACCTTTAAGTAATAATGGACAAAGACATGAAGGTATAACCCATAAATCCTGGTTTTGTATTTCATATATTTCTAGTCCCAACAACATAATAGTAGTAGTAGTGGCAGCAGCACAAAAATAATGACAAATCATCATGGTTGCTGCTGTCACTGTTGCTATTAATTTATTTTTGTACAAAACTCGTTACTTAAAAAGTACTGATTCTATGCATGACTTCAGCCTTCTGCTGGACTGTAAATGACACCTGTGCTCTTTTGGGATTTTACAAAGCATAGTGTGGCAAATTCTTACCGATATTTCAGGAATGATAGATTGTACTGAAACATTGGTAAAAAAGTACTATTCTACACTATGTAAAATCCCAAATGAGCGTAGATCTAGTGTACTGATTCTGTTGACAGTAACATAACCTGGCAGCGACTGTTACCACATTCACACCCATTCACTACAAATGTGTTTATACCCTATCTCCATACCAAACTTCGTATTTGGAATTCCAACAATTCATTAGTTACTGTGATCAAAATGAGGGCTAAAGGAAATTTCAGTGTGGACTCTGTCTTATTATTTTACATCATACAAAAAATATTAGCTTATTGCTTGTTTTTCCAAGAAGTATCCCTTCAGGACCATAGCATAAAAGGTGTTCAAGTCACTTTCACCTCACAAGTTTGCATGTAACATGTTATTACCAACAGCTTGTAACTAAAATGTACAGTGCTTGGATGGCTTCAGTGAAGTATATACCAAGTTTTGTGAAAGTCAAAAATTTACATGGGGACAAAAATTATGATCTCATTAGCCTGTCTTTCCATTCAGGAAGAAAGTTGGCTAGAAACTGTCCTCTAAAACTCTCTTTCCCTGTTCTGAGGTGTGCAATCCCCATTGTGTGTTTAAACTATAAGGTGAGGTAAATTCAGTCAAAAACACAACTATAAATATATGGCTAAATGATGGTGTTTATTAGCAATGGAAAAACTACGTGTTTTGGCCTACAGTGACCATCTTCAGGTTTTGACAACTTTCTTGCTAAAACAGTTTTATATAATATGCCTAAACCGCGTGGTGATGTTGAGATTTCAACATCATTTTACGTGCTTTTTTTTAAGCTAAGTTTGCTGGGATGTCTATTGCGTCATTGAATTTGTAGGTAGTTGGGTGTGGATCTTGCCGGTTGGGTAGGCGTAGGGTTAGGAGGAAACTGTGATTGCAGGTGTGGTATCTTATAGGCTCCTATGTTGGAGGGGGGGGTTTGCGGGATTGGTCAGTCTGGTATCTTCTCCTTATTCTTTGAAACTTCTTGTTCTCAGAGGGGGGTTGGTCTGCCTCCAGAGTTTTGCTGTGTGTGCGTGTGCATAGGCTTGGCACATTTGGTTTTCTGTGGGAGACAAAACAAGTGTGTGAAATGTAGAAACGGGTAAACCTTTGTGTGTGGTGTGTGTCTCTGTTTATACATATCTAAGGTACTGGGTATATAGTACTTACATGGAAGTGGTTTTCTAGTATTCTTCCTCAGTTTCTTGGGTGTCTGGGAGTTCTTGTTCCTGGTGTGTGTGCATGTAGTCTTTTCTCCGTTGTGTTGTACACTCAAATTGGTATCGTATTATTGAGTCCCTGTGCCTGGGTCCACTGTATTTCTTGTGGTTATTCACTAGTATATGTGTTGTGTGCGGTGCACTGTCCTCTTGATTTTGCACTATGTGAATTTGTCCACTGTTAGTGATGCTCACTGTTTATATTTGTAGTGTGTGATGTGTGTTATCTTTCAGTGTGGCAGTTTCTTGTACTGCTGTGTATCTGTTATGTTACTCGTTTTGGGGTAGGTCTGGTGTTGGGTTTTTGGTGCGGTCGCTTTGGAGTGTAGGTGTGAGGGGGTTTTTAGGGCTGTTGGGGTTTTAGAAGAGCTTCAAAGATTATGTTGGGGAATATGGTGCGTTCATCATTTAAGTGGTTATTGTTCAAGTATTCTGTGTAAATGTAAAAACATTCTATTGTGTTGAGATGTGACCCTACGTTTTGCTGTTGTAGTATTTGAATTGTGTTATGGATGGATGCGAATGAGTTTGCGTGTTCATTAAGTTGTTTTGCAAAGTTTGAAGTGTGACTGTTTGTCTTGAATGCATTTTTGTGTTCATTGAACCTTACTTGAAAGTTTCTACCAGTTTGACCCACATACGCCTTATTGCAATCGAGGCACTTCAGTCTGTACACTTCGCACTGTGTGTATATGTCTGGTACCTGTTGTTTGTGCTTTAGTAAACTCTGGATAGTATTGTTGGTTCAAAATACAATTTTTAAGTTGGTCTTTCTGAACAGGTTTGTAATGAAATTTGTTTCTTTTCCAATGTAGGTAAATGTGACCCATTTATGTGTTGGAGTATGTGTTGTGGTGGCTATTTTTCTGTGTAGCGCACTGGTGGGTGGTTTTGGGGTGAGTGGCTTGTATGGTTGGATTGGGAAGGCGTTATTATACGTGATGTTTTGGATAATGTTTTCTTCTGTCTTGTATTCGTCCTCGTGCAAGTTATATGTGTTCAGTCTGTTGCAGAGAAATCTTACGGCAGCGTATTTGTGTTGGGCTGGGTGGTTGGAGGTGTATGGGATGATAGCGTCTGTGAAACTGGGTTTCCTGTATATGGATATCTTCCAGTTCATAGGGGTCTTGTGGATGGTGACATCCAAGTAGTTTATTTTGTTGTCAGTCTCTGTTTCTGCCATAAATTTTAGATTGGGGTGTACTGCATTGAAGTCGTCTAATATATTTTGGATGTTTGTGTGGTTGGAGTCAAAGATTAACAGTATGTCTTCAGTGTAATGGAGGTAATTGATGATCTTATGCTTGTTTGATAGGTGTGCTAAATGAAGGTGTTCTAAGTTCTGTAGAAACAACTCAGATATTAGGCCAGATGTTGGAGCGCCCATTGTCAGTCCATTTCTCTGTATCAGGATTTCATTGTTGTTTGTGAAGTAGTTTTGTTGGATGATGATGTCATACCAATTTAACAAATTTGTTGGGTCTGGGAGTCTAGAAGATTTTCTTTCAGAGTGTTGGATATGATGTTCCGAGTTTCCTTACTGGGATGTTTGTGTAAAGATTTGTGATGTCCAATGAGGCTAGGGTACATTGGGGGAGTATGGGGGTGTTGTTCAGTTTCTTGATTACATCTATAGTGTTGTCTATGTTGTGTCTGTTAGGTAGCGTGGCTAGTTGTTTGATCTTTTGTGTGAATAGTCTGGCTAGTTTGTAAGCTGGGGCTCCTCGCCAGTTTACCATGGGTCATATGGTACCATGGGTCATGTGGGATGTTCAGGCTTGTGCATTTTGATTAGACCTTTTATAGTTGGTGCTGTGGGGTTCATATTTATGCACTTCCATTTAATTTCTTG
>Ga0209755_10009043_pt1 | contig 10555 bp, 12 predicted proteins | sample TergutCo191P1_FD_187301 | JGI IMG/M metagenome (GOLD analysis project Ga0209755, IMG submission 187301) | Cornitermes sp. P1 segment gut microbial communities from Petit-Saut dam, French Guiana - Co191P1 (SPAdes) (version 2) | ecosystem: Host-associated > Arthropoda: Insects > Digestive system... | reverse complement strand
ATAATAACAAATCCTAGGATTTGTTATTATGCTGTCGTCTTGCGGTAATGCTTCTGCCGTCGAGGATGAGGTTTATCCTGATTCCGGCGGCGAGATTACCCGCGCTCATTTTTTATATGATTTGCAATATCTCGAGCGGCTCTTTGAAACATCATTCCCCGCAATGCCCACCGTTTACCGGCATGGTTTTGATTGGCGCGCCGGCATTGCCCAGATGGCTGATTTCATAAAAAACGCCCCCGATATGAACCATGACTTGTTTCTGACGATGCTCCTCCATTATGTATTCCATTATTCGATGAGCTGCTTCCATAGCCATGCGGCCGGGATGGTAGGGCCTGTTACATATTTTGGGGTGATTAACAGCGCAGATGCCTTTCAAGGAGAACAAACTCAAAATTCCATGGTTTGGAATTTGAGGCGGCATCATATTGAGATAATGCAAAACAGTCCCTTGTCTTATTATCATTTCAGCAATATAACACCCTCCCCTATCTGGGCGAGTCCGCCTTTTGGAGAATTACGCAGGCTTCGACCTTGGAGAGAGCCACATTTCAGGCATGAAGTTGCGTTTAGTATGCGGCCTATAGAAGAGGGGCGAATCGCCTATTTTAGTTTGCGGGATAGTGTTCAGCCGGGAACGTGGGGAAGGTTGCAAGAGCAGCTATTTGAATTATACAAAAATAGCTATGGATATGAACATTTTATAATCGACTTGCGAGGCCAAGGCGGCGGGGACTTTAACTTTTTTGGACACACATTGTTGATGCCTTTTGTTGACGGGGAATTGGCGACACATCAAAGGTACGCATTCTTTATGGATTGCGAACACTCCAGAGCATTTGCGGAAATCGTTTTTAATTATGGATATGGGAGAGGGCTTTATCGCGCGGCAGATGCAAATATATATCCCATAGACCAGATGCCATCTATGCGCAATGGCGGGCTTCCGATGCTTCACCCCGATTCGCGCGCGAGGCTTTCATATGGCTTTGGCATTGAATTCACAATTGGGGAATATAAAGGGCAGGATGGGGAGGTAGTGCGTATTCCCACATGGGAAGGCGAGCCACCGAATATTGGTAATATATGGATTCTCGTTAGCGAAAGAACTGGTTCTGCGGCAGAGGTATTTGCGATGATGGCGCAGGAGCTGGGTGTGGCAACCATTGTCGGGACGCCTACACATGCGGGATTTATAAAAATAGGCGAAATCATTGCCGTTTTGCCAAATACCGGGGCTATTGTCGGGTGGAATCCCCTGTATATCACCGATTCGCAGGGGCGGCTGCTGTATGAGCATCATGTCACCCCCTGCATCCCAAATCGCCCGGGCATGGATGCCCTGCAAACAGTGTTGGCTATAATCAATGAGTAAAAAAATTTTTATAGGAGGAATTACAATGGAAAACAAAAACACAAACCCGGATTGCCCATGCGCAAATCTGGAATGCGAGCGGCGGACGGATTGCGACACATGCATGGCCGCCCATGAAAAGGCCGGAAAACCAACCGCCTGCCAGCGCGCGGCAGAGGGCGAAGCAAAGGCATGATAATTTGGGATTTGCCTACCCCTGCGGCATTGATTGATATGGATATTCTTGCCGCAAATGTAAAAAAATACCAAGCCGCTTGTGATAAATTTGGCAAGCGGCTTTGGCCTATGACCAAAACCCACAAAAGCACCGCTATCGCCCAAATGGCGCGGGATGCGGGGGCGGCGGGTTTTTTGTGCGGCACGCTGGATGAATGCGAGGGGCTGGCCGCCGCCGGGTTTGGCGGGATTATGTATGCCTATCCTGTGGCCAGCGAGCCTGCTATTTCGCGGGTTGTTGCTCTGGCGCGGCACGGGGATTTTTTTGCGCGTCTGGATGGGGTCGATTCTGCGCGGCTTTTGGATGCCGCCGCCCGGGAAGCCGGGGTTTGCGTGAATTTCACCATGATTATCGACAGCGGCCTTGGGCGTTTTGGGGTTTTGCCCCATCAGGCCGCCCATTTGGCGCACGAGCTGGCAAAATTTGCCAATCTGCGTTTTTGCGGCATTTCCACCCATCCCGGCCATGTTTATGCCGCCGCCGCCCCGACCGCCGAATATGCCCGCCAAGAAATCGCCGCTATGGATGCCGCCGCCGAAAATCTGCGCCGCGGGGGTTTTAGCATGGAAATAATTTCCAGCGGCTCTACCCCTACCTTTTCCGATGCGGTCGCCGCGCCAAATATCGGCATTTTGCACCCGGGCAATTATGTTTTTCATGATGCCATGCAAATCGCGCTAGGCGCGGCCACCCAGCAGGATTGCGCCCTGACCATACTCGCTACCATAATTTCCCATCCGCGCCCCAGCGAATTTATCATAGATGCCGGCGCGAAATCCATGGGGCTAGATGCCGGCGCGCATGGAAATTCCGCCATTTCGGGCTATGGCATTGTGGTCGGCCGCCCGGATATGTCGATTATCAGCCTATCCGAGGAGGTTGGCAAAATTTACACAAAATCCCCCGCGCAAATCGGCGACAAAATCCGCATTATCCCAAACCACGCCTGCACCGCCGCCAATCTAGCCCGCCGCCTAATTACCCACAGCGGCGAAAATATTATCGGCGAAATCCAAATCGATTTGCGATAAATTTCACACTGCCAAACAAAAATGATTTTCCAAAAGTGTCAAAGTATTATCAATCGTGCTTTCATCATTGCGCATGAGCCAAAACAAACCGTGTTTTTTAGCCTTTTCGGCCTCCTCCCTCGCATGAATCCGAAACAATTCGTTTTGCACCTCAAATTTCTGCGCGGAATTTTCCAGCGACCGTATGGCATTTGTAAAATCCGCATGGTCGGCGCGCTGATAATAATCGCGAATAATCAAATCCCCCGGCGCCAGCAAACAGGCGATTCTGCGATAATCAGAAATCTCCAAAAGAAAATCATAATCCTCAATCCAAATATCCGCAACAACGGTATTTTCCTGCGCCAGCTTGATAATCTCGATTATCGAAAACGCGATATTTTCCATAGCGGCGGCGCGGCTTTTTTCGCTCTTTTTGTCCGCCAAAAACTCCGCAACACTCCTGCCAAAATATTCCTCATTGCTAATCGTCCTCCCGCCATGAGAAAACGGCTGATATCTTTCGTCAATAATTGACTCCCATTCTTTCCAGTTAGGCTCATTCCAATTGTCACTAAAATAACGAAATCCGTATTTCCTAGACAATTCCCTGCCCATGGTGGTTTTGCCGCCGCAGGCCGTCCCCACAAAAAAATATACATTTTGCAGACTGCGCTTCAAAATATTATTTGCTATTTTCATAACAATCCTCCCGCGCGCCCAAACTCCGGCAAATTCGCCTAACAATTCCAATATCTTTCGCGGCCACGGTGGCGGTCAGCGTCAGCACATCCCCGGTAGCCACACAGGCGAATTGATAGGGCATGCCCGCCTCCGCGCCCAGCATAAACGTATACATACTAACCTTGCCCCGAATCTCCTCCGGCAGCTGTATTAGCCCCAGATTTGAAAATGCCGTCGAGCAGCCCGCGGTCGCGCCGCGCCCAATGCCCCGAATAATCCACTTTTTTATAAACAGCGGCACAAAATTCCCCAAACGAATCATCTGCTCCATTTCGCTGATATTGTTTTGGATGTAATCAGGGGTGATTTCCGCAAATTGCTTTTTAATGCCCCGCGCCATCCCAGCAAACCCCCACGTTTCTGGCATTTTGATTATTTTGTGGGTAACAAAACATTTTAGCGAATCGCTCGGAAAAAAAGCGCGGCAATCTATGGGGATGCTGCAGGTAATCGCCTTTTTGCCGCCCTCTTTCGCCCTCTGCCGCGCAAATTCGCGAAAAATATGCGCCAAAATATATTCGGATATGGTCATGCCCAGAGCCTTCGCCCTGGGCTTTATGCCGCGCAAATCGAATTTATACGTATAAATCCGTGGGGCAGCGGCGCGATGCGCGGGAATATAGACATCCCGCCCCTTTTCGGATTTCGATTTGCGCATATCCGCATGGCGGGCGTAGGCATCCTCGGTTTCCGCCGCCCGCCCCCTGCCCGCGCAATCAATAAATCCACTTTTGTTTACATTGATTGCCAATAATTCACAATATCGGATTAGCAGCGAGCTGGCCGCCATCGCCAAGCTGCGCCCATCGCATACCGAATGCAGCACCACCAAGGCGAAATGCCGCCGCCCATAAATAATCCGCAGCAATGGCCCGCCCTTTTTGAAATGCCGGCATGGCACGGCGCGGCCCTGCTTTTCGATTTTGATGGGCCCATTTCGCATTTTGTGAAAATAATGCAAAAACCCGCGATATTCCTGCGTATTTAGGTGGGGCAGCCGCCGCATTAGGTCGTTTGCCGCCCTCTGCAATAGCTCCGGAATCAAATCTTCATTTAGATGCACCCCAATGCCAAATGTCCCGGGATTTTTTTCACAATTCGCCGCGCTGTAAAACTGCCCCAAATGGTCTAGTTTAATCATTTTACACCTCGGCGATGGCGTCGATTTCGATTAAAAGGCCATCGCCCAAATCGCCTATGGGTATGATTATCCGGGCGGGCTTATGCTCGCCAAAAAATTCACGATATATGTTGTTTACATCATCCCAAAAATCGATTGTGGTAACAAAAATATTTACCTTTACAATTTTTTCCAGACTCGACCCCGCCTGCTCTGCGGTGAGGCGGAGGTTTTCCAGTGTTTTGCGGGTCTGGGCAAAAATGCCCTCGGCCATCTCGCCGCTAAATGGGTCGATGCCCACCTGCCCCGAAATATAAACCATACCGCCGGATTTCACAGCGGCGGAATAATGCCCCTCTGTCGGCTTTGCGCCGGGTATGTTAATTTTTTCCATATCTTCACCTCAACTATTCGTTAAATTAGCGAAATCGTTAGCCAAGCATACATTACGACTAGCCCGATTATAAACAATGCCGTTATAAATTTGATTATCGGGCGGGAGAAATTAAATGAAATGCTGCTGCCAAATCGATCCTCGACCAGATGCGCCGGGTCGTCGGGATTGCAATAAAAGCTGCCAAATTTCCAATATTTGTCATCGCCGCGCCCATAAGTGGTTTTGCGGGTTTCGATATTTTCGGGGATATCCTCCAGTTCGGCCGGGTCGATTTTAACCTTGCAACCCCCCTGCCCTGTCCGGATTTGCACCACAATCAGGGCTATTATTGGCAAATGAATGGCAATCGTGCCGCCCACCAAAACTGGAAACATTTCCCAATAGGGGAAAACGATCGCCAGCCCGGTCAGCGCGATAAAAGCAATCATAACCAAGGTCAAAAAGCCTATTGCTCCGCCCATTCGGCGGCGATAAACCTGGTGCTGGGCAAAACTAAGCTGCGGATTTGCCGGGTCGATTTGCAGTTTTGCCTTCACAATCGAGATGGCCGCCAAAACCATAGTCAGCAGCATCCCCAGATTTACCAGAGGCAGCATCATCACCGCCCACCATGTGGCCTCGCGGTATGAGGTGGGATTGCCAGCAAGATCCCAATGGGTGATAATATAGTCGCCTAAATAAGGAAAACGAATAATTGTAACAATAATACTGGCAATAACTACCATGAGCCCCAATATATACCATATCCATGGCACCATGCCCAAAGAACCCCGCGCGGCGGCGGTTTTTGTGTCGGCAAAGGCCATGCTAGATACCGCCCAGCCCTCGCGCTCTTTCAGCTCGCCCGCCGCCCGCCATGCGGGAACGAATGCCAAAAAGAACATCGGAACCAGCAAAACCGGAAAATATAGGGTGAAAATCAATGTCGCCCCCGGCCATACCAAATATTGGATAATGCATATCGCCGCAATCAATAATGTCGCCAAAAATACTGCGCGGATATAGCGTTTTCTAATATCCAAAACCTCCGGATGCTCCGCCTGCTCGCCGGGGATTTTCACCCCAAACAAAAACGCCTTGCGGGTAATCCCCGGCAAAATAATATAGATAAATCCGCAAAGAGCCACCAAAGCCACATTGATAATAAACAAAACAAGAAAATCATCCATTTTCATTTTCCCCCTTGATTTTAAAATTTTTATTGGTTTGATAAACCATTTTTGCCGCTATCGCACAAAATACCAACAATCCCATCCACAATATCGGGCCCAAATGCTCGGGGAATACCTCGATTAGTGCCATTTTGCCGCCGAATAGCGCGCCCAAAAGCATCAAATGCCGCCCGGCAAATTTATGCAATCGGGCATCGTCATATTTGCCCGCCTCGTATCCCGCTAGCAGCACTATCGCGCCGCGAAATAGCCAAATTATCAGCCCTATCGCAAATAATAGCCCGCCGATTATGATTCCGATAATCATTGCCGCTCCCCCTCCACTGCCCGATATGCCGCCCGGCAAGTATTCGCAAAATCCTCCTCGCTAATTTCATGACAAATCGCCTCGGCGGCAGTCAGCCGCAGACTCTCGCCCAGCCGCAGGGCAAAATCCTCATCCGCCTTTGGTCGCGAAACCACCGCCCCCGCCCGACGATCCATCAAAACATACCCCTCATCATGCAGGGCGGCATAGGATTTATTCACAGTATGAAAATTTATTCCCAAATCCGCCGCCAGCCGCCGCACGCTGGGCAAGCCCTGCCCCAGCTTTAACCGCCCGGCCGCAATGCCCAACACTATCTGATTGCGCAATTGTTCATAAATAGGCATAGCCCCCGCAGTATCAATTTGCAAAATCATTGGAACACCTCCTGTCTGTTATATAACTACTATAACACATATAATTCCAAATGTCAACCATTTTTGAATATTTTTTTGTTTTATGGAACTAAATAATATTATGTGCGTTATTATTATCGAGAAATTAAATTTTAGGAGGTTTTTCAAATGAAAAGATTTAGAAAAATGGCTTTGGCGGCATTGGCGTTTGTTATGCTATTTGGTGGCACTACCGCCCGGGCAGAGGATTTTGACCTATGGGATTTCCCGGAATTGCCGGCATTTACTGTGATTAGCGGGGTGGTGGCCGAGATTTTGCCCGGCAATGACTACGACCCTACGCCTGATTTTATTATCACAATCGGCGAATCGTCCGCGCGTATCGTAACAAATTTCAATACCCTATTTTTGGGAGAAATGCCAAATATAGGTGATACCATTCAGGCACATCATCCCACCGAGCTTTTTATGATTACGATTTATCCGCCCCAGCATATTGGGCGTGTTATTGTGAATCAAAGCGATGAAAATTTGGATATCGAAAATATTCTGGTGGAGCGTTTTTATTTTGACGAGGATTTCGGCGCGCTAATTAGCGGCGATGGCGGCCTGATTTTGAATTTTACTGATGATAGCCCGATTTATTTGCAGGATGGCCAAAATTTTCGCGAGATTATTTATGGGGATTTGATTGAATCGCTGCATGGCCGCCTTTTGGCGGTGAAATATGGGCCCACCACTCGGATGATGCCCCCTAGCACCATCCCTGGCGAGGATGGGCAAAATGTTATGATTTATGTGCTTTTTGAAACTGCTGTCCATTTGCCCGGGCTTGCCGACCCTGATTTTGGCTTCCCCGGCATGATGCCGCCGCTTTTGGATATTGAGATTCCCGAAAATCCAATTGTTGTTAACGGAATGTTTATCGAGCAGGGCTATCGCCAAATAAATGGCGTGTATTATGTGCCTTTGCGCGCTGTGGTTAATGCGATTGGTCTGGGGGATACGATTGTCTGGAATCCCGCTACGGCCTCGGTTTCACTCTATGGCTATGCCGGACAGCATCTGCATTTCGCCCCCGGCTCGCCAATAATTACCATAGATGGCGAAACCACCACCCTAAACCACCCTACCCTTTTGCTAGACGGCACAACATATGTCCCCTTTAATTTTTTCGCCAGCCAAATTTTCGGCATGAATAACGCCCATCAATTTGAGGGACAAATAGAAATCGATAATTTCGAGCCGATGCGATAGGGTTTTATCAGTGTTTTATCAGTGGTTATCCGTGGTTTAAAAGATGTTAAACCACGGATAAACACCGATAATCACTGAATTAATACCCGGCGGTTTGGTTTACTGTTCGGGGGAAGGGTTTGTCATTGATATAACAATCCAAATATTCGCAAAACTTATTTATAATAATATCTTGGGTCAGGCCGCGGTCGTCCCGGCCGCTGATATGGGGGGTGATTATCACATTTTCCATATCCCAAAGAGGGCTATTTTCCGGCAAAGGCTCGGGATGGGTAACATCCAGCCCGGCACCGGCGATATGGCCGCTTTGTAGGGCATCGATTAGGGCGAAGGTATCGATAGCATTGCCCCGGCCGATATTCAGAATATAGCTGGCGGGCTTCATTTTGGCCAGTCGGGCGGCATCAAAAAGTGCGGCGGTATCGGCCGTGCCGGGAAGACAGAGTGCGACGATATCAGCTTTGATAATAGCCTGGTCGATTTGGTCGGCGGTGAAAACAGCGTCGCAATGAGGGGGCAAATCCTTGCGCGGATTGCGCACAACAGCCGTAACCCGCGCCCCCAAGGCCTTGCAGCGCATAGCAAAATTGCCGCCAATATCCCCAAGACCGACAACACAAACCTCCGCATTATAAATCGTACCCACAGGGCCTAAATTTTGCCATTTGTGGGCATTTTGATTTGCGCGATAGCTGCCCAGTTTGCGCATCAAATACATGGCCATGGTCAGCAAATGCTCGGAAATCGAAATGCCAAAAGCCCCGGAAGAATTGGTCATCACCAGCCCCTCGGGCAAAATAACCCCCGGCGCGCAATAGGCATTAACCCCCGCCGTGCCCGTATGTAGCCATTTCAGGCGGGCGGCGGTGGCCAAAGCATCAGCAGGAGGATTGCCGAAAATTATTTCACAATCAGCAAAATTATCAGGCTCGTTAATAACCTCAAATCCCGGCGCGGCGGCTATAATCCGCCCCATCCGCTCCTCATTCATTGCCCAGTGTACAATATTAATTTTTCTCATAAAATCTCTCCTTTAGTTTATAAATTATCATAAAAAATATTGCCAAAATAAATACATACCAAAATGTGGCAAAACGGAACAAAACTGTGATAACCAAGGCATCGCTTTGGAAAAAGCCCATCAATACCAGCAGGGCGGTCATTGTGGCCTCGAATCCCCCCAGCCCGCCGGGGAAAATGGGAATGGCCGCGACGGTGTATGAAATAAATGTGGCCGCGCCTATGTGAAATGGGTTGATGGCGGGGATTAGCGGCGCGGCTAGGATGAAAAGTTTGATGGGAAATAGTAGCCATATTGATAGTGAAATGATTGTCAATACAATAAATGGCGCGGGGGCTTGCCGCAAATGGATTATACGATTAAGTGCGGCCAGCAAAAAGCCCCGCAGACGGCCAGCCCATTTAAAGCGGGTTGGCGATTTCCATTTTTTGGTAATAAATGCGGCTATGGGTCGCGGTATTAGAAAAAAGCTAGTCAATATCAGAAATACAAATATTAGAATTCCATATAACAAAAAACGCAAATGGGCATCTGCCAGCCAGGGCACCTGCCCGATAAAAAACCCCACGGATAGCAGGCTGACGGCGAAAAACGCGCTAAGGCTAAAGAGCTTTTGGATGGCGACCACGGCGGCGGCCTCCTCGCCCGAGCAATTCCCGGCGCGATTGATATGCACAGCGCGAAAAACATCGCAGCCGATATAGCCGCCCGGGGCGATGCGCAGCATTTCGGCGCGGGCGTTGATATAGAGCATTTGGGGGAAGCTAATGGGCGAGCCGAAAGTGCGGGCGAGCCGCTGCCATTGCAAATTTATTAACAATTGAGTGACAATTTGCAGACAAAACAGCACGACCACCGACCAAATGGGGATTTGCCGAAAACTGTCAATTAGCCCTTGACCATCCATCTGGGAAATGGCGATTATCAGAAATACTAATACACTCGCCATTAGCGGCCATTTTAACCATTTAAGCCATTTCATCTTTTGCCTCCAAAATATTAGAAATTATTATAATATGGGATATAGCAACCAAGCGAATCCGCCGCCCGCTAGGCCGTGTATGAATTTCGCTAGAATATAGGGGGCGGGGCGTATATCAGTTTTACTGATAAATGCCAAGCTTTGGAATAAAATGGATATGCCCCCAAAGGATATTAAAAAGCCCACAATCGCGGCGGTGGCGCGGCTTGTGCCTAAATGGGAAATATTCCCAATGCCTGTCGTCATTTCGATAATGCCACCGAAAATCCCGGCGGCGTAATCCGAAATTCCGAAAATCCCAGTTAAGTTCAAAATATGGCTAATCACGCTGAAAATCATAATAAACCCGCCAATTAACAGCATTGTTTCCAAACCATTCATAACGGAATCCCGCATAATTTGGCCAAAGGGCGGGGCATTTTTGCGGGCGTTTTCTAGGGTGGCAAGGGCGCGAGGCCTATTGCCGACATTCTCATATCGCGTTGAATCGTATATATTAGCAAATCTAAAAATCAAACCAACCAAAACCGCGCCGAGATAGTGGGCGATTAGCAAAATCCGCCCAAATCCGGCGTTATCAAACATCCCGACCCC
>Ga0209755_10009042_pt1 | contig 10556 bp, 7 predicted proteins | sample TergutCo191P1_FD_187301 | JGI IMG/M metagenome (GOLD analysis project Ga0209755, IMG submission 187301) | Cornitermes sp. P1 segment gut microbial communities from Petit-Saut dam, French Guiana - Co191P1 (SPAdes) (version 2) | ecosystem: Host-associated > Arthropoda: Insects > Digestive system >... | reverse complement strand
AATTAGACCTATAGAAATCTAGAGAAGTTCAATATGTAGCCAATCATGGCAATAGTTAGTTTTTTACAAAGGTCTGAGTTCACAAGTTTATGCTAGGGGTACACCAGAAACTTGTCGTTTAGAAACCATACAAGGACGTAAGCTGTATCACTCCATGTTTCAAATAATTCATTAATAAATTATACTGAAGAATTTGTTGTGCGGCAAGTCTGGCAAGATTTAATGCTGTTCTTCTTTCTTCTTTGTTGCTGGAAGTGAATTGCATAACTTCATAAGAAAATATACAGTGAGATTTTTGACTAATGTTGGGATTTAGTAAAAAAGCGGCAATGATTTGGTACATCATGATCCTCTGAGATGCCACACACATATTCCCAATAACAGATGTCCCATAGCTCTCGACAAAAGCAGTGAGTGGTAACAAATTAATCTGCCAGAAGTTACTTTCAGTGTTCAGTGGCATGTCTTGTATTTCTGTGCAAAGAAGAATTAAATGAAAATGAAAGAGTTAGTGTAACTTGTATTTACAGGTGCAGAGATAGTTCATTCAATAGTCACCAAGCTATGGGCTGGATAATGTATAAATCATGGTTTGATTGCTGACAGAGGAAAGATTTTTTTCTCCAAGCATCCATACCAGCTGCAGGGCAATGCTGACCACTCATCTCTATCTAATGACAAGACTATGAATGAGAGGAGCCATATCTCCACCCTCCCAACATGCCTTCAGGGAATCCATTCATTCCTCATATTTGTCTGCAGATCATTTAATAGTTGCTGCCATTATTGTACAGCATTAGTGAATAATGAATTGGGAGTACTCATGGCCTAGTAGAGGTACTAATGCAACATTTGTCTGTTGGAACAGGTGTTATATGTAGACAGTATGAAAGAAAACTACCAAATAAGTTTGGAAAATCAAAAACATACCATTTTGCAAACACCACACTATTTGTGACCCCTGAATACATTAGATCATTAGTATTACTGACAGTCTTACTGTGTTTTCCTCAGCAAGATAAGAAAAGGTTCATAAACTACTGTCAGAACTTCTACAATTTATTGAAAAACCAAAATGTGATAAGAAATAGCACAGGATTCAGTTTGGTACACCTACATGTAAAGCATGTATTAAAGACAACTAGAAAACGATCACTTGACATGGAAGATGTATATGTAAAAACACTGACAAAATCTACAATGCACATTACTTTAAAATGTATTAAACAGAAACAGTCCAATATACCTCATATTTCTTGAAGACAGGAGCTGTACTTCTAGTAGAAAATGTATGCATCAATAAAAAAAATTAATTCAATTGAATATTTTGTATTCATACTTATACAGAGATCAACTATGCTAAATGCCATAAAAGTAAAATATATATATATATATATATATATTATTCTGCTTTTAGGAAATAACAACATAATTTGTCACTGATGTTAGAAGAATCACATACATTAGCTGCCATTCAGCTTTCTATTTAGCATGGAAATACTACAATTCATAGCAGATTTTGTTTATTCACTGACATCATTGTGTCCTAGCATTCCTTGTGTGTTATTAATGTGTGAGTGAACCAACAGAAGGGTTACCTGTGGAAATCACAGCCAGATAGGGGAATTATCTTCCCCAGGAGTATGTGAAGTGAATAGTATGCAAGATATACAAGAATTTCATATGCTGGCAAGCATTAAGTTGCAATATCCTAAATCATGTTCACGCCTTCATGCACATCTGCGCATGACGTACATTAAGTCCTTGTATGCTGCATCATAAAACACAGTAACATGCATTCTGAGTTCAAAGGTCAAGCTACTACTGGAAAGGGATACATGAAGCTTCACTATGGGACTCAGGGGTATGTCAACTGAAATGTTATCAGAAAAACCATTGTAATTTGTCAATCAAGAATTGTGTGACCATGTACAATGCTAACGTCAGAGTTGTAATTACAGAAGAAGTTTAGATGTATAAACTCTTTTATTATCAAATCTCTCATATTTAATTGACAACAAAATGTAAATATAAAAACTGCTAACAACAATTTGAAGGGAATGTATTACTTTTAAAATGATTTTAATATCTTGTCATATTATAGCAACATCTGGCTTGCAGCCCTACATTCAGAGTAAATGTTATAAAACCAAATGGGGTCGCGTGAAACTTTAAGGGATTCTGTATTTATGACAATTGCAAGCAAGTATATATTTGTTACATTCAGTCATGTAGTTAACAGCAAATATACTTGATTACAGCAGTAACAGCAAAGCATGACAGGAAAATATCTACATATCCAATTGGGATGTCAGAAGCGTAATATGGTGTAACGTTGGAAATATGAAGGACAATAAAGCCACAATGAGAATATGACATATCACACACATGTATGCCAACTCACATTCAGTTTTTTCCCAACTCTGCATTTAGTTTACATCAGTGATTCTTATTAAATTCTGACTGTATCGTATTCAAATGACCTAACGGCATCAGATAGCACTGGCAAAGAGTGATTTGGCTTCCTGTTTTTTTAAATTTTTTAAATTGCCCTTATTGAGAAATGCCCCACTTTTTTATTGTAGCTTGAACTTTTAATTTAATTGGTGATCCTCTGCATAACAATGCCATCCTCACCGCAACAGAGCTTCAAACCTGAGAGGTGTGAATCAGCACTGATGACAAGTTGCTCTTCTTACCCAAAAGACATGAATATTCCGAGTCCGGCCGTGTGAATTATTTATATATTTATTTATTCACTGTGAGTTGTGTGTTTCAAAACAGAACATTAATTTGAATTTGAACACTGATGTATAAGGCTTCTTAACATACAGTTGTCATAGATCCATCACAAGAAAAGTGGATGCATCATCCAAGAAGGAGGTTAAAAAAAGAGGACATATTAGCAGTCAAAATTTTATAAAATAAAAGTCCCTCTCATCATTTCTCTGCTAACAGTTCTTTCAATTTCATGGCTATGAACTAAGAAGGAGATGTTCTTTAGGCTTTTTTTTTTTTACAGAGTTCAAGTTGTAGAAGTAGTAAAACCAGACATATATATATATATATTTCCTTGCATTTTCAGTACCATTAAAATTTGCAAAAGCTTTAATAAAAGAACAAATAGAAACCTGGACATTTCTACATATTAAAAAAACCTGTCTGAATGGAAATTTTTGGGTTGAAGAGGACGACACATCCAGGGAAGAGAGGACATATGGTACCCTTAGGCTAAATGAACTACACTGTTGATACAAAATCAGTGACCAGACAAAAACTGGGCTACTCATATATCTTGCTCAGTACTCAGCAGTAGATTTGGGGTCTTGTTTAACAGAAAATGATACCACTACGCCATACATTATGTCAAAAATTTGGAACAATAAGACTATCTTGGGGTGCTATTTTTGCTTCATTAATGTTCCTGGAAATACATTTTAAAAAATGCTTATTGAACACAAATTTGCCATCAGCTCTGTGACCAGTGCCACATAGCAAGAAGTCATGGAGCTTGGAGGATGATTCAGATGACGAACTGGATGTCGACAATAGGAATTGTGATACAAATATGTACTGCCTAATTCAGGAGAAACCCATATAACAACACAAGCTGAATTAAATGAGCTCACACAAGACTTAAGTCTATCAATCCAGCAGAACTCCTTTGTTTCAGATTATAAGGATGAAAGTTTGTAGAATGAAAATGCTACAGTTTCAATAACTGTGAAAAAGAACTTGCAAGGTGATATATCCTACTGCAACAATGATGACATCATAAGGGCACAAGGGTTTGAACATACATCTGAAGACTGGCAGCTGTACACTGATTCTTTGAAGTTAAGCAGTGACTGCTCTTTACAAATGAAATGATTTGCCTGGCCTTCACTCCCTGCTGGTTAGTTCATTCAAACATTTTGTGAAGGCCACGATCCAAAACAGAAAATTCTTATCTCCTACAGAAGTTTCCATGGATCAGCAATAAGCGGATAAAAGAAAATGTCTTCTGCTTATCCTGACATAAATAAAGGGAATCTCCTGAGGTCCTACACAGAACTGTAGTCAAAATTGGAAGCATTCAAATTACACTGTAAAATTCAAATTAGTTGTCGACATTTTCTGAGCAACCAAAAAACACCCAACCACAGAGGGCTCAAGGAGCAAATGCTTCAGACTTACAGAGTGATGGGGTGCAAATACATTTCCTTCTATCTTACTTCGATTTATTTTCAAGAAACCCTAGAGAAGTCAAATATGAGTATAGTGAAGGGCTTCATCACGGTATTTCTTCATACCATGGAGAGATGCTACCAGAGAAAATATAATCTGACTCTGCTGGCTGACTGTTGCTGGTTCCTTAAAACAGAAATTCCACATGCGTACAAGAGGACATTGTGGAAAAAAATTTTCTATGCATTAAATGTAAATGAATAAGTTACATTTCTATTTTACAGTATTATACCACAAAAGATACGAAACCACTTTTTATAGGTTTATGTTTCCTTCCATACACTTAATATCACCCTCAATAAAAATAAACAGGCATTTATTGCTACATTTTTTATATCTGCCATACAATGTAAATGAAAGTGACTGAGTGCATAAATATTTGAAATACTATTTGCTGATATTCTCAAAACCCAACGTGTTACGGAATTTTTGTTGCCACATTCACAATCAGTGAATCAAAATCAAATATCATTCAGGAAGCAAAAAAGTTAAATATGTTGCACAGGGCCATCAGAACCTCAAAACACAGAAAGTGCAGTAATAAAGGGTGGAAGGCTAACCACAGCAGCAATTTAATTAAAGGCAATGTTCTTTTGCTTGCTGAGCACAACAGACCCTGTTGCAATATATAGATATCTTCACTAAAGTCGATTTATTCCTCATAATATATATTCACAGAAATGAAGGTTGTTTTCATTTTAACAGAATTTAACTTCAAAGCCAGTTTACCTTTAACAGAAATTAAAACCTCACAAAAATGGTCACCTTGGAAACTCGATCAGGTCACTGGTGGTGGCAGATATAGATGGAAATAAAACCCAATAATTGGTTAGCTCATTTAGAATAGTCACTAGCCTATGAGCTGGACAACCAAGGAATTATGGTTCAATTCCCAACAGGGGCAAGAGATTTTTCTCTTTGCCAAAGTGTTAATACCAGGTCTCTGGGTTCACCCCCCTCATGTTTAGTGGGTACCAGGAAATATTTCCACAGGGGTAAGGCAGTCGGGGTGTGGCGCCGACTGCTCAATTCCATCTAATGCCTTCATGGTGTGCACACATACAACTTCACAGCTTGTAATATCTAGTCATTCTCAGTAAAATAAGAATGAGTGGAGCTAAGCCCCATTCCCCCATCTGCCTTTATGGTGTGCACTTGGACAGCTTGACAGTTTGCAATATCTTGTTATCCTCGGTAAAATTCGGAATGAGTGGAGCTGTACCTTCACTACCCCATATGCCTTCATGGTGTGCACAGGGACAACTCCACAGTTTGTTACATCTAGTCACCCTCAGTACAAGTTGCAGGCGATTTGCAATGTGCAGCCTTGTTAACTCTTTATGGACTGACAATCATCTGCATAAGTAGTACCTTTAGTGCCCAAGGCACACTTCTGATATTCATCCTTTCATGGCACACTACAATCAGAACAGATAATCAGAGTTTACAATAAGAAATACACCTGAGACACGTTTGCAAAATTGCAAAAAGCAACTATTAGCTTCATTGTGTCTGTCTGTCCACATGCAACAACTTGGCTCCCACTGGGTGGATTTTTACGAAATTGGATATTTGAGTATGTTTCTAAAAACTGTCAAGAAAATTCATGTTTCATTTAAAATCAGACAAGAAAAACAGTTACTTTACATGAAGACCACTAAACATTTTTTATCATATCTCACTCAGTTCTTCTTAGAATGGGAAATGTTTCACACAAAAGTTGTAGAGCAAATAAACACACACACTTTGTGTTCAATAATTTTTTTTTTAAATCGTGCCATTTATGACATAATGTGGAAAAATGCTGTAGAGCAGAGCAGGCCATACGACTATACGGTGCGTGTGCACTGCATGCTGGGTAACTAAGGCAACATGTTCACTCACAACATTTAATACTCATTGCTTCTTTTCCACTGTATCAATGGTTGAAAGAACGCGCCTCAATGCTGTTACACATACACTGTCTGTCTTGTTAAATAATAAAATGTACTGTAGCCAAAATATAAACCTGTCATAAAGCAGAAAATGGATGAAATTTTGGTAAAGAATCAATTTAAGAAGCTTCCATAAAAGCAGTTGTTTCCAGCTTTTATATAATGGTGCTCATTGACATTAGAAAACCTCATTAAACCCCAATTCCATTTCTTAACACTGTGCATGAAACGGGCATAAGTGTATGTGTATAAGGAACACCATCAGCTTTTCATTTAAACATTTTGAATTGCATATTAAATTTTATACAATCATTTTTCCATTCCGAGTCTCATGGTACACTTAGTCAAACCGGTCACAAAGCAGAAAAAGGATGAAATTTTGGAACGGAATCAATTTAAGAAGCTTCTATAAATGCAGTTGTTTCCAGCTTTTATATAATGGTGCTCTTTGACATTAGAAAACCTCATTAAATCCCAATTCCATTTCTTAACACTGTGCATGAAACGGGCATAAGTGTATGTGTATAAGGAACACAATCAGCTTGTCATTTAAACATTTTGAATTGCATATTAAATTTTATACAATCATTTTTCCATTCCAAGTCTCATGGTATACTTAGCCAAAGCTTATGGTACACCCATTGAGAGCCACCAAACCAGAATGTATATAAAATTTCCATTCCTCCCTCATAGAGAACATGACCTGTAAGCTTTACAAAAATCAGTCTGCAAGTGATGTTTAGTGAAATAATCGGCATTTATTTTAGTATTTATGCAAAGTACATAGAACCACCACGTGGCAAAACACAGAATTGCCTAATGTTACAATAGGTGGTAAATATTGTTACTATTGGGCTTAAAAAGGTTAAACCCTGCCAAAAAAGGAAAGATCATTTTACAATTTCATACCAAAACCGATGACTGATGTGGTACTATGAACCTCATACGCTGCAATATAATTTCACGGTGAATTTACTTTTCACTGCTGACATTTACATATACAATCCTAACCACAAATAATGCACATAACTTATTATGCATGCCTACTTTTCATCTGTTTATTAACTCGTCATCATTAGTTCTAATATGCTGCAAACAATCTACTTTATCTACACATACACAAATCGAAGCATTTTCACATTGCATTTTTTAATATACTGTAAATAAGTTAAACACAAGTGTGGATCACAGATAACACAAAAACATTATATCAGTAATAGTTAAAACTATTTTCTCTTTAAATTAGAATTAAACTTAAATGTAGTTTGCGGTATGAGTGAATCATGCATAAAGTTACAACAGTGATGCCAAACGAAATAGCAATATATGATTGTCCTGAGTATGTTCCTTCACAAAAACATACTGTGAAAGATGAAGAAATGTTTATGTAGCTAGTAATAAACTTTGAACGAAAACTACATAATTAAATCTACTAATCAATGGGATGAGCATTTTACAAAATGTATTTGAATGGAGAATCTTCTAGACAAAAAGAAATCTAAAGTGTTTATACACTCAAAAAGGCATGTCATTAAAAGAGGAATCAGACATACAAGACTGATTTTGTATTTCTGATGTTGTAATGAGTGTTTTTTCTAGTGTTGCCAGCAAACACTAATGATGTTTTAAGGATCCATCAGTTTGCTCAGCACTCAGTCACAATTAAAATCTTCAGAGAAAAAGTTCATGAAGGCACATGGAGAATGGAGGTATAACCCCCACCACATTAAGGTGAGTGGAAAGCATCTGACCCCAGCCACAATGATCTTTCTCAAGGCACTATACAGTTTAAAAATTTGTATGAACATGTGATCCCATCAAAAGCACTCAATCACCTCCACATAAGTATGTCTGTAATCATCACTAAGGTCAAAATCAGGCTAGAAGCCATTTCAGACACATGTTTACAAATGTTCATATTACTGCCAGTATCACTGAAGATATAAAGTAGAATTCCCTGCCGTAACTCACTTGGTAATACTGTACATCACAGAGGATTACACATTTTTACTGAAAACCAATGTGTCATAAAATCCAAGGCTTAGACCATGTTTCTGTCCTTCCTTTGACATTCTTTACACATCATTGTAATATTTTTGTATTAACTACTTAAATACCACAATGTTTCACCTGATCTAAATCTTCTGATAATGCTCAAGGGTTGCATTTTAAGAATAACTGACTTAAAAACAGCAAACAATAAAAATGCAAACAAAGAGAGTAAATTTTTCATGCTTAATTTGTCTCACTACTTGTATAATAGAAGCCAGGAACATTCTATATATTCACTTTCCCTTACCTGAACAAAAGAGTACTAATTTTGCACTACATATAAATTCTTCTGTGGCCATTTAAACCTTCAATAACGCTGGGATTTAATTTGCAACCATGGCCCAGAACCAAAGAAAATTACATTTATAGTATCCTTAAACGCATTCATGGCTCTAAGGTTCAACAGGGCCAGCATCCTGTTAAGAATTAAAGGTCCATACAGTGCACCAAGGCTGGTTTTGAAGGGTTCATGCATGTTCCTGTTGATATAAAAAGTTCCAAAAGTTTGCGCTCTTGAGAAAACTGTGAGTAAAGGTTTTTTTTAACACTATCCTATGACATTCTCTATTATAAAATGATTAGAATAGCCTGTTGAATATGTGATAAATTTGAATATTCAGAAGCATAACAGCAGTTAACATGCCTCCATTTATCTAAACTCAAGCCATCTTCTTTACAGTGCCTTACATTGTGGTTTAAACCTTATTATGTATCATACAGATGCCAAATTACTGGTAGCAGTAAGACATTATTATGTTTAAAAATAACCCTGTGATACATCTACAATGTGTAAACACATATTTGTTACAAACAGAGAATGTAACTGCAGTTATAGTCTTCTTACATATGGAATGATGGAATATGTACAATTAATAGATATAAACATGCTGGATACCCAAATGATGCTGCAGTCTACATCACATGTAAACACTTTCTAAATGTAATCTTCACATTTTGTTCCTAGCTTCTACACATTCACTCCAAAGCATAACCAGAACATACAAAACACTATCCATATTTTGTCTAGATGTCCTTCACAAGGATATAAATACTCTAACACAGGCTTCTGTGGAACAGATGCCACAATACAGCAGTTCATATTTTATATGAAATTTCTCATTTACTGACACATACACTGTCATGCAAAATTGACTGAAGGCATCAATTGGCAATGTTATGTTATAAATTATGACCCTGTATATGACAGTTTATCTTGCTGGAAGTTTATATTTACCCAAGTCCGAGCACAAACTTTGGTATTTTGTATGTAAAGGAAGGGATTGCCATGATGACTGACATCCTGCAACAGAAACATGACACAGTGTATAGAATGCAACAAATTACAAGACTGATAGAAGAAAGAGTATATGGTGTTTATAAAGTGTAACACATAACAAGAATGACACAGAGAACAGTATATGGTATACAGTGAGTATAACACATCAGACAGAGGGAGCAGTATGTCTTCATCAAGTGTAACACGTGTTACAAGACTGACAGTGGGAAGAGTATCTGGTGTTCAGTAAGTGTAACACATTATAAGACTGGGAAAGAAAAGAGGATGTGTTCAAGACATGTAACACATTAGAAGACTCACAAAGCAAACAGTATCTGGTGTTCAGTAAGTGTACCACATTGGAAGAGTGACTGGGAGAACAGTACGTGGTGTTCAGCGAATATAACACATTAACCCTTAGCTGCCGGAATTAAATCTTTTTCGCCGGAATTAAATCCCCCCGCTCCCAACCACTTTAGTGGCTGTTCGGCTATTTAAAGGGCTCACTGCACGACATATATATATGTCTTCAGCGGCTAAGGGTTAAAAGACTGACAGAAGGAATGGTACTTCGTGTTCAGTAAGTGTAACACATTACAAGACTGACAGATGGCAATTTTGGCAGTTACACCAAGTTTAGTTCTTGTGCGGCAAGTACAGACCTAGTAAAATTGGTACATTTTCTCCCTGCGGATTTACTATCATAAATTTCTGGACAGCCTGTGATACCAAATATTTATTTTTGGGTTTATAATGATTGACACAGTCTATTCCCACATTATATGTAGAGCAATCCCATTACAAGCACAGAGTGGCCCAGAGGGTTCCAGGAAGTTAAGGTTCCCAGATTTCATGACAACAGCACAGGATGGCGGTAAGATTGTCAGACTTACGAACGGGCTGCCTTTACCCCCAGGAAATGCTCCTGGTACTCATTTCTGTTAGAAGTTGAGTCAACCCCAGGGCCATAGTGCGATTTTATGTCAATGAAAAGTCCACTGACACCAGCTGGGATCGAACCAGCGACCTTCCGATTTGTAGCACAGCACCTTAACCACTGTGCCACC
>Ga0209755_10009041_pt1 | contig 10556 bp, 8 predicted proteins | sample TergutCo191P1_FD_187301 | JGI IMG/M metagenome (GOLD analysis project Ga0209755, IMG submission 187301) | Cornitermes sp. P1 segment gut microbial communities from Petit-Saut dam, French Guiana - Co191P1 (SPAdes) (version 2) | ecosystem: Host-associated > Arthropoda: Insects > Digestive system >... | reverse complement strand
TACGTCCCCGCCAACCCAACAATGACACCACTCCCTCGCTACTATAACCTCCAAGGCAAACCGCTGGGAACCGCAAAACCCACAATCCCCGGAGTATATATCGAAAAGGCCGGAAAGAGCGCGAAAATGGTAATCGTTAAATAAATGTGAAAAATCACACTTTTATCCGCCTAAAAATGTAAGGTTTCACATTTTTAGGCGGGTAAATTTGTATATTTAAAGCATGAAACGATATGCAATGGAATCTTTGAAAGCGTGGAAATGCTCTGCCGGACGTAAACCGCTGATGCTGTATGGTGCCAGACAGGTTGGCAAAACTTGGCTTATGCAGGAATTTGGGCGTACCGAATTTAAAGAGGTTTTGTACATCAATTTTGATAAAAATGCAAAAGCTAAACGAATTTTCGGGGAAAATATAGAACCCGGATACATTATTCCCCAACTTGAAAATGAATTTGAGAAGAAGATATACCCTAAAGATACTTTGCTGATCTTTGATGAAATCCAGGAATCTCAGCGGGCAAAAGATTCGCTGAAATATTTTAATGAAGACGCTCCGGAATATCACGTAATCGCCGGAGGAAGCTTTCTTGGGGTGGCTTCCGGCAAGTTTCCCGTTGGGCAGGTTGATAAACTCACCATATATCCGATGTCGTTTTACGAATTTTTGGAGGCGATTGGCCGCAAACAGTTGGTTGATACTCTGCATGGACTGGACTCCCGCATGATAATGGGATTATCTCATACTGCTACGGAATTGCTCAAAATATATTTTTATGTCGGTGGCATGCCGGCTGCTGTTCGTACTTATGCAGAGACCAAAGATATACATAAAGTGCGTGAAGTTCAAAACGGTATACTCGATGATTATAAGGGTGATTTTTCAAAGCATATCAGAGCTGTTGATATTCCCAAAGTTCGCATGCTGTGGGATTCCATACCGGTACATCTGGCTAAGGAAAAGAAAAAGTTTATATACAAGGAAATAAAAACCGGCGGTCGAGCAACGGAATTTGAAAATGCCATGGACTGGCTTGTAAATACCGGCTTGGTTTACAAGGTTATGCGAACAGAAACTGCAAAGATGCCTCTGTTGACTTATCAGCAGCGTGATATTTTCAAGTTGTTTATGCTGGATGTAGGCTTGCTTTGCGCTCATTCCGGAGTTGATATTAAAACACTTTTGCAACCGGGTGCCAATATTTTTGACGATTTCAAAGGTGCTGTCACCGAGCAGTTCGTTTTGCAGGAATTAAAAGCCTTAACTGCAAACCCCATATTGTATTGGGTAAATGAAAAAGGTCATTCGGAAATAGATTTTGTTTTGCAATATAATGGTGAAATTATACCTATAGAAGCAAAATCATCTGAAAATGCCAGAGCAAAGTCACTGAAAGTTTATATGGATATGGAAAAACCAGCCCATGCCGTAAGAACTTCGCTGAGAAATTACGGTACTCAGGATAATCTGTACAGTGTGCCGCTATATATGATGGGTTCTTTTTTCTACATTATCGCAGAATGAAAATTCTGCTGCCAATTCTGTTTCTGATAACCATTGCTGCCGGTCAAACACCGGCGCAAATTGATTCCATGCAACGAAGAACGGCCTTGCTTGCAGAGAAGGCTGCTCTTGAAAATGACATTAAAAAAATAAATACGCAAATTGCGCAAACAGATTCGCTCACAAAAGCAGAACATAGATTCAACTTGGAACAGCAAGCTCGGCAAAGAGCAGATGTTGAACGGAGAAAAAATGAAATAGGGCAATTAAATCAAAAACTCAACGAACTTAACTCAGATATGAGAAGAGAAAAAAACGCCATCGCAAATTCTCAAATAAAAGTTGAAAACATAAACGCTACCCGCAAAGCCCTTGTCGCACAGCTCGTTGCGCATTGCCGTGGCCTGGAAGAACTTGTGAAAAACGGCTTGCCCTGGGATACCGAAAGCCGAACCGAAAGGGTCTCGGTTTTGTGCCGGGATTTGGAAAGCGGAGCCGCAACAACAGAAGAAGGATTCTCTCGCTTGCGCGCTATTTATGCAGAAGAAATTCGCTTTGGCGATGAAGTGCAAATAAGCAGCCGCACCATAACCCGAAGCAACGGCGAAGTGATAAGCGCAAATGTTCTGCGCATTGGCAACCAATGGATTGTTTACCAAGACGATGCCGGCCTTTTATACGGTGTGCTCAACAGAAAAAAAGGATTAGACGGCAAATACGAATATGTATGGAACGAAACCCTGTCTTTTGAAGAACGCCAGGCGGTAAAATCTGCCATAGATGTAAAACTCTCCCGCAAACCCCCGCAAATGGTAATTCTGCCATTATCATTATCCATTTTCTAAATTCTTACCATGCATTACGGTAATATTTCCTCGTATCAAACAGGTGTTGTAGTTCCTTTATTCTCGCTACGCTCCAAAGAAAGCATTGGAATCGGTGAATTCCTTGACCTTATTCCATTTGCTCAGTGGGCCAAAAATTGCGGCCTGGACTTAATTCAGCTTTTGCCGGTGAACGATACCGGCGAAGAATCCAGCCCTTATAGCGCAAGGACAGCCTTTGCTCTGAACCCGGTGTATATACGCCTGCGGGAAATTGCCGGAGCTGCGGAGATTTTAGGCGATGAGCCGGAAAAACAGAATGAAAATTTCGCAAAACAGCCCCGCATACCCTATGTGGAAGTAGTTCGCTACAAACGCAAAGCTCTGAGAAAAATTTTCGACAGCCAAAAACAGGAAATTTTAAAGAACGAACAGTTTAAAAATTTTATTGAGAAAAACGAATGGCTACGCCCCTATGCCCAGTTCTGCTCTTTGAAAGCGATGAATGATGAAGCCTCCTGGAAAGAATGGCAAAAAAAAGACAAGATTAAATCCAGCGATATTCTATTTCAGGAATGGATGCAGTGGATTGCAGAAGAACAATTCTTAAAGGCTATTGAAGAAATCAACAAATTTGGGGTTCGCTTAAAAGGCGATATTCCGATTTTAATCAACGAAGACAGCGCAGATGTTTGGCACTACCCGCAGTTCTTTAGCCTTGACAACCGTGCCGGAGCACCACCCGATATGTTCTGCTACAGCGGGCAAAACTGGGCATTCCCAACTTACAGATGGGATAATCTGGAAAAGGAAAACTTCAGCTGGTGGCGCAAGAGAGTAAAGCATTCGGAGAAATTTTACCATGCTTATCGCATAGACCATGTGCTGGGATTCTTCCGTATATGGGTTGTGCCGGAACAGGAATTCACCGGGATTTTAGGGCATTTTGTGCCATCTGTTCCCATTTACATGAATGAACTTTGCAATGCAGGCATTCCAAGGGAAACCGTGCTCTATTTGACATCTCCGAATTTTGGCGAAGAGCAGTTGGGCAATTGGTTTGGAGCATGTACGGAACATGTAAAACAAAAATATTTTGAACCTTTGCAGGGATCTCCGGGGCGTTATATTTTGCGCAATGAGTACCGCTCTGAACGCGTGATTATGGCTTTGGAAGAGGAACAGCCTATTAAGGATGAACTGCTGAATGTCTATTGGAACAGGATATTCGTGCCGAGCAGCACCGATGAAGTTTTGTGGCCGTATTGGTATTGGTATAACGCGCCGGTACTGTACACTTTACCCGAACACGAAATAAATATAATTAAAGAAATCATGAAAAACAACGAAGCCAAGCAGGAACATCTGTGGGGTGAAAACGGTCGCAAGCTTTTGAGCGTTCTTTCCAAAGAAGCAGATATGCTTGTTTGTGCAGAAGATTTGGGCGCAGTTCCCAATTGCGTTCCTGGCATTTTGGAAGATTTGGGAATTTTGGCTCTCAGGGTTGAGCGATGGACCCGTGAGTGGAAGCAGGAAGGCAGCCCTTACATTCCGCTGGATAAATATCCCAGGCTTTCCGTATGCACAACCAGCAACCACGACTCTTCCACAATTTTAGGGCTTTGGAACGAGCATGATTTTGACAGAGATTTTTACTGGAAGCATTTAAGGCAAAGCAGCCGTGCTCCTGCGGTTTTGTCTGCGGAGCATGTGAAGATTATGGTTGAAAATATGTTCACAGCCAATAGCCTGTTGGCAATTTTGCCCTTGCAGGATTTAATGGCTCTTTCTCAAAAATTCATTCCCGAAAATCCGGAAGAAGACAGAGTTAATATTCCGGGAACCATAGGCACTCAAAACTGGAGCTGGAGAATGCCATGTTTGCTGGAAGATCTATTGGCAGAAGGTGAATTAAACGATGAGATAGCAAAGTTGATTGGCGTTAGGAAAGCAAGAAAATTGGGCTAAAAGTTTCAAAATCCCAGTTCCATGCATTCTTCTCGTCTTTGAAATGGTTTTCGCAACTTGTTTTGCGAAACCTGTCTTCAAACTCAGGCATGTAAATGTTTCCTTCAAACACGCCATGCACTCTTGTTATGTATAATTTTTGGCAAAAGGGCAAAGCTTCTCTGTAAATTTCTGCGCCGCCTATTATAAAACATTCATCGGCACCTGTAGCAGCGGCAATCTCAAATGCCTCATTTAAAGAATGCGCTATTTTTATCCCTTCTGCTGTAAAATTGAGATTTTTTGTCAATACTATATTTGTTCTGCCGGGGAGTGCTTTGCCAATGCTTTCAAAATTTTTTCTGCCCATAATTATAGGATGGTTAAGAGTTGTCTTTTTGAAAATCTGCAAATCTGCCGGTAAATGCCAAGGCAGTTTATTATCTTTTCCTATTACGCCGTTCTCTGCAACGGCTGCTATCAAAGAGACTATCACAAGCTAAAATTTAACCGCTGAACTTATGCCAAAACCAGGATTGTTATGACCTTCCGTTATTGCGTAGCTTAACCAAAAAGATAAATCCACGCCGGCAGTCGGGTAAAGATAGCCTGTTGGGGCTATTAAATACCAGTCACTGTCTTTTCCTTCTGGCTTGTGCCATTCAAAGCCCAAACCTGCGCTGAATTTTTTGTTGATCGCAATGGAGGGTTCAATATAAATAAGTTTTTCATCCGGTGCATAAGTGTCATCTGCAACATTTGATGAGTCCGGAATTACTGCCCAGTAGCAGGTGCTTGCCAAACTGAAACTCTTGTAGTTAAAGCTCGGTTCAACAGTGAAAGTATTCACCAAATCTCCGTGGCTCGGATGAAGGCCGTAAATGCCGCGAATAGCGTAGTTCAAGTCTGTATAGCTGCGCGAATAATTAGCATCCAAACCTACCGTATAGCGATGGTCGCGACCACCGCCTTTTATAAGGTCAAACATAGGAGCCAGGGTAAACTTGTTGTTGATTTTATTGAGACCCGGAAGAGCAAATGCATAGCTGGCAGCTATTCTGCCGGATTTATCGTTTGAATCGCTTGCTCCGACATAAACATATCCGTCTTCTCCCAACCTTGCTCCCAAGCCACGCAGACCCTGAGTGGGGAGAATGGCGGCATGATAATCCGCATTGCGCCAAAAGTAGTAGTTAAAATTGCCGAAGGAATATGTGAGGTCTCCAAAAATAAATGTCAAGCCTCTGCTAACAGTCCATTCCAGAGAAATTCCGTCGAATACAAACGGAGCCCAACGGTCTTCGGAGCCTATAGGTGTAGCTTCGTATCTGTGGCGCATCAATGAATAAGGGCTTTTAGACGCAGCACCTACAACCACACGCACATTTTCGTCCATATCAATATTCATTTGCAACCGCAGGTCATGGTTTGCAGCATTGTTAACCTTAAAGTCCTTTTCAAGATAATTTCCGTAATCGGCATCTAAGGTTCCTTCAAAAGACACGTCTGCAGCAAAAGCCACACACGCAAGCAGTGCAATAAGTGGTAAAAAACGCATGAGTGGAATATAGAAAATATCATATTCGGTTTTGAAAATTCTAAATTACCCCCATGCCTAACTCCAAACAGCCCATACAGGAAAGATTCGCTAACTGGTATATACCTCTAATTAGCAGAAACAAATTCAAAGCGTTGGCCCTTTACTTGAGCGTAATCCTCCTGTGCTTAATCCCCATACTTGTATATCCTAAATTAAAATTGGATGCGGATCTCTCAAAACTCCTGCCGGAAACCACGCCTAGTGTCATAGCTCTCAAAGAATCCTTTACACGATTCGGCAGCACAGACCGCTTCACAATTGCTCTCCAAAGCGAGGATGTTGAACTGGTTGCGCGACTGCAAGATGAAATCAAAGATTATATCCAGCAAAACTGGCAAGGAGACTTTGTTTCCGTTCAAGTGGATAACGACAACAAATTTTTCAAAGACAATGCGCTACTCTACCTGCCTGTTGAGCATTTAGAAAGAATAAGGGATAATCTTGAAGATGTTCAACTGGAAATAGGGCGCAAAAATTTGCCGCTTGTGGTAGATTTGGTGCAAAGAGAAGAGAAAAAAGAAAGAGTTTGGTTTGACGCAAATATACCTCAAGAACTAGGCTTGCCGGATGAAGCTGCCAGCGCATTTGACGCTTTCTTTAAAACGGAAACAAATGACTCTACCGAAGCAGAAGTTGCCGCAGTTCCAAGCTGGGACCCAAAAGCTCCTGTCCCGGATAGCCTGCAAACACGGCTCATAGGATGCCCAAGGCCAGACAGCACAGGCGTTATTTTATTCAACGGCTCTGTGCAGGCAAAATTATCTCTGCCGTCAACAGACTATACATTTGTAGGGTATATACTCGCCCGCTCAGATACTTTGATCAAGCATTTCAGCTCAAGGCAATATTCTTCTCCGGTACGCTTTTCAGTTGAAGGAACCTACGAAGGACTTAAAGAAGTTGAAGATTTGAAAAACGATTCAATATCATCTTTTGCCATAAGTTTAGTACTGATAACACTCCTAACAATTCTGTTTTTCAGAAGCTTAAAAGGACCATTGCTAATAATGGCAAGCATACTCTACGCCTGTGTTCTTGTGCTCGCATTTACCGCTGTTTTTTATGGAACCCTCAACCCATTCACAGTTTTTGTTGCAACAATAATTTTAGGTATAGGCATAGACTATTCCATACATTTCCTGGGCACAACGCAAAAATGCCTCCCAAAATGCAGCAACCTTGAACATGCACTGATAGACGCTCAAATTGAAATGTTCAGGCCGTTTATTCTGGCAAGCGGAACAACAATCGCCGCATTCCTTACGCTTTTGGTAGCGCACTTCCGTGGATTCTATGAGTTTGGCGTAGTGGCCTCTTTTGGTGTATTGTTCAGCATGCTCTCTGCCATGCTGTTTTTGCCTGTGATTATACTCTGCGTTGGCGGGGTTCCGCATGGTTCAAAATACAGCTTTATGCCGGCTGCATGGAGTGAGGCTAGAATTTTCAAATTCTTCAAGCACCTTGCAATTATAGGAATTATACTGGGAATAATTTCAATGTTCTTTGCCCCTTACGTGGACTTTGAACACGACCTCAAAAATCTGCGCAGAGAATCAACGGAAACTAAGGCGCAACATGGCATTTCCACCAGTGTAACAATTAAAAGTACCCGCACATCCTCAACCCCTGCAGCAGTTATGGGTTCAAAACGAGAGCAGCTGGATAAACTCTACGATACGCTGATGATTCGCCTGCACAAAGAAAAAGACACTACCCTGCGCAGTTTTTTAACGCTCAAAACTTTTGTTCCTTCGGAAGATGCGCAAAATGAACGACTGGAACTAATAGAAGAAATCCGCGAACTGGCAGAGGCCAGGGTTTTTGACAAAGCTTCCGGCAATGATTCCAGCAATATTGTTGTGCTTCGAGAACTTGCGCAAATAGATAAAGCCTTTACCGCAGAAGATATTCCCGAATGGGCTTTGGACTTGCTCCGAGAAAAAGACGGAAGCTATGGAAAAATCGGCTTTATTTACGGCAGATATCCGAGCTGGGATGCGCACGCTGTTCATAAATTCCAGAATGATTACGGCAACTGGAACTTTGACGAAGAAAAACTAAGGGTATTCTCATCGCAGTTCATTCTCTCCGATGTTATAGAATCGGTAAAAGCAGATAGCTTTAATTTGGCAATTCTCATAACGCTTATGATATTCATAAGCCTTGTTGTGAGCCTTAGAAAACCGTCAATGTTTGCCACAGGCTTTTTGTCTTTTGCCATGGGAATAGTGTTAACGCTTGGGCTTATGGGCTTTTTAACCTACTTCTTTGATTTCGGAAAAATAGGCATTTACAACGTTATTGTGATTCCATTGGTTTTAGGGCTTGGCATAGATTGCGCAATTCATTTTATAGCGAGCTGGACATCAAGCGACAAAATAACCTTGAGAGAACTTTTAGATACCACAGGCAGAAACGTAATGGCAAGCTCCACAACAACTGCTGCAGGCTTTGTAGGAATGCTGTTTACAGCTCACAAGGGTTTGAAAAGCATTGGCGACCTCGCAATTTTAGGCATAATGGTATTCCTTGTTGCAGGTATTGTTTTTTCCATGTTCCTTTGTGCCGCATGGCTTAGGAGAAATAGAGCATGAAAATTCTTGTAACAGGTGCCGCCGGTTTTATAGGCAGAGCGGTGAGCAATGTGCTTGCCAAACGTGGGGAACTGGTATTTGGCATAGACAACCTCAACGATTATTATTCCCCGGCTCTTAAACAGGCTCGCTTGGATTTGCTAAAAGATTTTGAAAACTTCCGTTTTCAAAAAATGGATTTAGCAAACAGCGCAGCGATTCGTTCTTTATTTGCCTCCGAAAAATTCGATGCCGTAGTGCATTTGGGAGCACAAGCCGGAGTCCGCTACAGCTTGGAAAATCCGCAAGCATACATTGACAGCAATATCACCGGCACTCTCAGCATTCTGGAAGCATGCAGGCATTACCCTGTGCGGCAATTAGTCTATGCGAGCAGCAGTTCCGTTTACGGAGACAATGCAAAAATTCCATTCAGCGTTGAAGATCGCACGGATAATCCAGTAAGTCTTTATGCGGCAACAAAGAAAAGCAACGAACTGATGGCTAGCACCTACACCCACCTCTTTGGAATTCCAGCTACAGGTCTCAGATTTTTCACAGTATATGGCCCCTGGGGCCGCCCAGACATGGCTCCCATGCTTTTCGCAAAATCCATTTTGGAAGGCAAGCCAATCCGTGTATTTAATCACGGAGACATGCGCCGAGATTTCACATATATTGATGATATTGTAGAAGGCGTAGTAAATTGTCTGAACCCCGATTTTCAGGATTCAAGGATTTCCAGGATTTTTAATATTGGTAGGGGTGAACCTGTTGAACTTTTGCGTTTTATTGAAATTCTGGAAGAAAATTTGGGAACCAAGGCTATTAAAGAAATGCTCCCCATGCAACCCGGAGACGTGCCTGCCACATGGGCAGATACCACGGCGTTGGAAAAAGCCACAGGTTACCGCCCAAAAACATCGTTGGAAGAAGGCATAAAGCATTTTGCGAAATGGTATCTTGAGTACGAGAAAAAAGCATGATTCCCAATAGAGTTTTTTTTGTATGGTTTGGCAACAATATACCCCTGTCAACAGGTTTGGCAATGCTTTCCACAAAGCAGGTCCAAAAGCCCGATGAAACAATTTTATACATAGACGGCGATGATTCCGAAATGCGTGGCGAAGGTTACGATTTGATAAAAGAAGTGCCGGGCATAACGCTGAAAAAAATAGATGACAGCATTTTTGCAGATTTAGGCGACAACGGAATTTGCAGCCATTTGTACAAACTTCTCAAAAAACCGGTTTCAAAAACAAATTTATTGCGCTACGCATTGCTCTACAAACAGGGCGGCGTTTATTTGGATACGGATATTATCGCAGTTAAACCTTGGAACGATTTGCTGGAACGCAAGGGATTCTGCGGATTTGAGCCTGTGGCATTTCCGCAAAAGTTATACGCTTCCATGAATCCGTTCTTTTATCTGTTCGCATGGCTTCGCTTTTTTTGGCGGCTTTTATGTGTTTATCTTCCACGGGGAGAGCAGATTTTCAGGCCAACGGAGAGATTTTTTTCTCTTTGCGCAAATGGTGCGATATTGGGTTCTGAGCCTAACAATGAATTTTTTGAGAGAGCATTTGCTGAAATAAATAAAATGGAAGAAAAAGAGCAGTTAAAGCATTATCGCCTTGGCACTCATATTATGCAAAAAACAACAGGAAACAAGTCCACAGAATTTATGGAAATGTTCCCTCCTGCGTATTTTTACCCTGTAGGCCCCGATATAAGCGTGCATTTGTTCCGCAAAGGCTCTGCAAAACGCCTTGACAAAATTCTATTGCCTCAAACACGAATTATACACTGGTATAACAGCGTTGAGAGAAAATATCTGCGGCAGCAACTGAACTTGAAATGGATAGAAGGCCACCCTACTACAGCTTTTGCTAAGTTAGCTCGGGATATTATTGCCCTAAAATAAAATTCACAGCCTGAGTCAAATCCTGCTTTTGCTTTTCGCTCACAATTTTATAGCGTTCCAAAGCTCTGGCAGAATATTCATCGTAAATTGTTTTATCCAATAATTGAAGTATGCGATTTTTTATTTCGCTCACATTGTAAGGGTCAAAATAAATTGCGGCGTTTTGGCAAACTTCCGGGATGGA
>Ga0209755_10009040_pt1 | contig 10558 bp, 7 predicted proteins | sample TergutCo191P1_FD_187301 | JGI IMG/M metagenome (GOLD analysis project Ga0209755, IMG submission 187301) | Cornitermes sp. P1 segment gut microbial communities from Petit-Saut dam, French Guiana - Co191P1 (SPAdes) (version 2) | ecosystem: Host-associated > Arthropoda: Insects > Digestive system >... | reverse complement strand
TTTATCGGGTGTAATATCTCAAAGTAGGGTGAAATAAGGCGTGAAAGTGCCATTGGGTACCCTTTGCTCGTTATAGGCGTATATTTTTTCCTAAATTGGTGCACGATACTTAGCCATTTCGAATGCCGGCTTCTTCGAAAGATCGCAATATTTCTGAAACTTTGAATTGCTGGTGAGGCAACGCGCGTACTTGCCACTATACGCCCGTTTCCGGTATAATTCTACTTCTATGGGACGTCGGCAAGTGGTAAGCCACCGGGTTTTGGCTCCGGCATTCACAGGTTCGAATCCTGTCGTCCCAAGCAGATTATTTTGACGAGGTAAGGTATGAGCAAGGTGGTTTTGACGGCCAAAAACAGGCAGGAATCGGGTTCGGCGGCGGCCCGCAGGCTTCGGCGCAGCGGTCGCGTTCCGGGGGTGCTGTACGGCAGGTCCAGGAAGTCCGTTCCGCTGGATATGGACGAGCTGGAGTTTACCAGGGGCATAAAGGGAATTACCGAAAGCACGATCGTAAAGGTCGAGGTTGACGGGGAATCCCACGATGTCTTTGTGAAGGATACCCAGCGGAACATTCTGGACGGGAAGATTCTGCACGTCGATTTCTACGAGGTTGAAAACGACGCGGTTCTTCGCGCAAAGATTTCCGTGCTTGTCAGCGGAAATCCGGTTGGGGTGCGCGAGGGCGGTGTTCTTGAGATTCCCAGGTACGATATTGAGGTTGAGTGTCTGCCAAAGGACTTGCCGGAGCGGCTTTTTGTGGATATTTCCGATCTTAAGATTGGCCAGTCCATTCACATACGGGATATTCCTCTGGGTGAGGGGGTCAAGCTGCTTTCGCCGCCGGAAAAGGTTGTGGCTCTGGTTAAGTTTCCCAAGGGCGCTTCTGCGGCGACTATGGCCGAGGGTTCGGCGGAAGGGGAAGCCAAGGCGTAATTGGCGCTTTCCGTGGTTGCGGAGGGCGGCGGTGCGAGGTGTTTTTGTCGCTTCACTTTGAAGGCGCTGTTGCCGCCGCCCTTGGAAACCAGTTTTCCGGGACTATATTTCTTGCCGCTGTTTCCGGGGGTGCGGATTCCGTGGCTATGCTTGTTGCTCTGGCCGCCGTTAGGGAACGGTGTCGGGGTTTTGATCTGCGCTGTATTCACGTTGAACACGGGATTCGCCGGGCGGAAGAAAGCCGGGGGGATGCCGGGTTTGTGAAGTCGCTGTGCGGGGAGCTGGGCGTGCCCTGTCGGGTTGTTTCCGTAAAACCGGGGCGGGTGGCGCTGGTTGCCGGGAAGCGCGGCATTGGCATTGAGGCTGCGGCCAGGCTGTACCGGCACAGGGCGTGGTTCCGGGAGGCGGCGCGGCTGGAAGGGGCTTTGCCGGAAGCGGAAGGCGGTAAGCGCGTGCGGGTTCTGGTGGCCCATACCGCAGACGACATGCTGGAAACGGTACTTATGCGCGTTCTGCGCGGGGTGGGGCCGTCCGGGCTTGCCGCCATGCCGGTCTGCCGCGGGCGTATTCTTCGGCCTTTGCTAGCTTTGGGCCGCCGGGACGTGCTTTCCTACCTGGCCCTGAAAAAAATCCCCTGGCGCGAGGATTCAACCAATACCGACACACGTTATCTTCGCAACCGTATTAGGCACCGGCTTATTCCGCTGCTGGCCAGTGACTTTCCCCAGTGGCGCACGGCCATTGCCGCGCTTGCTGAAACGCAGTCCCTTGCCGCCGCGTTTATCGTGGACGAGGCTAACCTCCGCGTAAAATGGCAATCCCTACCTGAAACCGGCGGTTTTTCCCGGAAGCTGGATTCGGAGCTGTGTACCGACGAGGCAAACTTCTTTGCCCAGTCTGCCATTGTTCGCGAGGAGGCTCTGTTTCAGGGAATAGACGTTTTGCTGGCTGGGGCCGGCTGTTCCGGAGTGCCGGGGAGCGGGGTTAAACGTTCGAATATCCGGCGTTTTTCGAAAAGAGATGTATCGGCGGCGGATCTGGGGCTGGTACGCTTACGTAGGGAAAGCGGTACAATAATCCTTTCCGTGCAAAAAAGGAGCTCCGGTTCCGAATATGGCTTTTCGCTGTTGATTAATGCGCCCGGCTTCTATAATCTTAAGGGTATGGTTCTGGAGGTAAGCGGGAACCTGTCCGGTGCGGGGCCGGAGGAAACGGTGTTTTCCGCCCTGTTGCCGCTTGTTTTAAGGCCGTCTTTTAAGGAAGACCGCGTCGAACGTAAAGCGCCGGGTGCCAAAATGCTAAGCGCGGTGGATTCGCTGGGGATCGCCGCGTTTATTGGCGCGGACGGTGCGCTGCACGGTAGACGCGATGCGTTGCGGACGGCAAACGAAGGCTTGTGCCTTGTGAAGGTAAGAGCCGAAAGGAGTACGGGAGTATAAATGTTCAATGAGCAAAACAACGACCAGCCTAAACGGCCTTCCGGCCCTGGTCCGCGCTCTCCAATGCAGGGAGGCAAACCCAACCCTCTGACTCTGTTTTTCCTCATTGTGATGGTGATTATTTTTGTCGCTATTTTCTTCCAGGGGAACAACAACGCGGCGACGCCGATAAGTTACACGACCTTCCGCGATCTCATTACGACGGGGGCTCAGACCATTGAATCGGTAAGGATAAACGACAACAACACCATGGAGATAAGCCTGACGAACGGGCAGATTCTTCGAACGCGCATTCCGTATCATGATCCGGAACTGATGGGCCTTTTGATGCGAAACAACGTAACGGTCTATGGCGCGGTGGCGCGGCCCAGCGCTTTGAGCATACTGTTTAGCATGTTGCCCTGGATTCTCATTTTCGGCTTTATTTTCTTCATGTACCGGAATATGCCGGGCGGCGGAAACCGGGCGTTCCAGTTTGGCAAGAGCAAGGCGAAGCGTTACCAGGACGAAGGCAAGAAGGTGGTTTTTTCCGACGTTGCGGGGCAGAAGGACGCGAAGTACGAGCTTGAGGAAGTGGTGGCGTTCCTGAAAAACCCCCAGAAATTTACCAAAATGGGGGCCAGAATTCCCAAGGGCGTGCTTCTGGTGGGGATGCCCGGTACCGGAAAGACGCTGATGGCGCGTTCCGTTGCGGGTGAAGCCGGGGTTGCCTTTTTTCACATGTCCGGTTCCGACTTTGTGGAGATGTTCGTCGGCGTGGGCGCTAGCCGGGTTCGGGATCTTTTTGACCAGGGCAGAAAAAGCGCGCCCTGCATTATCTTTATTGACGAGCTTGACGCGGTGGGCCGCACCAGGGGCGCGGGTTACGGCGGCGGGCACGACGAGCGCGAGCAGACGTTGAACCAGCTTCTGGTGGAAATGGACGGCTTTGATTCGAAGGACGGAGTTATAATCCTTGCCGCCACGAACCGGCCGGACGTTCTGGATCCGGCACTGTTAAGGCCGGGGCGTTTTGACAGGCAGGTGGTGGTGGCCATGCCGGACATCAAGGAGCGCGAGGCTATTTTGCAGATTCACTCGGCGAAAATACCGATGAACAAGACCGTGGATCTGTCCCGGGTTGCGCGGGCCACACCGGGGATGAGCGGCGCGGACATTGCCAATCTGGTAAACGAGGCCGCGCTTTTTGCGGCCCGCAAGGACAAACCGGAAGTGGAAATGCTGGACTTTGAGGCGGCCCGGGACAAGATTCTGATGGGCGTCGCGCGTAGTACCCTGGCCATGTCCGACAAGGAACGCCGCATGACGGCGATTCACGAAGCGGGTCACGCACTACTGCATTATTACCTCAAAAATGCCGATCCTCTACATAAGGTAACGATTGTTCCCCACGGGCGGGCGCTGGGAATGGCGCTGTCCTTGCCGGAGGAAGACAGTTACAGCCGTTCGAAAGGCTGGCTTGACGATCGCATTGCGATTTGCTACGGCGGCTGGCTTGCGGAAAAACTGTTCTACAGCGAGACGACGACCGGGGCAAAGAACGACATCCAGACGGCGACGGACATGGCGCGGCGCATGGTCTGCGAATGGGGCATGGCGGAGGAGATGGGGCCGATTGCCTACGGGCAGGAGGAAGCGCCCATCTTTCTGGGCAAGGAAATCGCGCGGCACCAGGACTACTCCGAAGAAACCGCGCGGCGCATCGACAAGGCGATCAAGGAAATTCTGGATCGCGCTCGCGCCGAGGCCGAAGGCATTGTTTCGGAACAGCGCGCCGGGCTTGAGGCGATTGCGGATGCCCTGCTGGACCGGGAAACGCTTTCCGATGAAGAGGTGCGGGAAATTCTGAATCTGCCGCCCCTTGAGCGGGATGAAACGCCGGTCGAGGAGCCTTTGCCGAAGCCTCGGGAGGAAGACGATACCTTAACTGCTGGCGAAACCCGGGACCGGTGAAAACCAGGGCCGGAAAGCCAAGAAAACATTTGAGAGGCCGTCCATGAATTTGCGTTCAACGCGAAACGCGCCCGGTATTGCGGTTTTTGTCGTCTGTATTTTTGCGTTTGCCGGAACCGGTTTGTCCGCGCAGTCCGGCTGGGCCAACGATGAAGACTGGCCCAGGGGTGACGCCATTATCGCGGAAAGGTTCGTTATCTGGGCGGAGGAGGCCATGGCGGCGGGGCAGCCGGAGCAGGCGCAGATTGCGCTGGAACGCGCCAGCGACTTTGCTGACGTTTCCTCCGACGTTTCCTATCTGCTGGCATACGTCCGCGCCAGGAACAACGAAAGCCGGTTTCTGGTTTTGCAGGCTCTGGAAAAGGCCATATACGTAAACCGGTGGCGCCGGTACAGCGAAGCGCAGGCGCGGCTTTTGCAGGCGGAGCAGCTTATCGCCCTGCGCCGGTTTTACGCCGCGCTGGATTCGCTTTACGTTTACAGAATGCTCGCATTCGAAACCGTAGACTCTTCGCTGATGCGCCTACAGGCCCTTAAGGGGCTTGCGCTGGCCGGTTTGGACTTTCCGCCCACTGCCATGCCTATAGGCCCGCTGGCGAGTACGCTGCCTGTAAACATGCCCGGGGTAAGCCCGCCGGCCGCTCTGGAATTCCGGCACCGGTTGCTCGAAACGATGGATCGCAATCCGCAGGATCCGCGTCCGGTGCGTATACTTTTTGAGTTCGTTCGAAGGCGAACACCCAACTATGACGATCTTGCCCTGGTGGAAATCGCCCTGCGGCGGCTTCCGTTCCTGCTTGACGCCGATCCGGAGTTGGCTTGGATGGCGGTTCCCTTTATCGGCAATCTGGAAGAGGCCCGGCGGCTGATTCTGGCTTACCGAGCCGGTTCCCACGGCTCCGGACAGGGTTTTGCGCCGAATCCGGCATCCATCGTTCCGGCTTTGAACCTTGGGCTGCTGGACGACATGGTTGCGGTGGAGGAGTTCTTCGCGCCGGACCTGGGCGGGCGGGCTCTGGACAAAGACCTTATAATTGCGGTCGGCGATTTGCTTCGCGGCAACGAAGGCAGGGACGCTTTTGCCGAAAGGCTTCACTCTTTTACGGGCACCGTAACCTGGGACGAGAACGGCGACGGTATTCCGGAAACCCGCGCCGTTTTCCGGAACGGTGTTTTGCAGACGTTTTACCATGACGCGGATCAGGACGGGCTGAACGACTGGACCATAGCGTTTGACACGAATCTGCCGCAGCGCGGCGAACTGCTGGCTATGCCGGAGGCCAGGGCGCACCCGTATGACGACTCCCTAGTGCAGGCGCTGGTTGTCTGGTCCCGCTATCCGTCGGTTCAGCAGGTGATTCTTAGGGACGAAACCTTTATCTTTGCGCCGGGGAGCTTCCAGTACAGCCCTATCGGGTTTTCGAACATTGGCGCGTCAGAAACTTTCGAAGGGCTTCTGCTTCCGGTGCGGAATCACCTTAGTCCGGGGCTAACCCGGCGCGCGCTTGTAATGTCCGCGGTCATTCTGGAGCGGCGCAGTCCGGAGTTCCCGGAGGGCACGGAGCGGGTTTATCTTAGGCAGGGAATGCCCATTCTTTCTGAGGTTACGGAAGGTGGTCTGCTTATTTCCGTAACAGAGTTTGAAAACGGCTTTCCGATGATCCAGCGTGTGGATTTGGACAGGGACGGGCGAATGGAAACCGTCCGGCGCTTCCACAGGGGCACTCACATTATCGAATCGTCGTCCAGCGACTGGGACGGCGACGGTGTTTTTGAATACGTCGAATTGTACCGGGAAGACGGTTCGATTATCCGTAACTAAGCCTGCGAATGGGTATTTTAGAATTATGAGGGCATCTGTTGTTTTTTGCTCATTGCTCACCGCCTTTCTGGTGTTTTCGTGCCAGACGACAACGGCAAGGCAGGAGGCAAGGCTTGCTCCCCGTCGCAGCACGGTGGAAATACGGCTTGACGAAATACGGCAGCAGCTTGAGGTAAACCCCGTCCGGGCGATAGACCTTATCCACACTTACCGCGAAATGTACAGGGTTACCTGCGGTTACGAAAGAAAAGCGGAACTCTTGGATATGGAAAGGGAGGCGACGGAAAACCTGCGGAACGCTCTTGAAAGGGCGGTGGCGGAGGAACGGTGGAACATTGCCATTTCCCTGGGCCGTTCCCTGGCAAACGCGGAAGGTACCGATGCTTCTGAATGGGAACCGGATTTTACCCTGGCCCTGGCAAGAAGCTACCTGAACTCCGGCGACAACCTTAGCGCGTTTCTTGCCGCCGCGCGGGCTCACGAAATGCGCCCGCTTCCGGCCGAGGACGCCGTTCTGTTTCTCGCCCGCGCGGTGGAAAGCAGACAACGCGGCACTGCGGCGTTTTTTCTGGCCGCCTTGGACCGGGCCGGTGCCGGCGGCGTGGTGCCTGTGGACATTCGCGAGTTTGCCCAGAGCGTTGATACCCCGTCCGAGATGCTCCGGGGCGTGGCCACGGTGGTCGTGGATCGCGGAATGCGGGCGGAAAGGGGCAGAATCCACTTTGACAGGGTGGGCGGCTCCGCTTTTTTTGTCGATACCAGACGGGTTCAAATGTCGGACGGCGGAACCCGTTACGAATCGCTTCTTGTTACCAACTTCCACGTTATCGAAAGCGAAGTGGATCCGGCCTTTAGGGGCCACTCCAGAATGTTTATACGCATGGGCGATGCCGCAAGCCCCCGTATTCCGGCGCAGGTGGTGGGCTGGGACAGAACGCTTGACCTTGCGCTGATTCGCGCTCCCATTGGAAGCGACTTTGTTTTTTCCGTGGTGGGCCGCAGATCGCCAAACGTGGGCGATACCATTCTTGCGATTGGGTCGCCCGGGGGGTTTCTGGAGCAGACGGTAACTTCCGGGATTGTCTCCGCCTTGAGTCGGCGCATTTTGCAGATTGGCGATTTTATACAGATAGACGCGGCGGTAAACCCCGGCAATTCCGGCGGCCCGGTGGTTGACACTTCCGGCCGGCTGGTGGGCGTGGTTTTTGCCGGCATAATGCAGGCCCAGGGGTTAAACTTTGCCATCCCCGCCGAACGGCTTGCCGCAGCGCTTCCGGCACTGATACGCGGCGGCAGGGCGGATCGCCCCTGGCTGGGCATGGTTCTTAGCGAGACTTTTTCCGGGGCGGAAATACTTTACACCGCGCCCAACACCCCGGTTTCAAGACAGCGCGTTCCGGAAGGCAGTATTATTAGGTCGGTAAACGGCCGCGAGATTAGGGCTTTGCAGGGGCAGCTTATTCCCGCCTTGCAGGACTCCCTTTTCCACCTTAACCCCGGCGAGCTTGTGGCGCTGGAAACCGTGGAGCAAAACGGCGAAGTACGCCGCCGCCTGATGATGACGGCCACCCGCCCGGATTTACCGCTGATTTCCGCCGCCAGAATAGACAGCCGCGAAAGACTTGCCACGCCGTTTTTCGGCATGGTGCTGGCCCCCGGCGGAGGAAGGGGCTGGGCCCCCCGCTTCCAGGTTGAAAGGGTTGTTCGCGGTTTTGCCGCGGACGAGGCCGGCGTTTCGGAACAGGACGTTGTGTCAATCCGGAATTTCCGCGTGTTTGAGCGTGAAGGCTTTGTCCTGATGGAAATGCAAATCCGGAAACGCAACATGGGCTTTATGGAAACCTTTCTTACGCTCCCCGCATTGCTTGATTCGCCGGATACTTTTTAAAGGATTGGCCCCTGGCCTTTGCCTTAAGCTCCTCAATCTGCGCTCATACCAAATTTATCGCGGTCATCCTTCTGATTGCCGAAATGAAAACTCCAGTCTCAAACCAGCCTGTCTACCAACACGAAAAAAAACAAGAGGTACAGTCCGGCGGCTACAAGCGTTGGAACCAGTGCCGCAATACCGTAAACGATAAAGTTGTTAAACCTTGTCGCTTTGTGGGTTTGCTTAATGTCGTCCCGTTGCAGTTGTTCATGCACCCAGTTAAGGCTGTCGGTGAGCATTTTGTAGTACAGAATAAGCAAGACAACAAACGCCCCCAGGGAAACGTTAAACTGGATTCTGGAAGCGTCGTCGTCAACCTGAAGCGTCCAGACGGAAAACGAAAACAGGGCACCAAGGATGAAAACAGGGCGTTTTATTCGACGCTGGATTTTCTGCCTGGCTCTTTTGTCTTCGGCTTTTTGCCGCGCTTTTTCCCACGCTTCACGGTTGGCGCGTTCGGTTTCATCGTTGGCGTTGTTTAGGGGTTTTTCTTCCAGTTTGGTTTTCCTCCGAAATATGTTTCCCTATATGGCAAGGTTTTCAAGAATTTCCCGGTAACGCCTTGTCGCCAGTTCGCTCGGCTCGCCTTTTTTGCAAAAGGCAAGTTTAGCCAATTTTGGAGCGACACGCTCTACCACGATCCGTCCAGCCACCGTTTTGGATTTCAGTTTCTCCAGCGCCTCAAGAAACCGCTCGTCCTTCTTTGCCCGGTTGTAGAACGACAAAACATATACGTAGACAAAAAGATTGTAGTCGGAAAACGGATACTCCACTTTCATGAACAGTGTGCCAATCCCGTACTGGCAAGGGCCTATCGGTTTTTTGATGGTCCAGTGTTCCAGCAAAAACTCGACGGCCCTGTCAAGCGCAGGTTCATTGTTTAGATAATTGCTGAACCGAAACGCGTCAAGAACGGTCAGCGTTGGGAAAGGGTTGGAGTGTTCGGTTTCCGGGCCCCGCCCAAACGAAAACTTGTTGCACCGCCAGCCGCCATCGGTGTATGGGCTCTCCAAAAGATATCGCAACGTTGTTTGTATGCGCTCGTCGGCTACGTACCCCATGCGGCACAGCAGATGGGCGGCTCTGGCCGTGTGGCACGGGTAAATGCCGCCGGTTGGGTACAGCTTGAAACGCCCGTCCTTTCTCCATGCGTCAAAAAACATTTCGGCTGTTTTCTGCAACACCGGTTCGGAAGGTTCCATGCCAAGTTCCAAAAGCATAAGCGCACTGCAATATGCCGAAAAGGAACCCCCTTTCAGCAATCGCTTGTCCGGGGTGGTCCAATAATCGGCCCCGCCGTCATGCCTGTGGGACATTATTGCGTCAATGTCGCTTTGGTATTTCTCAATCGCCATTTCCACCCCTGCGGCGCAAGCTACAGTTCCAGCGAACGGCTCTCGATTTTCTCCATCGCGTACTTGGCAAACTCCGCGACCTTCATCGCCGCAAGCTGCTTGCCGTCGCGCAACCTAATCGACACCGTGCCCTCGTCCGCCTCCTTCTGCCCGACGACCAACATGTAGGGAATCTTGCGGGTCTGGCAGTTGCGAACCTTCGCGTTCAGCCTTGCGTCGCCAAGCTCGGTGGACACGCGCATGTCGCAAGCCTTTAGCTCGGCGGCGACCTTTTGGGCGTAGTCATTGAAGCCGTCGGCAACGGGGATCACGGCGATTTGCTCCGGGGCGATCCACACGGGAAGGGCCCCGGCGAAATGCTCGATGAGAACGCCGAAGAAGCGTTCAAGGCTGCCAAGCAGGGCGCGGTGGATCATGTAGGGACGCTTGTGCTGGCCGTCCGAATCGACGAAGGTCAGGTCGAAACGCTCCGGCTCGTTAAAGTCGAACTGGATCGTGGTCATCTGCCATTCCCGGCCCAGCGCGTCGCTTATCTTCAGGTCGATCTTGGGGCCGTAGAACGCGCCGCCGCCCTCGTCGATTTCGTAGTCAAGCCCCTCGGCCTCCACCGCCTTGCGAAGACTTTCCTGCGCGGCGTCCCAGCGATCCTGCTCGCCCACGCTTTCCGCGGGCCTGGTGGCCAGGTAAACCTTGATGTCGTTGAACCCGAACACCTTCAGCATCGAAAGGCTGAAGCGTATCACCTCGATAATCTCCGCCTCCATCTGATCGGGAGTGCAGATTATGTGCGCGTCGTCCTGGGTAAGGCCGCGAACCCGCAGCATCCCGTGGAGGGTTCCGCTGCGCTCGTAACGGTACACCGTGCCAAGCTCCGCCCAGCGCAGGGGTAGGTCGCGGTAACTGCGCCCCTTCGTCTTGTAGATCATAAGGTGGAAGGGGCAGTTCATCGGCCGGACGTAGTAGTCCTGACCGTCAACGTCCATCGGCCTGTACATGGTTTCGTTGTAAAAGCCCAGATGCCCGGATGTTTCCCAAAGCCAGCTTTTGCCGATGTGCGGCGTGTACAGAATGTCGTAACCGTTGCGGTAATGTTGTTTGCGCCAGTAGTCCTCGATTGCCACGCGCA
>Ga0209755_10009039_pt1 | contig 10559 bp, 19 predicted proteins | sample TergutCo191P1_FD_187301 | JGI IMG/M metagenome (GOLD analysis project Ga0209755, IMG submission 187301) | Cornitermes sp. P1 segment gut microbial communities from Petit-Saut dam, French Guiana - Co191P1 (SPAdes) (version 2) | ecosystem: Host-associated > Arthropoda: Insects > Digestive system... | reverse complement strand
AAGGATTATGAAAAGTACTTGGATTCTGAAGGGCTTGCGATGCCGTCGGATAATTATGAGAAAGAGACTTGGCGGACGCTGGAATTATGTTTCCGGGATTTTCATCGTGATAGCATTTTGTACTCCTGTACCGAACCTGCACCGTTTAAGGATCTTGCGCCTAAGAGTCTGGCTGGCGATGGGGATTGGGGCTGGGCATTGATCTTTGCAAATCTCCTTTTTCTCATTGAAAAAAATTCGTTTGCGATCTTTGAGTTGTACAAGGCTTGGAGCAATGGTTCTAGCTTAGCTTCAATTCAACCCACGCCCTGAAGCTTCCGGGTGAGGGTTTTGTATATTATTTGCTATGCCGATTAAAAATTACGAAATTGTTATGAATGATGTGAATTGTACTGTGTGATGTCGCCGCCGCAGTCCTTGTGCTAAAATTGATAAGGCGCATGTTTGCCTTGAGTGTTTGAAAACTCCGCAGGGGCGGGAGTGGATTAAGTTTCAGGAAAAGCTTGAGGGGGCGGAAGATGCGTTAAATGGAACATTGCTACAACTTAATCAAAAATATCGTGTTAAGTCGATTTCTGAAATCAAGGCCGGTTAACCGGCAACCTTCTTTGCCTTTTTCTTTCTCCGGAAATATTTTTTTGCCAAGCCCTGAACGAATTCCCCAAACTCTTTGTCTTCTTCAATGGCTTTGTCTAGTTCGGCCAGGTCATCTCTTATGCTCTTTTTGCTGCAAGCCTTTCCTACGAATGTAGTCTTATGCAATCCATTGAGTATGCCATTGGTCAGTTCACGGACAAAGGTCATAGGCATCTTGTTTTCTTCCGGGCAGCCTTCTTTTGGGAGCAGGAATTTTTCCTCGGCCGATAGGGTTTTTCTTCCTTGTTTGCGGAAGGATGTCATTAGGTTTTGAAAGAATGCGTAGCTTTTTTCTTTCAGTATGATTACAGCGATGACGAGCCTGGAGGCGTCTATCATTACTTCTGGGGCATGCATTGGTTGGCTGATGGGTTTCTTGCTGGGCTTTTTGGTCATGGGTTTTCTCCTTTGTTAAAACTTTTGTTAGACTTTTGCCAAATATTGGAAAAGTGCCGAGCTATTCTTTTAAAATCATTAGTGAGCGATATTTCCTCTTGTTTTCTTCGTGTTCTTTCCTGCCGCCTTTGCTCTTCTGATTTTTCGTAGAATTCTTTTTGTTCATTATATTGTGCTTCCGTAATTTCAAATAAACCAATGTTTATAGCGCTATAATCAAATCTACCACAAGCAATCTCAAAATATTTATCATTTAGACAATAGTACATATTATAGTTCCCGTAATTATGTTCGTCATACACATAAAACAATTCTTTTAGCTTTATATTATTAAGCTCCATAAAGTACTCTATATCCAAACGATTAAAAGCCCTGCCTCTAATATCATAAAAGACTTCTCCATCTGGCTTTGTATGTTTTGAAATTGAGTTGTCCACCGGATAATCTCTTTTTTCGTAATAATATTCAATTAACGAATTATCAAAAAATGCATTTTCTTTGCCACGTAATGCGTCATCCGTGCTGATTACCGGAATATCGTTTGTTTTTTGCGTTATTATGCCATAAATAATATTGCACCATTCTTTGGTTTTGTGGTAGTTTCTCCGGTTTTTATGCTTCTTGCAATAAGAGAGTGTAGTTGGCGTGGCGAAAATCAAGATAAGTACTGCCCAAAAACCTATTACAGCTAATGTTCTTGAGTAATCATATATCACAGATCCTAATAAACCGCAAAAAATTAACCAAATGAATATTTTTTTCATACTACTCCTAATCAATTGAATCTTCTTTGATGTAATCATTTTTCTTTTTAGTTTCGTCTAAAGTTTCAGATTTTTTTACGCTATCTTTTTTTTCTTGAGCTTCAGTCCACTCCATAAACTCTTCCAATAACTTGGCCATTTTTAAGCTATCTTCAAATATTTTTTTCCTCTTTACGCTATCCTTTTTTATTTCCATTTCTGCCCACTTTTCTACAACAATAGTTTCCGTTTTATTATAAACAGATTTAATTAAATAAAATGCAGCAATAAAAACTACGATAACAATGGCAATGGCAAGTGCTTTAATGGGAAGATTTGTCGTTTTGGAGTTCCAAGCGAAAAACAATAGGATGCCCAGGCTTATTATTAATGTCATTTCTATAATTTCATTCATATCTTACCTATCGAACGGATTTCCCAAATTTACGATCATATACCAATTTATCATTTATTGCCTTTCTATGTAAAGTTTCAAATAGGAGTCTTAATTTTATCTTTTAATATGGCTTTTATTTTTTCGTTCTTATCTAAAACTTCCCAGTAATCTATGATAAATGTAGTGTAGTCATTCATTTGTGTTATATGGTAATAATTTCCGTAATCGATTAAAAAGCGAGTTCTGTTATCATATTTGTCTCTATATTTAGTATTGAGATACAAGGAGTCCGTGTTAACTTTGACCAAATAGTAATCAAACCATTCTATGATTTGATACATGCAGTCTTTTCGCTGTTCAAACGAAATGCCCTTTTCTCTACAATTGACTTCAATGTTGGAAAATTTTTCCAATTCACTTTCAGACATTTTATCGGTATAAATCTTGTATGTTTCATGTTTATACGCAAAGGATGAGGCTATAAATTCTCTTTTTTCTTTTTCCCGTCCTTCATATATATTTAAGCCAAATAGGATAATTACGCCTGCAATTATTGCCATAATTGTAAAGATTGGCAATTCGTTATATTCGTCTGAATCGTCTATTTTGCTTCGTTTAAGCCCAAACCAAAGCAGTGGTGCAATTCCAAGAGTAATGCTGTTTATAAGTATCACAGATGCTATAACCAATCTATGTTTCCATGCTGGCATTTTTTCCAAAGCGAAATAATCTCCTTTTATTTCCCTGTATCTTCGTGCATATAGATACAACAATGATATGCCAAGTGGAAAGGCAATAAGTGTGCCCCAAAATTCGGCATCTGTTGATTCAAAGAAAGGGGACAGAATGAGATTGGCTGCGATAATAACTGCGTATAAAATCAAAAAAACACTCCACACATCTTTGCGTGGGCTTATGCCTTTGTTTGTCCATTTGAATTTTGATGGATAGGCAATATGTAACTGGTTTTCATCAGGCATTTATATTCTCCTTATTTAATTAAACGGTTCTCCAAGATTCACGATCATATACCAATTTCTCACCCCGCCCCCATTGCCAGCTTCGCTTCCGGAGCCTGGCTTGCTGGCCTGCTGGCCCGCTGAAAATCAACCTTCGCCTCCAGACTATCAACTTTAGCTTCCAATCGTCGAACCACTGATGCAAGCTCGACGGAAGCCTCCGGTGTAGGCTCGTTGTTCAAAATATTCTCACGTAGCTTTTTGCCTGCATTTTCGCCAAATAACTCTTCCGGCGTAATTCCCATTTCAATAAGTTTCTCTATTTTATCAAAGCCCATTCCAGATTTACCTTTACAATACATATTAACCGTGGCACTAGTCACGTTTAGCATTTTTGCCAGCTTAGCCTGACTTATTTTTTTTCTGTGCATGAAGCTTTGAAAGTCAATTTTTGACATAAAAACTCCTTTTTAAAAAGAATTTAAGAATTTTTTAATGTTTTTTTAAGAATTTTTTAGGAAAATTAAAATTTTTTCACCGCTTTATTAAAAAATATTGTATATTACTAGATATTACTTAGGTATGCTAGGTAAATTTTAACCTCTGCAAAAAGCAGAAAGGAGTGAAAAATGAGAAAAATGTCTAAAAGAATGGCTGCTTTGGCTAGAGATCCCAAGGTGCTTGACGAAGTTGCCAATGCCTTTTTGGAAAGCGCCGAGAAATGGGATGGGGTGATAAACCGCCTCAAATCCAACCCCAAGGCGAAAAAAGAGTTCACTATGAAAGAGGTTGCCAAATTGCTTGGCTTCGAAGCTCGCTCAAAAGGTTCTGCCACCAAAGAGACTCTGTTTACGCTGGAGGACTTGGAGCGCATGGCTGAGCTTCAAAGGTTTAAAGCTGACAGTGTCCGCAAAAAAGCGAAGCGCATGGAGGTGCAAAATGAGCAGTAATAAAAAGGCCGCACCGCAATGTATGCCGCATAGAGTAGGTGCAGAGGCTTATGCCCGGGATAATAATATTTCTCAAGATATTCTTGAAAAATGGTGGGCTTTATCCCTAGAATATGGATGGAATCCACCGTATGCTAAGTTTAAAACCTGGAGAGAAAGTTTAGATAATTTCGCAGAATTTAACGCAAAGCTGACCGATCAGTCGAATTGCAATATAGTGTCAGACAAGCAAGAAACAGTCAAAGATTGCGCACGGTCATCCGCCGCTCCGAGATTCGGCAAATCTTTCCGCAACATGCTGGTTAAAGATGGCGAGCCTATGGTAAGCGTTACATTTCCCATTTCCGCAGTCACGGATATGTTTCGGCGCTCGGATGAGGAATTCGCAAAAATGATGCAGCAATGGATTTTGGAAAAGATCTGCGAAAAAGTCACGCAACCGCAGGAGAATAGCCAGGAGGCCGAAAAGCCTAAGGATGAAAAAATCCCAGGCACATTCACCCAGTGGGAAGTTTGCGAAATGGCACCAGGTAGCAGCGGTAATGTGAAAATGTCTGTAATGCACGACTGGAAGGAAGTGGCTGGCAGAAACTATGATGGTTTGGCAAGTCAGGGAAAGATAGTTAGGATGTACGAGGTACTGCGCACGCCTTGCATGGCTACCCGACATCCCGAAAATAACATATTTCCGCCAGAGATAAAATCTATAGAGGGGGAAGCAAAATGAAAAGGTATCGTAAAATCCGGAAAATAAAAAAATTGCGCAAAAAATTATTCGAAACCAACTGGAGATGTTTTCGAGGAGATTGCAGGAGCAAGATTGTTTTTATGCGCCAGGAGAAAAAATACATCACGGATTATCCAGTATGGGTTGACGTATATTGCTGCCCATATTGCAGTCCCATCCATCCTAACAAATACTATGTAATAAGCCGGAGAAACAAAAGGGGATACATCAATTTTTTAAAAAGGAGAAGAGCCCATGAAAAAAGAAGTTGAAGTTATTGCAAAGCCAAGACAAATACGCTGGATTAAATTAAAGCCAGAGTGTTATAGCTCTTATTTAACCAATACCGAAAAGCTCGGTGAAATAATGAAGGATCTAATTGTAAGCAATATCAATGGCTCAGAGCCGTTATTTACCGTAAACTATTTGACTTTGGAAAACACCAAACAATTATGGGAATCGTGGCGGCAAAACCATTTGGTTAAAAAAAAGAAAAATGGAGGAAGTGTAAAATGAACAAAGTAACAGAACTTGCTAAATCAAAAGAGTTATCAAGCCTAGCGAAAGCGGTGGATCGGCAAGCCGCTGCCGAGCAGAAGTTAAAATGGGTAGTGATTTGCCTAGACGATTACAAAAATTGCATAAATAACACCGTAGAATCAGGCGATGTCTTTGAGGAACTGCTTAGGGTTGCCGTTACGGATGAGGATCCGCTTTACTACAGCAACTTTCGTACCATAGAAAAGAGTAGAAGAATGTGGCAATGCTACACAAAGAAGTTTAATCTGGAGGACAATAATGAAAAAGGAAGTTGAAGTAGCAATGGTTGGCGTACCGCCAGAGACACGCGACTTGCTCAAAAAAGCCAGCGAAGCTGATCCACTCAAGCTCACGCTCGGACAAATGGTCACAAAGCTTGCCTTTGCCGAGTATGGGCACTTAGCCAATGTTCCCACCGCAGAGAAAAGTGCATCGCCAGAAGCAACGCAAATAGCGGAGAAGCTTTTGGAAAAAGGCGGTGGGGACAGGTTTCAGGCCGTGCGCAGCATCCCGGTTGGGCATCCGCTGAAAGACCAGGTTTACAACGAGATACAAAGGCTAAGCCAAGAGGCGAAATAACATGGCACGTGGCATAAAATATAAAACCGACGCTGAGCGCAGGGAAGCGCATAGAATTGCATGCCTGAAATGGTATCGCAAAAACAGCGACAAAGTGAAGAAGCGCAGGCCGGAGTACAAAAAAAGATTTAAAGAGCGGAACCCAAACGCATCAAAGGAATACGGCAAAAAACGTTATGCCGCCAACAAGGAAAAACTTAAAGAGGCCGCATTGCAACGCTACTACAAAAACCACAAGGCCAATGACTCGCAAATAATAGACAATCTCAAAGCGCAAGCCGATACTTTCGCAGCCTACGATCGCTACCACAACATTGGGGGCGGCAAATGAGCATAAAGCATCCCAACAAATGGCTGTGCGTTCACCCAGGCGACTACCTCAAGGAAATGATGGGCGACCGAACCGAGCTTGGCAATATATTCTACGATTTGCTAGAAGCGAGCCTTACAATGTCCGAACCAAAATATGTCGGCAACAAAATATCAATAGATCGCTCACACGCAATGTGGGAAGACTGGCTGAACAAAAAAATGTCCTGGAAGCAAAAAGGCGCGGAAAAATTCAAAGCCGTAAAAGCTGAACTAAAAGCATTGAAAGGCGACACTGCACCAGAAGGCGGATTGTTCGCTAATCAACCCAAAAGCAGCTATCCGCCATCAAAAGAAGATGTTTTGGAATTCGCCAAGTCCATAGGCGCAGAACATGCTGAGGCATTCTACGACTGGACTTCTAGCAACGACTGGAAAGACTCGTTTGGTAAAAGCTTGCGAGACTGGAGAAGGGCGATGATAGCCTACGAAAAAAAGCACAACCCGGAATTCAAACCACCAACCGCCAACAATGGCACAACCACAGGAGAAGAGAGATGAGTGAAAAGCTGATACTTTGCGAAACATGTCGCAAGATAGTGCCTGGCGAATACTTTGAAAGTGACGGCAGGTTTTATTGTGACAGAGATTGCTATGATAGAAAAAAGCTTGATGCAAAAATAGCAGCAATGGTTTTGGTACAACGAGTGCTAGACTGTTGCTATATGGACAACTCCCAAGGCAGTTGCACAGAGGGGGAATATGTGCCAGACCTAGAAAGCTTAGATTTATCGTTCTCAAGAACTGAATACCATATGTTGAGAAAATGGTCAAAGGGGGATTTATGAAAAAGAAGCGTAAAGATCCTGAATATGTTCAAGCCTGCCGTGTTTGTGGTTGCACAGACGACAACTGTATTCAATGCGTTCAGAAAACCAGTAAACCTTGTTTTTGGGTTGAAAATGATTTGTGTAGCGCATGCATGAAAAGACTTCCAAAGAAGGAAGAATATAAATCCATGAATGAAGTTCCGCAATCTATTCAAGATGCTTGCTTAAAGTTTGTTAATCGGCTTATAACTACATATTCTGATGTTGATGATTTACTTGATGAATATTTTGGCTATGAAGAGGTTTGGGATACATTAAGTCGTGACATGACTATTGGCTGTGAATCAAATATAGATGAAATTGATATTGCTGTTAGAACTTTTTTAGGAAAGGAAGTAGAAAATGAATAAATACGAAATTACAATAAAATTTAGCATAGCGGAAAATTCTAGCTATGAGGCAGAAGAGCAACTCAAATTCTTACTGTCTAGAGAATGGGGTGACTTAAGAATTAAGTTGCTAGAATCTAAACTTTTAGACGAAGGTGCTAATGAAGAATTGGTAAGGGTAAATGGCAAAGGAGATACCGTGTATTGTCGCAATTATGAATATAATCCTCTGCGCTGTTATTTTAGAGATAACCCAGACTTATGCCAAAGCTGCTTATCAAGAGCAGGAAAAATAGAAGGTATGAAATGCTATGAATCTGTGGGGGAGAAATGAAAGACGACTTCACTCTCCCAAACGATACCCAGGCGGAAGTCTGGCTGCTCGGTGGCATACTCCAAGACGGCAGAGTAATGGTTCAATTCGCCGCAGGCTTGGCCGAAGATGACTTCTACTGGGAAAAGCACGGCAAAATATGGGCAGCCATGCAACGGCTGCACAAAGACGGCAAACCAATAGACATAATCACGCTCGCAAGCGAGCTAGGCAAAATGGACAGTCTCAAAACTGCCGGAGGCAGGGAATACCTGTTTGCAATATCAGAAGCCGTGCCTAGCTCCGCCAGCGTGGATTACTACATAGAAATCATAAAAGGACTGAGCGCAAAACGCAAACTTTACCACAGCTGCCAAAAAGCAATCAGCAATATCCTTGACAACGCAACAACCGCAAACGAATGTTTAGAATCCATGCTGGAAACCCTAACGGGCATAGCCAAAAGATCGCATGGGGTGAAAGTCAAGCCGATAGGCGACATAGCCAACCGCTTCATAAGCGACATAGAATCAATGCAGGCTCAAGGCAAAATGCCCGGTATGAAAACCGGATTCAAAGAGCTTGACTATCTAACGGAAGGATTAAAGAAAAATGAGCTGGTGATAATCGGAGCTCGTCCGGGGGTGGGCAAAACGTCCTTCGCTCTTAAAATAGCTATAAACATTGCTCAAAGAGTTGGGCCAGTATTGATGTTCAGCCTGGAGATGAGCGAAGCGCAACTTGCAGCGAGATCTTTGTGCTTCCAATCGAAAATAAACCTCAAAAGAACAATAGGAGCGAACCTAACCAAAAGCGAAATCAGCCAGCAAAAAAACGCAGCCACATTCTTTGAAAACATTCCTCTGTCTATAATTGACGAAAGGGATTTAACCGCGCGGCAAATATCCGCAATAGCGCATGCATACGCCGCAAAATTTCCGCCAGTCCTAATAATCATAGACCACATGCAAATAGTGAACACAAACGCCGACCGCAAGAACTATGAAAACAGGAATGTAGCAATAGGTGAAGCTTCCAGGTTGTTCAAAGTGCTTTCCGGAAAGCTTAACTGCAATGTGATGGTATTGTCTCAGCTTAACAGAGACATTGAAAAAGGCGGCTTCAAACCGCCAAAGCTCAGCGACCTTAGAGATTCCGGAACAATAGAGCAAGATGCCGACTGCGTAGTTCTGATGCACAGGCTTACAAAAGCCGGAGACAACAGGGACTGCACCGACACCGATCTCATAATAGCAAAAAATCGGTCCGGTCCAACCGGAGAAACAAAAATTCACTTCAACCCAGGCAATGCGATGTTCACCAATCCAGATGAATATTGCTTTGTCGAATAAATATCCAAGGAGAATCCATGAAAAGAGCACAAAGAACAAAGAAGATAAACGGCATAGTTTACCTAACTACCAATCAAGCCGCAAAAAGGCTGGGAGTGTCAAAGCAAACGCTTTTGACTTATTGCAAAAAAGGATGGGTGACCAACTTCCTACACGGCAACACACGCAATTTCCTCCCGGAATGGCTGGATGAGTATCTCAATGAGATAACGAAAATAGGCGTTTACAAGGAGGCAAAGAAGCTATGAGTGAAATTCGTTACTTGCTCCCGCAGCAGCGCAATTTAAAGCGCAAAAACCTGTCGGAAGACGCTCGGAAAACTTGGCACGGCGGCATAGTAGAAAACGGCGTGACTCGCTGGGAAAGCTTGCATACAACCATAAAAAAGGAAGCAATGGAATGGTACAACAAAATGCAAGCTGGCCGCTTTGCGCCGGAGCAACAGGAAGCTAAGCCAATAGATATTGAAGCCGCATCTGAAGCTTTCGTCCTTGATGTTGAAAATGTTCGACGCCGGGTTGCGGGAACGGTAAAGTTATACCGACAGCATCTAAAGCATTTTAAGGCATGGTGCAAAGAAAAGAAAATTTGTGATATAAATGAGATTACGCCTCCTGTATGCCAAGAGTTTGCGCAACAGACATTCGCTAATCTCGCAGCAAATACGGCAAAAAATAAAGTGATTATGTTCAGGCATTTCTATTCCTGGATAGCCGAGCATTACAATATCAATGGAAAAAATCCATTCAAAAAAATTGTGGTAGCCAAACCTAAACCTGCCCCTCGCGATTTTTGGACGGTAGAAGAGTGCGAAAAAATAATAGCTGCCGCAACAACAGAAGAGTATAGATGCTGGTTCGCTCTGATGGCATTCGCCGGATTAAGGCGAGAAGAGGCTAGACTTTTAAAAATGGAGAATTTGGTGAACGGAAAAATATCGTTAATGGGCAAAGGCGGCAAGCATGCTGATTTACCAATTTCCAGCAGGCTTAAAGAGCACATAAACCGATATTTAACAATTCGTGGCACTGAGCCAGGCGCACTATTTCCTGTCTTGGCCAAGATGCAGAGAGCTAAGGAGTATATAATAAAAAACGCCGTGGAGAAAGCGAACATAAGCAGCACAGGACTTGCGCATTACCATAGGTTTCGGCATAGCTTTGCGAGCAACCTGCTAAGGGCTGGCCGTAGCATAAAAGCCGTGCAAATGCTTATGAGGCACGAAGATGTAGCATTAACGCTGAGAACTTATAGTCACCTGCTCCCAAGCGACTTGGAACAGGCGGCGGAGCTTTAGGAGGTTTTTATGGATGGTGATTACTGCAATGAGGATGTGCGTGTGTACTTGTATATCCAAGATGATATGCTGATGCAGCTTGAAGTATGCGGAAATAAGAGCAGAACTGTCAAGATTGGCACAATAATCAAAGAAAAAAAAA
>Ga0209755_10009038_pt1 | contig 10560 bp, 7 predicted proteins | sample TergutCo191P1_FD_187301 | JGI IMG/M metagenome (GOLD analysis project Ga0209755, IMG submission 187301) | Cornitermes sp. P1 segment gut microbial communities from Petit-Saut dam, French Guiana - Co191P1 (SPAdes) (version 2) | ecosystem: Host-associated > Arthropoda: Insects > Digestive system >... | reverse complement strand
CATGTTTCAGGCATCAAGCGCCCATCATCAGGAGTATTAAAAAACTGGCACGGCGGCCCCTGGTACAGGTGTTATAGTTGCAGGTAGGTCATCACATCACCATATTAGGGCTGCCGTGCCAGTTTTTTAATACTCCTGATGATGGGCGCTTGACACCCGAAACATGTAGAGTGACTTTGCAGAAATAAAACTTGCACAGTGTTGCATCAAGTTGGTGTTTTATTTGACCTATATTACAATGCACGGAAACACAAAAGTAAAATTGAATGACATCAGTTAGAGAAAAGATAAAGTATTCGCAGTCTTTGCTCTTTGACTTTTTTTTTTTTTTGTGGTTGCTATTCAGATGTTGTAGATCCTTTATTTAATTCTGATGTTTTGTGTATTTGGTGTTTTCAACCAAACTGGAAATTTTTTACATATAGTATTGTTAAAGAGTTTGAGTCTGCAGCTTCTGTCCACCAAGTACATTTACACAGCCCCATATATCATCCTATAATCAAACTATTTCACATGACAACAATTTCTACTATTCCAATTTGCAGTGAGTGGGATCCACACTTTTTCATTTAATGTTTGCAAATAATATTAGGTTTTTGATTGCGATTTTTAAAGAAGGTGCTGGTAATGGTATATGGTATGTCCTGTTGCATTATCTTGCTGAAAAGGGGCGTATGTTCTGTTACAAAGGTGTCAGAATGTGTTTTACTTGTTAGTATGAATTTATGGTCTAAGAAAATGGGTCCAGTAATTGTAGTTGCATTCATGGCATAATTGTAGTTGAACCACAGCTGTCATATACAGAAAGCTTACCAGCGACTGCAAACTCATCCATTCCAGATTAACAGAACTTTGTATGTATTTACCACAGGTTGAAGCTGCATTATGCATTCTTGCCAAGCCAAAAATTGATGTCTAGTGAATCTGGTTACATGAGAGATGTATTTACCTTTGTACCTTATTTAGCTAAGCAGCGAGACACTACACAACTCCCACGTTCTAATTGATGATAAGGGTCACATAGCTGCTGTGTACCGGAAAGCACACCTTTTTGATTTGAATATTCCAGAAAAAGGAATCAGATTGATGGAATCTGATTATGTTCTGCCTGGTCAGATGATTGTTCCACCTGTTAGAACACCTGTTGGAAATGTGGGACTGTCAATTGTATCCTTTTTTTATGTGCTTGCAGTACCTAGGCAAGCTGTATTTTGTGCATGTACTAGTGAAACAAGGTACGAGAAGAATTACTGTGCATTGTTTGTCCACAATGTGATCTTGTATTATTGCTTTCTGTGCATTTATTATTTTTAGGGTCTTTTATGTGTAGTAAATTGCTACTATACCACTATGTATCTATGTATCTGTCATTTACTTGTCCACTGTGGTTCTTGGTTTTCACACTCAAACAGTACACAGGCTGAAAATATGCCTTTGAAATTTAAAGCATTCCTTGCATCATTTTAAGCAATAAAGAGGATAAGGATTTTCGCTAAAATTCAGCACACCTTTAAAAAAATATGCCACACTTTTAATAACAAGGTCAAAATATGTTACAGTTATAAGATTTAAAAATATTGCAAATTGTCATATCGTTCTGGTGATGTTATTTTACATTGCCATGTAGGGATAGTAAACAAATTTGAACCTTCATGCCTGTGCCAGAAATGCTGTGAAACTAAGAATTCTCTGGTGTTGACCAGGGCCACATTCTGTGATTGTAATAAGATTAGCCTATTGATTCCAGAATTGAATGTCTAATGTGATGTGTAGCAGACTGAAATTTATAGTGGGGATGCGTAATAAAGGCCGTAATAGGGTGATGGCTATATCCGTAACTCTGCATTTTGAGCATCACGCTTGATGATGGGTATACTTGACATTAGTTACCAAAGGGTTTGTGAAAGAACCATATAAAGTAGATCGATGTCCCATATACATTCCACAGGCCACATGTTTCACACCCCTGCTTTAGTTGATAAATCCAATTATATTCATTCTTGTGTACATATACTTCATACCATATGTGTCTTAACTACACATCAGTGCTATGACGTGCGTTTTCCAGAACTAAGTTTAACATTAGCACAAATGGGTGCTGATATTTTAACATTTCCATCAGCTTTCACATACGTTACTGGTGCTGCACACTGGGAAACAATTCTGCGGGCTAGGGCCATTGAAAGCCAGTGTTATGTTATTTCTGCAGCACAGACTGGAGTGCATAACAACAAGAGGAGTTCTTGGGGACATGCAGTTGTATGTATACTGTGTTTTTTAATATGAAAGTGTAGATGATCCTACTCCTAGCAGAACATGGACAGATTAATTTAAACAGCTGTGTGGCATTTAAAGTCCCACAATCTAAATCTAAATTGTATCACAGGTATGTGTGAAAAAAATTGCAGCTGTAGGATCATGAATACCTGTAAACCTTTAGTGATGGCATGCCATATCATTGTTCATAGCGGGGACTGATGAGTGTCATTATTATGGTTATGATGATTGTGATGCAGGTGATGATGATAGTTTTAGCTGTTATGATGATTTGTTATGAGCCCTATCGTAGCTAATTGTACAACTGTTAAATTACTGTTTGATTGGGGCAGATATTTACAGCTTCTCTTCATATGGATGTTTAGAAAAATGTGAATGGCATTTTGACCTTCTGAGAGGAAAACTGTGGTCTTGTGTGTCTGCTGGTTTGAAATTTCTGAAAAATGACTGAAACATGGAAAAGTAAACACATGCTTATGGTTTCCCCTTAGAGAGCACAGTGAAAGGTTGTGATTAACCCACTTTACATGGAGTCATGGTAATACTATGTTTTGGATTTGTGTATTCCTTAATCAGGTATACGTTGTAGGGTCAAGAAGTCTGTGAACTTTTTCAGGAGCCACTGAATGGCATCCTATGTTTGTGTGTGTTCATGTCTGAGCACATTTTGATATGTCAAGGGGTTTTGAACTGACATTCCACCTAGAATGCACATACGATTTACAGAGAACATGAAAGGCACTGTTTACTTCAGTGGTTGTTTTCACAGATGTCTGTGGACCAAGGCATCACAGTTTGAAAAGTTAGTAAACTGTAGGTTTTGTGTGTAATTGTGCACCTTTGCAAGACATTCCCACAAACATACAGTGTATCAGGCAGGGCAACAGGTCAAGGCTATGGAGCAGGCTGGAAAGTGTAAATGGTTTAGTCATTTTAAGGAGGACCTTACAAGCCATTGGTAGCTAAAAATGAAGAGACCATTACCCAGGTTAAACAGATAATCCACCAGGACTACAGGCAAATGACTATCCTAAACCCCAGTAGTGTTCACAGAAAACTCAGCTCAAGGTAATTGTACAGGCAGTAAATTTTGATATATTTATTCTTGTATAATTTGTATAAGGATGAATAATTGATTGTAAGTTTTGTTTAGATTGTGGATCCATGGGGAAATGTAATTGCTCAATGCTCTGAAGGCACAAACATTGCAACAGCTGAAATCAGTCTGGATTACATCAAGAATGTACGACAATCAATGCCTGTTTGGAAGCATCGTCGCAATGACCTGTATAGAGTACTAATTCCAAAAATTACACTTCGAGATGAACAAGTATACACAGTTGGTCATGCAATTGTGGACCCACGTAATATTGTCTACAAAACAATGAATACTGTGGCATTTTTAAGCCGCAACAGTATTGTTGCTGGGCGTATCCTTTCTTTTGAAAGTAATTTAAGAATGCTAATCTGACAAACACCATGGACACAGTCCTTCCTTAGAAGCTAAATAGTTCCTTGGTTAATCAATAATTCCCCATATTGTGTATAGCCCAGAGGTTCATTATCGTGTTCATAAGTGCCCACCATTGTATCATGACTTAGGTTGCTCCAGTCCATGCCTCCCCATCCTATATCATCAACATCCACTGTAATATTATTCTACCATCTATGCCTTGACCTTCCAAGTGGTCTGTTTTCCTCAGGTTCAAAACCCTGTGTGTGTATGCCATTCCTGTCCCCCATACATACCACTTCTCCTGCCCATTATCCTTTCATGTTTTTTGAAAAGTGCACACTACGTTGGTATAAAAACCTTCACACTCCACCACCTAGTCTGAAAGATATGATGAATAAAATGGGGAGGAATTAAAGTGATTCTTGTACACATTGTTTTACTCATTTGATGAACTCTCTGTATTTTGAAAATGATACATATGCCTTTCGAAGAGGTAGGCAAGAATTTGTCTGACTTATTTTCCTATTAGGAATAGTTTGAAAAAAGGTGATGCTCTGTCACATTGCTTTTCAACTTTGCTTTAGAGTATGCTATTAGAAGTGTTCATGTAAACCAGGATGGCTTTAAGTTAAATGGTATACATCAATTTCTGGCTGATGCTGATGATAACATATTGGGAGGAAGCATACATGCTATAAAAGAAACTGCAGGAGCTCTGGTAGTGGCTAGTAAGGAGATGGACTAGAAGTAAATGCTGATAAAACTAAGTACGTGGTCATGTCTCGAGATCAGAATGCAGATTGAAGTCACAGTATAAAGACTGATAATAGTGCCTTTGAAAGGGTGGAAGAGTTCAAATATTTGAGAACAACCTAACAAATCAAAATTCTGTTCAGGAAGAAATTAAGAGCAGATTGAAGTCAGGGAATGCTTGCTATCATTCAGTGCAGAATCTTGTGTCATCCAGGTTGCTATCCAAAAATTTAAAGATTAAGATATACAGAACTATAATTTTGCCTGTTGTGTTGTATGGGTGTGAAACTTGGTCGCTCACATTGAGGGAGGAACATAGACTGACGGTGTTTGAGAGTAGGGTGTTGAGGAGAATATTTGGGCATAAGAGGGATGAGGTAACAGGGGAGTGGAGGAAACTACATAATGAGGGGCTTAATGATTTGTATTCCACATCCAGTATTCGGGTGATAAAATCGAGAAGAATGAGAAGGGCAGGGCATGTGGCACAAATGGGGGAGAGGCATATACAGGGTTTTGGTGGGGAAACCTGAGAGAAAGAGACCACTTGGGAGACCCAGGCCTAGATAGGAGGATAATATTGAGATGGTTCTTCAGGAAGTGGGACGTGAGTGTGTGGACTGGATCGAGCTGGTTCAGGATAGGGACAGGTGGTGGGCACTTATGAATGTGGTCATGAACCTTGGGTTCCGTGAAATGCGGGGAATTTCTTGACTAGCTGAAAATTGGTTCATTTCTCAAGAAGGACTCTGCTCCATGGAGTAAGTAAGTAAACCTTTTGAAGATATTATTACATATGTGTAGTACAAAAAAATAGTACAACTTGCTGTCCACAGACCAGGAGAAAATCTAGAAATGCAATAAGTGAGCATGTACAAAATTTCATGGTGAATGGTGACTTGCTGCTACCCATTCTGAAAGCATGATCACAGTGCACTTGTTCACTACACACTTCTCGAAATGCTTGACTTCTCATTCTGTTTGTAGTAGGAGAACAGTCTGTTACTCCTACCAGTAGCAGTTCAGTAGACGCCCCATAGTCAGGTGTGCCTTGCACTGCACCAGACACCCCGATGTGGATCATCTGGTGTGTGGTCAGTATCTCATATGTACTTGTATAAGAGTTTAGTGGAACATTTAACTTTATAATACTTGGATTTTTCCTGCCTGTGTGTTTGGTATTTTGTTACGTATTCTACAACCTTTAGTCATTCTGACCAACTTTTGGTTCTGTTGTGTGTATGTAATAACATTGAAGGTAATTTTGAAACTTTAATTATTGACTCTCTTCAACTCTGACAAACACCTGTCACCATATGCTTTACCACAGAGGTTTTAGGCTCCTCTCTTATGTAATTTGCCACATGCAGACAGTGTCCTAACTTTACAGTACACTATGTAAACTGTTTGTAGATTTCCTTTTTGTATATCCTCTTATTGTATATTAAGTTCAATTATTTTCCATTCTTTATTGTAATGCATGCCTTCATACTAACCTGGACAGTTTATGATTTGTAGTGAAATATCTTATTTATCAACTTCATAAATTATGAATTTATGCAAGTACACATATTTGTGTGAAACCGATACATTTTTATGCATTAAGTACATGCTGTGTAGAAATGAATCCCTTATGAAGAAGGAAGTGTTCTCGTTCTAACCATCTGTCCTAACCCGTTCATTTAACCCCCAGACAATTTCAAGAATTTGGGTGAAATTTGGTATATGCTGTCCTTTGTTTTATTAACATTACACAAAATTTGAAATTGTTGCTGCTGCAATTGTGGCATTTAGTTTTGTTTCCATCCCACCCCAGTAACTTTATTTGATTGTAGAGAATTGTGTGTGTTTTGTCTGTTCATTTTTTCTTGTCTTTCAGCTCGCCATTTCTCCTAATTGAATTTACTTTGTGAGAATCAACCATGAGGAAGTTCTTAGCCTAACACAGGGAGGCACCTTAACGTTCGATCTTTTAATATTGCTGTTTACTTCTAATTGCTGCATAAACTTGTTTAAAGCTTAAGCTGTTCATGCTTATCCATGACAACAAAAGCATCTGGTTTGTCAGCTGGGATTGCTGTTTTGAAACAGGAATGTAGGAGTCATTGCATTGTATTGTGTTGGGCATATACTTAACTATAAAATTAGATGTATTGGTGATGCCTTTACGTTCTGTATCAAGACTGTCAAGCTTGAACAGTGAAGAAATATTTGACTTATTTGCTGTTGTTGAAAGAGTTCAGAGTGCCTTTGAAGCATGCTACAGTGTTCCTGCCAATACAGTCTACATGAAGGATGACGGTGATGTAAGTTAATGTAGCAAGTACTGCTATCTTCATACATTAGTGTCATCGGCTTTTCTCTTTGTGACCTTTTTCTCTCTTTTACATCACTGAATTTGTTTTTACTGTCTACCAGCCTCTATAATGTTTCATGTTGCTGCAAAAGTTTTTGTATGGTAACTTTGAATTTTGTGTCATCCCCATAGCAGACTGATCAGAACATGGCACCAACTAGCATTGAGGGTTAAAGGTGGAATGGAATAAAGTTGCCATTCACCCTGTGTATTATTGCCAGTTTCTTTAATAGGCATTTTTGTTACAGCATCTGCATATACATGTGCTACCAAGAAGACCCAACGACTTTCAAGAAAATGACATGATATATTACCATTTGCAGAAGCATTCTGAAATATCTGACATCAGTTCAAGTACAGGTGATGTGGCTCCAGAAGTAAAAATCCTAAGAACCTATTTGAGTGCTACATAGTATAGAATTCCAGATATGTCTGTTTTGCAAATTTATGTGATGTGTTCAGGTATCTTTATAAACAAATTTGTGTTCTTATTACATTGTGGTAGCTCCAGTAGTGCTTGTTAATGCACTTGATGAGAATGATTATAGTGCCACAGGTAACACTGCTTGTGTGGGCTGTGGAAAAGTGGGAATATCTTGTCTGTGATTCAGTGTCACTTCTTGTAATTTACATACTTAAATGCTGACTACTGCATTATGGTGATGTACATTTGGTAGAGAACATGTTAAATTCTTGTGTTGTCGATACAGCCACTGGTTTGAGTGTGTGTAATACTGACCTCAGCATCTCATCCTGGGTACCATTTTCTACCTATTAGCAACCTCCAACACCTGTTCCTGCTCTCCCATTTCGCTTCTCTGCTGCTTATTGTCATTTTACTTTCTTCCTATCCCTTGAGATTAGCATGCAGACAAGAAGTGATGTACTGAATTAAATGTCCTAGAATGCAGTTTGGGGTCTGGTTCTGATCACTCATCTTAGCAGATGGACAGGTGCTGATTTGGACTGAAGATGCCCATGGTTGTTCTCTCAAATTGACAGAGATCTACCAGAAGGTTGGGTGTAGTGGTGAATTAGATCCTGACTCTTCAGTACCTCTTTGGAGCAAAGTTCTTGGCAGGTTAATAGCCCCTAATATAGTCATGAAATATGAGGCCTGAGGCTCACAGAAAAATAGAACACAAAATAGAAGTATGAGGGCCTGCACTCATAAGTTTGCTATTGGATGTTTGGACCACCAAGTCCTGCACCAGTTACTCTGGTGGGGGAATAGTTACCATCCAGACCATTATCAACAAAACAAGTTTACATTCCTGTGTGTATATGAATAGCTTACAACATAATTACAGTTACAAAAGAAAGAGAATAAAAAACAAGCACAAGTAGTTCTTTTAACAATAATCACTATACTTATTATGATCGTACATTGTATACAATACAAGATCTAACACAACGAACAAACACCATGACTCAGCATGAGTTTTTCCGGCAAACAAATGAAAGAAACAAACCAATTAAGCGGAAGTAGACAGCCTCCCCATCCTGCAAGTCCCACATCCCCACATCATGGCTGTGCCCAAAAACAGTTGCAAGACAGATGGTCCCGTATGCCAAAGAGAACAGAGTTCAAAATTAAACCCAAAATCCCCAAATGAAACCAAATTTCATAATTTTGTGTTCTGTTCTTTTTAAGGCATTGACAGTTCAAGTAAATATTTTCACAACATTTTAAAACCTTACTTTTCATAGTAGTACTGTATTATACCTCATTTTAAGGTTTTTGTAATTGTGGCCTGGTGATGGTCTTTGTAGACCAAAATGTAGCCATTCCCCAACAAAATACATTGTTGTGTTTGATGGAGCTATGACAGTTTGTTATGTTCCCAAAGCCTGTTGCTGGTCCCTATTTTGAGCCCAATGAAACCACTTGTTTTCAGTGGGCCGGATAGCTCAGTTGGTATAGTGACTGACTACAGGCTGGACGGTGCGGGATCGAATCCCGGTGGGGACGAGATTTTCCGCCCGTCCAGACCAGCCCTGGGGCCCACCCAGTCTCCTGTATAATAGGTACCGGGTCTTTCCCGGGGTAGAGGCGGCCGGGGCGTGGGGCTGACCCCCCACCCCATCTAGTGCTGAAGGTCCTAGAAACGAGTACAGCTATACCTCTACTCACCCTAAGGGCCTGCATGGCCTATAAAAAAGGGTGTAAACCTAGATACATTTTCACGTTCTTCTCACATCCACATTTAAATCATCAAAGCATTCACTTTCGTTCTGGTTTTTGTCACCAAAAAAAACTTATACAATTGTCATGTCTTCCATGTGTGCCACCTACTGTACTTCTTGGCTTATGTTTTGAAATTTTTAGGTAAAATTTTTGTCTGCCACCAGAGGCTGGTCTTGGTTTTTTGAACTTTTACAACACTCTTGTTCTCATTCCATTATACGTGTGTTCATTGACACCTGTAATCTGATTAAATTTGATTTAGTAATATACACGATCACCCTTTGTACCTTGTTTGTCCCAGTCTGCTCAGTCTGGTAAGATAACTTCTTTCAGGAGATGGGTGTGGTTCACTGAATTACATATTGTTTTAGTTATTTTCTTTTTTACTTATTGATTTATTTATTCATTTATACTTGATATAAAAAACGTGCTGTTATCAAGTTAAACAACTAAATCATTTTCTAGTAAAATACCATGGGCACTTCACTTGTACACCCTCACTCATACTCTTCTCTTACTGCACTGCTCTCTTACCGGACTGCTTTCTCAATGGATTGATGTCCTACTGAACTGCTTGTGTCTGTTATTTGCTGCTAACTGTTTCCTCATTTAAATCTCTGTACACAACCCCTCCTGCCTATCACCAACGGTTCTTGAACATACATTGACAGTTTAAAATTATAATGTATATCTATGAACCGCCCGTAACTGATGTGAGCAAACCTAAGAAACAATTATACCAAAAATGTTCACCTACAGTAACTGTTTGGGAAAATGCAGTGGATATGAAGACAGATAAACATAAGGGTGGTTCAACCACCATTTGTGTATTCAAATACCTTAAGGGGCAAAATAATAACTGTATCGGGGTTGTGCCAAAATGTAGTTATGTGAGAAAGACCAAAGCACAAAGTATTCAACCCTGAGGCACTGCACATTCTGTAAACTAAATCTGATGGATTAATTTCTACTTTTTGCTTCTGTCATGATATGATGTAAACTATTATCCAACTGCACTCTATATAACTTTTTGTGATTTCATTTTTTAAACAATGAAATGCTTTAGCAAGATTTCTGGATACTGCAGCAACATGAATTTCAGCACGATGAACATGACCAAAATGTACAAACACAGCCTTTAAAAATTTAAGTAGCAGTCAACAATTGCCATAAAATTGTCACACCAATTAACACACAATTTATAGCGTTTGTTCGTGAATTAACGACTAACCTTAAAATTTAGAATTAATGAATCACACAGACCGGTCAATTTTTAATGATTCGTCACCCACCCATGGAATCAAATATTTTCTTTGTTACCAAAACATGCAGGAACACTCCTCTTTGCATGTCATACATCGACATTAATTACACGCCAGATACGTAGCTTGTACATTGCGACAAGGTGTTTTTTTAATCTTCTTTTAAACACAATTAATGTAAAAGACCACTGTGCATATTCAAACATTTCACAGCATTTGATATGATCCCATTCCCGTAATAAATGCCAAAATACTACATTACATGCAA
>Ga0209755_10009037_pt1 | contig 10560 bp, 7 predicted proteins | sample TergutCo191P1_FD_187301 | JGI IMG/M metagenome (GOLD analysis project Ga0209755, IMG submission 187301) | Cornitermes sp. P1 segment gut microbial communities from Petit-Saut dam, French Guiana - Co191P1 (SPAdes) (version 2) | ecosystem: Host-associated > Arthropoda: Insects > Digestive system >... | reverse complement strand
GTGCCGGAGGACGATATGTTTCTCAAAGTCGGTAGCCATGCATGACATTGTTGTTGGTCTTGTTATCAATATTTTGGAGTTCGGCTGGTGTTTTGAGAAGCATTTTCACGGGTGAAGGACATGACCGCCATTCGCAGGGCCGCGCGAAGGTAGTTGAAAAACTCGTCCAGCCGGTGGGCCGACGCGCGGGCCCTTTGGTAGTCCTCGTCCAACAGCATCAGTATCCCGTGCCACAGGAACGCGAGCAGGTTAAGAAGGCAGTACATCTCGCTGGCATGGTCCTTCCCGTGGCCGAAATTGTGCTTGAGGTTGTACCCGCTTTACACAAAACCTTTCAGAAAACAGTATAAGTTGATGAGAAAGCGCGGCATGGAAATGGCCAAACTCGTGGAAGTTATGGCACTCCGGCGTTACCCGCACTTTTCGCGCAACAGCCAAAGATATTGCCTTTTGAAGCGGGCGCGGATATTTCCCTGTTTAATGTCTCAACCCATTTGCAAAATTCCTTGTAATCGGGGAAATCCTTAATCAAGGAAAAAAGGGGTTCCCGCATGAACAATGCCAGCCGTCGAAAGGTATCAATATCTTCCGCACCGAATGCGTTTTTAAGCAATCCGATACGCGACTTGAAGGCGGTCGAAACGATTTCCTCGTACCTTTCTTTCTGTGTCGCGATGATGTCGGATATATTGTCGATGATCCTTATGTCGTTAAGGTGCACGTTTAACGAGGGAACCCGTTGAAATTTTTTAACGCTGTCATTATACACGTTAATGGCGTTATAAAATTCATGGTCCGTCGTCTGGTTGCCTTCGGCGAGTTTTCTGATTTTTCCCAAGTTCAGCCGGCTTCGCACGGCGGCTTTTTCCACGGTTTTGTCCTTCGCGTATCGCAAAACCTCTCTTTGATTGTTGCCTTGTTTTCCAATGTACAGTTCAAGAATGAAATCGACCTCGGCGTCCCCCGTATGCAGAGTGAATTTTTCCACTTCCTTACCGTATTGCGTATAAGCCGCCCAGAATTTGCTTGTCAGGCCATCATCCGCAACCCTCAATAATTTCATGTATTTTTTTTCCATTTTCGCCAAGGCCTTTTCGGGATCCTCCGTCAGTTTCTTTAATTGACCCAGGGTATAACTGCCGATTTTCAGCTTGTCGCTTTGCTTTATCCATTGCTCGGTGATTCCGCGGTTTTGAATCATGTTTTCAGCCGCCAGTTCGACGACCCTGAACAATACGTCGATACCCGCGTCCCCGCGATAGAAAATCTGGGTATTGTTTTGACCGAGTTTGGCATCCTTCGCGAATTGTTCGTAATCGATACCGAACTCGCGCACGATGGCGAATTCCCTTACGCCGCGCCCTTCGTTGGAACGCGCCTGTTCCCGAATCATCAGGTTTATGATTTTCGGCGAGTCGAATACGGTGCTGGAGTTCTCCTCGCCGTCGGTTATGGTAAGATACAAAACGTCGGCGTTGGGGTATGGGTTGTTCCTGTCTTTTTTACGCTCGTTTATATGGGTGATTGCGGCCCCCCAAGCGTCGAAAAGGGCGGTGCTTCCGCCGGCCTCGTATTTGATTTTTTTTATCTCATCAACGAGGACGCGCTTGCCGTCGCATTCGATGATTATGTCGTCGTCAAAAAAAATGGTCGTCAACGTAACGTTTCTGCCGGTTTTCTTTAACGCGTTGATCATCTTTTGATAGCCTAACATAACGCCGCGTTCCGTGCCATACATCGAGCCGCTGCGGTCAATGATAAGGACTAAGTCCAACGCCTCGCATTTGTGTGTTTTGCCCTTTTGGGCCATTTTAAGCAGGTGCATTTTTCCTCCTATGCTTTGTCGCCATAATTCCAAAGAAATCTTGATTCCGGCAAGGGCTTCAAGGCTTGCCGGTGAATAGTGTCCGTCACTTCGCATACCCCCACCAGACATATCAGGCGCGCATTCAGCCAAACACAATCCGACGACATATGGGTGTGTGGGGAACACGCGGACAAGATAGGCATAGACAGGGCGGTGGCTTACGGCGTCCAGCTTAACTGCGTCAATCTGGACGAGATGGAAATCACCGTGGCCAAGCCCGGCCGCCACCGCGGGCCATAGTTCCGGCGGCACGCGGCGGATGGCCTGCCCGCGCAACTTCACCGCTGCCGCATTTTTATCTCGCCCTTCTTTTCCAGTTCAAAGAAAACCGCGCATACTTTACCGGCAGCATCCTCCGCATCCATGCGTCTGATTGGCCCCATGTATTCCATGTCCTCCCTTAGCATGGCGGCCCTGCTCTCCGGCATGTTTTTGAGCGCTTTTTCATGGACTTCGTTTCCCGCCAGCTTGAGGGCTTTTGCAAGTTCCCCATTGTCTTCCAGCAAATTAAAAGCCTTCGCGACGGAAGCGTCGTCCAGATCGGTTATGTCCTCCAACCTGAACACGCGCTTTCTTATTTCCTCGGTAAATTCGGGCGGAAGGTGTTTAACGCCGATGTTCCGTTTCGCCACTTCCAGACACAGTTCAAACGTCTTTAGGTTTTCCGGAACGTGTTCGAACGCTTCGCCGCTGGACTTTAAGGCTTCCAGGCATAGTTCCGCCGTCACTAATTTTTGGGGAACGCACTGAAGCAGTTGCCCGTCAGACCTTACCATGTCCATGCACGCTTCGGCGCTCATTAGTTCCGACGGAATGATTATCTCGCCTGCATCTTCCAGCTTGCGAACCATCCCGGCTATTTCATCCCCGGCTTTATCCGCCGATTCTGCGTCATGGATCCGAATGTTGTCCTTCAGCATGACGGCCGCCCTGACGGACATATTCGCGAATATCTTTTTATGTATTTCGCCGTCCGCCCCTGCCAGGGCCGTCGCAAGTTTTTGGGGATCCGTTTTGCGCAGGACTTTTTGCATGTCACTGTTCCGTAGCGCAAGCATGTCGGCGAACGTGAATTTATTGCCTTTCATCGGTTTGAGCGCAAGGGATTTTCCCTCGCTTCGTTCCCGTTCGATATCCGCGTTCCCGGCGCCGTCGTAACGGAACAGGTCGGAAATTTCCCTGTCGTGTTCCAGCAGGGCGGCAAGCTCGCCGTTGTCTATGCCCGAAAGCATGACGTGCAGGAATTCGATTGGGTGAAGCTTCCGATGGATGCACATCACGGCTTTCTTCTGCGCTTCCTTTAACCGCCTGGCCTGTGCGTCCCGTTCAAGGCTAATCATGTTTGTCAAAACCGTTTCGATTTTTTCATCGTTCATTTCGCATTCCGCAAGATGAAGGCCGCACTCGAAAACGTCCCAGTGCGATCTTTTTTTATCGTCAACGGTAACAATGCCTTCCCTTTGCGCTTTGTCGGCCTCGATTGCCCTTTTGACTATGCGGGACAAACCGTGAACAAAACTTTCGTCGTCCGTGTTCGCCGGTTCGAAGCCGACCGGCAGGTAAAAACAGGCGTCGTCCGTGTCCGAAAATATCTTTGACATTTTTCCCAAGGCTTCCAATTCCTGGCTGGTTACATGGGACATTAGGGGGGAAAGAAAACCCTTGACGTCATAAAGCATCGACCGCACGAATTCCTTTTGTATCGTTTTTAGCCTGCGCTCTTCCCCGTCCTGTTCATGGGCGATTAAGTTGGACAGAATTACGTTGCCGCATGAATCGAAAGACCAATGCGCTCCGCTCCTTGTAATGTGGACTCCGCCCGGCCCATAAAGCCAGAGGCCGTATTCGAGAATATCCCGCCGCGCGACTTTGGATTCGTCGATAACTTCCCGCATGGCACTCAGGCTTTCTCCCGCCTTTTGCCAAAACATATAGGCTCTGTCCACGATGCGCGCCAACCGTTCCGCGAAACTTTTGTCTTTCCCGTCGTTCGGTTCGGTATCGGCCTCGGCGGGTTTTTCAAAAACGGGAACGCCGGCGAAAATGTCCGGGTGGGTTTTTCGCAGGGCTTCCAGTCCCGCGGCGGTCAGGTGGGACGTCAAAACGTGCCAAAGCTTTTTCATATCCCCAATGTGGCGCACGGCTTCCAATTGCATGTTTTTCAGCCTTAGCTCTTCCCCGTCCGTTTCCAAGGCGATCAGGTTTGACAGGATTTTTTCCACCGTTTCATGCTTGGTGTTGATTACCGACAGGTAAATGCCGTATTCAAAAATATCGCGCTCCATGCGTTTGCACTGGTCGATTTTGTTTTCCAGCGTCCATAGCCCGTATGTTTCGCTGCGGCGGCAAAAGTCGAGCGCCCTTTTTACCGCGCCGGGCATTTCCCGGGAAAAACCGAATGTAAGTTTGTCCATGGGGCAACCAAAACTGTCAAGAATATAGGAAGAAATATCGTCCCGCGGTTTTGCGTCCCGGCGCTTTTCCCGCAGGGCTTCCAGATCCTCGGCGCCTATGTGGGACATCAATATATGCAGAAGCGTGGCGGTGTTTTCCCCGGCCTGAATGCGGAGCGCAACTTCCTTTTGTATGGTTCTTAACCGCCTGACATAGGCTTCCGGCTCCACCGAAATCCTGATGGACAAAATTTCGTCAATGGTTTTGTAATCAACGCCGTCAAGCACCATGCGCAGGGCGAATTTGAAAAAGCGGTCGTCTATGTTTTCATGTTCGTCCTCCAGTGCGAGAATCCCTTCCTTTCTTGCCATATCGTTGAACTTTACGGCCGTCGATATTGCCGACACCGCCTCTTCCGCAAAAAACGCCCGCTTTTCCGTGTCGGGTACCCCGGCCGGCTTGGGGGCGGAACCTTCGAAAATGTAGGAGTCGCCCGGCATCCACCCTGAATCCTTGAAGGTATCGTCATCCGGACGGGCTTTGCAGAAAGCCAATGTATCGAACGGGCCGTCGATATAGGCCGTTATGCGATAAACAAGCACCCTTGGGCTTTCCCCTTTTAAAATGGAAAGCACGGCTTCTTTCTGCATTTGCTTCAGCCTTTGTGCGTACCCGTCCGGTTCCTGCGCGACAAGTTCCGATAGAATCGTTTGCAGATTCTGCGCTTGCGCGCCGTCCACCGCGAACCGCATTCCGTACTCGAAAACATCCCAGCTTTCCATTTTCGCCGCGTCTATGTACGGTTCCAACGCCCAAATGCCGTCCCTTATGGCTTTTACGGAAAACCCGTATGACCTTTTCGTTATGCGCGCCGCCTGTTCCAGAAATTCGCTTCTTTCCATCGTCGTATACCCGGGGTTGATTGCCGACAGGTAAACGCCGTATTCAAAATTATCGCGCTCCATGCGTTTGCGCCGGTCGGCTTCGATTTGCAGTTCCTTTTGCAGTACCCATGGCCCGTATGTTTCGTAGCGGCGGCAAAGGCCGAGCGCCGTTTTTACCGCGCCGGGTTCCCGCAGGGCTTGCAGATCCTCGGTGTCTATGCGGGACATCAGTTTGGGCAAAAGCGTATCGGTGCTTTCCTTGGCCTGAATGCAGAGCACGATTTCCTTTTGTATGCTTCTTAACCGCCTGACATAAGCGTCCAGTTCCACCGAAATCCGGATGGACAAAATTTCGTCAATAGTATTGGAGTCAAAACCATTAACCAACAGGTACAGGGCGAATTTGAAAAACAGGTCGTCAACGCTTTCAAGTGCGTCCTCCAGGGCGAGAATCCCTTCCCTTGTTGCCGTCTGGCTGAACTCTTCGGCCATCGATATCGCCAGCACCGCCTCTTCCGCAAAAAACGCCCGCTTTTCCGTGTCGGGTTCTTCGGCCCATTTGGGGGTTGAACCTTCGAAAATCTTAAAATCGTCCGGCGTCATCCATGAAAAATCTTTGAGAATACCGGAATCCAGACAGGCTTTGCGCATGGCCGATGTATCGAACGGGCCGTCGATATAGGCTGCTATGCGGCAAGCAAGTTTATGTGTGTTTTCCCCTTTTAAAATGGAAAGCACGGCTTCTTTCTGCATTTGCTTTAGCCTTTGTGCGTACCCGTCCGGTTCCTGTGCCACAAGTTCCGATAAAATAGTTTGCAAGTTTTGCACTTCCGCACCGTCCACCGCGAGCCGAATTCCGTACTCGAAAATATCCCGGCTTTCCACTTTTGCCGCGTCTATGTCCGGTTCCAACGCCGAAAGGCCGTCCCCTCTGGCTTTTACGGAAAACCCGCACGACCTTTTTACAAGGCGTGCCGCCTGTTCCAAAAATTCGCTTCTTTCCATTTCGCTTCTCCTTCGTTTGTTTGCGTGTTTTACGGCAATGTTACCAGCCGAATTAACCTGTAACCGGAATCATCCAATAAGCCCCATATTTCCGTGCGGTTATTGTCTTTTATTTTGATACCCACGGCGGTGTATTTCCCGTCGTTTTTCTCGTTTACCGCCGCAAGGCACAGTTCCGCGGTCTTTAGATTTTCCGGCGTGTCCAGAATCGGCGGCAGAAAAAATCCGTTGCCGCCGCCGGACGGCCGCAGCAATTCCGATATTGTGTCCGGTATCAGCTTCATGCTTGAACCTCCCTGTTCCGCCGGTCGTTTTCGTTCATCGCCGCCTTGCGCAGTTGGGGCGTAAGTTTTTCTTTGTGAACGTATTGCAACATGTCCCCTTTCAGTCTTACCGCCGCAAGGCAGAAATCGCCGTCCTTCCAGAGCGAACTGTGAAAATAGTCCATGGGCGTGTCCTCCAGATAGCCCATGCCGCTCGGTTCGCTTACCCGGATTACCTCAAGGCAGAACTCCTTGTCCCGCCAGAACGAATGGTCGATGTAGCGCAGGGTCTTTTCGCTCTGGCTTATGCGGATGGCCTCGATGCAAAAACTTTTGTCATGCCAGAAATTCTTGGACACAAGGTGGATGGACTTTTTGTGCCGGCCTATGGCATCGAGGCAGAAGCCCCTGTCCTGCCATTTTTCGACGAGAACGTCGTAGGGAAATTCTTTCCTTTCGGCCAACAACGCCTTAACCTTCCGCCTTACTTCATCGGGATCGATTGCCGCGACTTCGGCTGCCTTTTCGCCCGTATCCTCGTTCTCATTCTTATCGTCGTCCTCGTCCTCCGTGACGATTCTAAGACTGTAGCCGTCCACCTTTGCAGAGGCCAGGGCTTCCCTTTCCGTGGTGATTTTCATTTCAGTCATTCTTTCCCTCTTTTTTTGCGGCTCTTCCGCCGCTGTTCCGTCCTACCGATGTCCAGCCCTATCGCCGCTCCTACCCGCACCCTCAGTTCTTCCGGCACAGATCCAAGCTGCTCCTGGGCAATCTTCACCGCCTCAATACAGAATTCTTCCGTTTTCATTTCATCGGGGACAAACTTCAATGCGCAGACAAATTCTGAGATCCAGCGTCCTGGTTTTTCTCGGTAATAGGGACGGGAGTTCCTTATCGCCTCAAGGCATATTTCCATTGTCTTTAGCTCATTAGGCACATGTTCAAGGGCAAGGCCGTCTTTCCTTACCGCATCCATGCAAACCTCTGCGGTCTTGAACTGCTTCGGCAAATATTTAAAAGCCCACTGGGATTGCGCCATGGCCTGCATGCAAAGTCCCTTTGTCCGCAGGTTTTCAGGGACGTAATTAAGCGCATGGCCCTTCGATTTTACAGCCTCAAAGCAAAGCTCCGGCGTTTTGATTTCCTCTGGCACGTATTCAAGTGCAAGGCCGTCATGTCTTACTGCGGCAAGATATAGTTCGGGCGTCTTGATTTCCTCTGGCACGAATTTGAGCGCCTCACGGTCCTGCTCCACTGCGGCAAGGCATGTTTCGGCGGTTTTAAGTTCCTCCGGCACGTAACGAAGCATGTACCCGCGCCTCTTTACCAGCGCATGATAAAGCTCCGGGTTTTTTTGATTTTCCGGGACATTCTCAAGCGTCACACCAATATAACCCTGTTCCTCCGAGCTTACCGCCTCAAGGCACATCCGTTGCGTCCTAAGCTTCTCCGGCACCCACCCCAGTGCGTAGCCCCTGGACTTCACGGCGGCAAGGCAGAGTTCCTCGGTTTTGTGTTTCTCCGGCACGCTGCTAAGCATCCTGCCATATTCCTTGACCGACTCAAAGCACATCTGCCATGTCAGTATGTCTTCCGGTACGTAATCCAGCGCAACAGGTTTCGCTTTTATCGCCTCAAGACAGAGTTCCTGTGTTTTCATGCCGTTCGGTACATACTTTAGCGTTTTGTCGCTTCTGAATCTGTCGCCGCTTGACATTTTCACGGCGACAAGGCACAGTTCCGCAGTTTTGAGTTCCGCCGAAACGTGTTTAAGGGCCTCGCCGTTTTTCCTTACCGCTTCCAGGGCTTCTTCCGCCGCGGTGATTTTTTTGTTACTCATTTTCATCCCCCGTGATTGTTATTGTTGCCGTATTTTCCTGTATCGCCGCTTCCACTTGCGCCCTAAGATGCCTGGGTACGTACTTTGTTACCTTGCCGCATTTTCTGGAAGACTCAATGCACAGTTCCAAGGTTCGCAGGTTTTCCGGCACGTCGCGGATAACCCAGCCGTTCCGTCGCACGGCGGCTAGGCACACTTCCTCGGTTTTGTGTATCTCCGGAACGTAGATAAGCATACGGGCATTGTAGCTTACCGCGGCAAGGCAGACTTCCGGCGTTATGAACTTATACTCGTTCGGCACATATGCACGAAGGGCGACCGGATCGGACTGAACCGCGTCCAGGCACATCTGCACCGTTATGTCCTGCCTGTCCGCGAAACCCAGCGCGGCTCCGTTGTACTTCACCGCCCCGGCTATAAACTCCGGCGTTCTGAATTCCGGCGGCACGCAGTAAAGCGCGTCGCGGTCTTCGGCCACCAGGCGGATCGCCTTTTCCACACTGTCAATCTTTTTCGTGTACTCGCGCTCCTCGTCGCGAATCGCGGACACAATTTCCTCCCGCGCGTTCTCGGGGATGTCGTCGATCATGCGTTCGTACTCAAGCATTGCATCCCCCCACGACGTTCGCGGCTTCAAAGGCCGGTCACTTTGCAAAGGCCAGCGCCGATAACTAAAAGCACTGTTCCTTATCGCCGCAAGGCATAGCCGTGCCGTCCTTAGTTCTTCCGGAACGTTGTAAAGCGTATCGCCATTTTTCATAACTGCGGCAAGGCAGAGTTCGGCGGTCTTTGCTTCTTCCGGAACGAACTTAAGCGCAACGCCGTCTTCCTTGACCGCGGCAAGGCATAGTTCGGCGGTTTTTAGCTCCTCCGGAACGTGCTTAATCTCCAGCCAAGGGCCGGAACCCTCCACTGCGATGAGGCATATTTCCGCGGTTCTGAATCTTTCGGGTACGTGCCCAAGCACGACACAGTCATGTTTCGCCGACATTTCCTTCACCGCGGCCAGGCACAGTTCATAGGTCTTGAGTTCCTCGGGGACGTGTTTCAAGGCTTGGCCGTTATCCATTACGGCCGCCGCGCAGAGTTCCGCGGTTCTTAGGGGGAGCGGCACCCCACCAAGCGCGTATCCGTCCTGCGTTACGGCCTCCATGCAAAGTTCCGGTGTCGTTAGGTGCTCCGGCACCCAATGAATCGCCCACCCGTTTTGTCTTATGGCCGCAAGACAAAATTCCAGGGTTTTTAAGTGTTCCGGCACTAACCGAAGCGCCTGTCCCTCCTGCATTATCGCCGCCATGCAGACTTCCTCGGTCTTTAGTTCCTCCGGTATGTTTTTAAGCGCCTCCCATCGATCCCGCCTTACCGCTTCCAGTGCCTCTTTCACCGTGGTGATTTTTTTGTCAGTCATTTTCATCACTCCCATAAAGCGCAATCTTGCAAAGCTCCGAATACTCCTCGCCGGTAAGCAAACTTACGTCAACATAATTCAGGGCCGCCCTGTCTTGGTTCACGGCCAGGAAACACAGTTCCTTGGTCTTGAATTCGGCGCTTACGTGTTCCAGGGCTTTCCCGTGGGTTGACACCGCAAGCCGGCAGGCTTCCGCCGTGACATATTCGGCGGGCAGGTCTTTTAGCCAATAGCCCGAATTTTCGATGGCGAGCAGCCACAATTCCCGCGTGCGAAAATGTTCCGGTATGAATTTGATTGCGTCCGCATGGTTTTTCACGGCTTCATGGCACAGATCGCTTGTCAGAAACCTTGCCGGCACGTATTGGATGGCTTGGCCGTGTTTGCGAACGGCGCATCGGCAAAGTTCCTCCGTTTTGAATTTCGCCGGAACCTCCTTAAGCGCATGGGGCCATGTTTCCAAGGCGGCGGCGCATAAATCCCCGGTTATTAAATCCGGCGGCGTGTATTTAAGGGCGACCCCGTTTGACATAATCGCCGCAATGCAAAGCTCCTTGGTTTTTAATTCCGCCGGCACGAATTTAAGCACACGGCTGTTAAGCCTTACCGCATCCGCAAAGAAATCCGTGGTCAGCATGGCTTTGTCCAGACGCGCAAAAAGCCGGTCGGTGTCGAAGAAACCCTCGTTGCCGACAAGGGCCAAAATATTTTCCCTTGTGTGGTATTTCCCTGGGATCGTATTCAGATCACTGGAAAAACGGATGTTCCTGAATGCCGTATTGTACACCTCGTCCGTCTTGAAACTTGACGGCACATGTTTAATCATAGAGCCATCCTCTCCCACTGCGATAAGAACCATCTCCCCGGTCAATATGCGCGGCGGCACATGCTCTATCGCA
>Ga0209755_10009036_pt1 | contig 10562 bp, 8 predicted proteins | sample TergutCo191P1_FD_187301 | JGI IMG/M metagenome (GOLD analysis project Ga0209755, IMG submission 187301) | Cornitermes sp. P1 segment gut microbial communities from Petit-Saut dam, French Guiana - Co191P1 (SPAdes) (version 2) | ecosystem: Host-associated > Arthropoda: Insects > Digestive system >... | reverse complement strand
TCTGATATTTAACGCTACCCAATCATGCGCTTTTTTAATACGATCATAATCGCTGCTTGCTTTCTCGTTAATAAATCCTGCAAGAAGAGTGACAAACTCAGAAGGATTGCTCTGTCTTTTAGAAGTAATATTAGAAGGCAATTGACGCATAACAGGATCGGCAGTATTTTCAATAAAGGAAAAAACTTCTGTCCCGTCAGTATCGTAAACTGATATTTTATTTTGTGCAAATGCTGAAGAGCAAAGAAGAGCTGCCAATATGGTTAGTATTATTTTCTTCATAACGAGATTCTCCTTGTAATTGTTAAGGATATATTATTATTGTGTTCTTGTCATTAAAAATATAAAAACTAACATCCGATTAAAATCAGATGTTAGTTTAAATAATGATAAAATTATTACATTAATGAGAATGCAACAGTAACACCGACAAATACTATTGCAACAGTCGCTGCGAGTGTAATTAAAATATTATAAGAAGGACCAGTAGTATCTTTTAAAGGATCTCCTACAGTGTCGCCGATTACTGCGGCTTTATGACATTCGCTGCGTTTGCCGCCGTGTTGTCCGCTTTCTATGTACTTTTTAGCATTGTCCCATGCGCCGCCTGCTGTCAGCATGTAAACTGCAAGCGCGAAACCTGTTACGATCACTCCTGTTAAAAGCCCGATAACCCCTGCAGGACCGAAAACCAAACCTGTCGCTATCGGTGAAATAATTGCGAGTAACGAGGGTATTATCATTTCTTTTTGCGCGCCTCTTGTGCAGAGATCGACGCATTTCGCATAATCGGGTGCCGCTGTTCCTTCCATTAAACCGGCTATTTCTTTAAATTGACGGCGTACTTCTAAAACGATGTTTTGCGCTGCGCGGTGTACAGCTCTTATTGTTAAGGCTCCGAACATGAAAGCAAGTGTTGCGCCGAGAAATAACCCGATTAAAACAATAGGGTTAGAAATTATATTGAGATCGAGAGTGCCGTCCGCAAGCAGTTTATCAGTTTTCCCGGCTTTTATAAGCGCTTCTTCCGCTACATTTTTATATGTAACCAAAAGTGCAAGAGCTGTAAAAGCTGTCGATCCGATTGCAAAACCTTTTCCTGTTGCAGCGGTTGTATTTCCAAGCGAATCAAGAGCGTCTGTTCTTTTGCGGACTTCTTCCGGCAAGTGAGCCATTTCCGCGATACCGCCTGCGTTATCTGCAACAGGACCGAATGCATCACAGGCAAGTGTAATGCCCAGTGTCGCTAACATTCCGACAGCGGCTATACCTATGCCATAAAGACCTGTGTAAAAATTATTCATACCGTCGCAAATTAAAAAACAAGATATAACTGCAAATGCAATTGTTAATACAGGACCCGCTGTGGATTTCATACCGAGTGAAATACCGCCGATCATAAGTGTTGCAGTGCCTGTTTCACTTGATTCTGCAAGTTCTCGTGTCGGTTTATAATGATCTGATGTGTAATATTCTGTAAAATATCCGATTATAAAACCTGCAACGATACCGATTAAAATTGATGCAAAAATCCCCCATGCGTTATGCGCCATTGCTCCTCCGACAGAATTTGCAACAAAAAGCGTTAACGGCAATGCGGCGACAGCGGACAAACCGCCTGCAATAAATGTTCCTAAATGAAGAGATCGTAAAAGATTTTGTTGAGTCGCCTTTTCTTTTGTCCTGACAAAAAATGTTCCGATTATCGAAGTGACAATTCCGGCAACAGCCATCAATACAGGTAATAAAAGCCCTGCAAAACCGTAACCTGCGGCATATCCCAGTGCAAATGTCGCCACGATAGCGTTGGTGTATGACTCGTAAAGATCAGCTCCCATTCCCGCAACATCGCCTACATTGTCGCCGACGTTATCTGCAATTACGGCAGGATTTCTCGGGTCATCTTCAGGGATGCCGGCTTCAACCTTACCTACTAAATCAGCGCCGACATCCGCCGCTTTTGTAAAAATACCGCCGCCGACACGGGCAAACATCGCCATGGAAGCGACACCCATTCCGAAACAAATCATAACCTGCGCGATGTCATCAGGGTTTATTTTAAAAACAAATCGTAAAAGCAAATACCAAACGGCAATATCCAAAAGCCCTAAACCTGCAACCGTAAAACCCATTACAGTCCCCGAAGAAAAAGCGACGCGAAGCCCTTTATTAAGACCTTCTTTTGCCGCATTCGCCGTGCGCGAATTGGCTCTTGTCGCAACCTTCATACCTATAAAACCGGAAAGCCCTGTAAAAAACCCGCCGATTACAAATGCAAACGGAACAAAGGGATTAACCAATCCGAAAATTGCAAGCACGCCAAGAACCGCAAACATAATTCCAAAAAACCATGTAAGCGTGGTATATTGACGTTTTAAATATGCGCCCGCTCCTGTACGGATTGCGGATGCAATTTCAATCATTTTTTCGTTACCTTCTTCGAACTTGTAAACTCTGCGTGTTTGCACAAATGCAAAACCTAGCGCTAACAATGCGCCTGCGATACCTAACCAGAAAAGATGTTCAATCACTTTATTTCTCCTAACAAATGTGTAGCATTTTTGGATTTGTTCCAAATTAGTTTATTTCAGCACAAAATGATGATTAATGTCAAGGAATGAAAAACGGAATTCGTATTTAAAAATAAATAAAAATTTATAAATAATTGAGGTGTTTTTGCGGGGATTGCATTTGCAGCGAATGTGCTTGCAGCGATTGCGCTTGTACGGATAATTAAATTTAATAATTGATGCGCCGTCTGATGTGCAAAAACCGTCAGCAGATTTCAAAGAAATAGCGAGCGTATTAAGATTTTTTTTATCTATTGACGTTTTATAATGATTTGATTTATTATATTATTTATGAATGATATTGATTCATTTGTAAGAATACTAAAATATCAAAATAATTCAAAGGTTTTACAATTAGAAAATTACACTACAGAATTATTTGTTTTTATTTTAAATTACTTAAAATATTGTAAATCAATTATATTAATAAGAATATTAAATCTCTTTAAAATAAAAATTAAGAACGATTTTAAAAACTTGAATATTACAACTCAGCAGAATCTTAGTATCGGAGACAATGAATGTATACTGGATATACTTATTGACTGCAAAGGGAAAAAAACAATAATAGAAGTAAAAATTGATTCAAAGCTAAATAACTATTCATATAAAGGAAAAGAAATCAATCAAATAGATTATTATAAAAAAATAAAAGGAATAAACGCAGTATATTTGTTATCAAAAAGAATCATAAGTATAAAAAATCCTGAATACAGAATCTTATGGTCAAGCATCAGCGATCTGGTAGGCGGCACTAACGATTTTATTTTAAATAATTTTTACAGACATTTGGAGGAAAACGAAATGGTTTCATATAAACTTGCAAAGAAACATATTAATTCAATTTCATCGGCAATTAAATCGATCTATGTGCTAGAAAAATTATTAGATAATTGGCCCGATGATATTTATAATTATACGGTAAAACCGATAAATTTATCATTAAAAAACGGATGGGTCGGCAGTTATATTTATAACGAAAAAAGAGAACAAATGTTTTGGGCAGGCATAACTAAAAATGATCCTCAATTTATATACATTCAATTAGTGCATAACAAATTAAAAAAGAAGTTAGGTGAAAGAAAATATAGTATTATAGAAGGCTGTTTTGATCGCCTAGATATTACGGAAATAACAGAACTTGATACAAACGAAGAGCAAAAAGATAAAATTTATAATTGGTATCTTAAAGTGATGAAAAAATTGGAAAAACTGCTTGTAAGAAAATGAAAGAAAAAGAAAAGCCATTTTCTTAATCTACTAATTTCAATCCATAAAAAAGCGAAAAATACTCAGGCAAGGGCGCGCAAACATCAATATTAAAATTTTCTTTAATTTTTAAACGAGACGCATGAAGCAAAAGTTTTTTAAGTTTAACCGCTTTATACAATTTTTTGTTAAGCGCAAAATCTCCGTATTTATCGTCTCCCAAAATAGGGTTTCCCGTCATCGCAAGGTGGCGTCTTATTTGATGCATACGCCCTGTGCCAAGCTCGATCTCTAAAACAGAGTAATCACACATTGTTTCAACTGCGCCTGTTGTATCATCAATATTATCCGCTTGTTCAATTTTTCCGGTTTTTAAAACTTTGTACCGGGTTTCTGATTTCTTCATATCGCCGCGAATATGCAATTCTTCTTTAATAAGGCCTTCATTTTGCGCAGGCCGCCCTTTGCAAACAGCGATGTAAATTTTAACCGCTTTTCTGTTAGTTTTCCCGCCGCTGAAAATTTGAGAAAAGACAGCCGCCGATTCACGGGTTTTTGCGGCTAACAGTACACCGGAAGTATCTTTATCCAATCTGTGAACCAAAAGCGGGGCAGGGGTGCGGATTTCTGCAAAAAGCCTGTCAAGCGAAGTTTTTACATCTTTTCCGCCCTGAACGGCTAGCCCTGCGGGTTTATTTACAATGATCGAAAAATCATCTTCATAGAGAATTTCTATGTTTTTCATTCCGATAATTATAACATGAAAAGATTAATTATATTTCTGGTTTTCTTGACCTTGTTTTTTACGTACGAACAGAGTTTGCAAACTGTATTTGCAGAATCCCTGTATTCGCCTACTTGGGGGTTTCATTTCGATCTTCCTGAAGGTTATGATTATATAGAAGGAGACGGTAAAGATCGTTTTTCTTTTAGTAATCATCAAGGGTTGATGTTTGATCTTATCGTCTACAACGAGCGTTTCAATTCCATTAGGGATTTGGCAAACGATGTTACAAAAAGGCTTTCCAATCGCGGCGATGTGGATTTTTTTAAATACAGAGATAAAGAAGCTATGGTAATGAAATTGGAATTCGGAGAATTTGACGGATGGGCGCTTGCTGTTGAATTAGCGCAAACCGGTTCTGCTAAACCGATGCTTCTTGCTCTCTCTTATTCACCTGCGGCGATTAAAGGCTTGGAGTTGTTTCATATATCAGCTTTGGATTCTATCGCTCCGACAGATGCGGAACGGCATTATCCCGGCCCTTTGATCGAATATAGTTTTCCTCGCGGAAATACGAAGAACACTTCTCTTGCTGTGCGGGGGCTTTCCGCGGCGGTACGTGAAAATGACGCTGAAGCGTCTCAGGTTTTAATCGAGCGTGAATTTGCAATCCTTCATCAATATTTAAATACGCCGTATTTGCAGGCGGCTACAGTTCGATATTACCGTTTTATTTACCGCGACTCTTTTGATCGTATATTAAATGCGGTTACTGTTATTGCAAATAATTTCGGATCGAACTCTGTTGCAACCGATATTCAAAAAAGAGAGTATGCGCAAAGATCGCTTACTTTTGTTCAAGGTTTTAATTACGAGCGTGATTTAAGCGGGAGTGATTTTATTAATCTTGTTACTGCAATTACAGAAGGCAGAGGCGATTGCGATACACGCGCAATGCTTTTTGCGATTCTTCTTAATCAGGCAGATATACGTTCCGCGATCATGCTTTCACATCATTTCAGCCACGCTATGGGTCTTGCGGATATACCCGGATCGGGGGCGCGTTTTGAAGCTTACGAAGAAAAGTGGCTGGTTGCAGAAACTACAGCAAATATTAATATAGGTTTAATTGATCAAGAACAGAGCGATACAAGGCATTGGTTTGCAGTTTTATTTGATTAAATAGTGTCTGTCCATAAACTCGGTTAGTTTATGGATAGACCGCGGACTTTAGTCCGATGCATTTTCTCGCCTTCAAACCTTTGGTTTGCAGGCTGCGAAAATGCGGATATTAAGGTAGTCTGTCTATGTGTCCACATTATAGACAGACTTTAAATAACTGTTTTTAAAGGTGACAGATTTTCGTTTCTCATGTTATAATCAACGCATGAATAACGATATAAATTTATTTATTGAAAAGTACTCAAAGATAATGATTGAGCGCGGGGTTATCGACAACGAACTTTATCGGAAATACGAAGTAAAGCGCGGGCTGCGCGATATTAGCGGAAAGGGCGTGCTTGTAGGTCTCACGGAAATTTCTGAAATTATTTCGTATGTAATAGAAGAGGGCGATCTTGTTCCCTGCGAAGGCAAGCTTTTTTACCGAGGTATCAACGTAGAAAATCTTGTGAAAGGTTTTCTAGATGAAAACCGTTTCGGTTTTGAAGAAGCGGCTTTCCTTCTTTTGTTCGGGCATCTGCCGAATAAAAATGAATTTGATCACTTCTCCAATATGCTCAAAGATTTTTCCGAACTGCCTGAAAATTTTATACGCGATACAATTATGACAGCTCCAAGCAGAGACATGATGAACTCTCTTTCAAAAAGCGTTCTTACCCTTTATGCATATGATGATAATGCAGATAACATTTCAATTGAAAATGTGCTGCTTCAGTCGATCCGTCTTATCGCGCAGTTCCCATTGCTTGCTGTTTACAGTTATCAATCTTTCAGTCATTATTTTGAGAATAAGAGTCTTGTAATTCATTCACCGCAGAGAAATCTTTCCATTGCGGAAAATATTCTTCATATGCTGCGCTCAGATTCAAAATACACAGATTTAGAAGCGCGGATTTTAGACCTTGCGCTTGTGCTTCATGCAGAGCATGGAGGCGGTAATAACTCTACATTTACAAATCACGTTGTAACATCATCGCATACAGATACATATTCCGCGGTTGTCGCGTCACTTGGTTCTCTTAAAGGGCCGCGTCACGGCGGCGCGAATGTCAAAGTAGTGCAGATGTTCCGCGACATGATGGAAAATATTTCTGATTGGAATGATGATGAGGCGATCAATGACTATCTTTTAAAACTTCTTAACAAAGAAGCGTTTGATAAATCCGGTTTGATCTACGGTATGGGTCATGCGGTTTATTCATTGTCCGATCCGAGGGCATTAATTTTCCGTCAATTTGTAGAAAAGCTTGCAAGAGAAAAAAATCGCAACGATGAATATATTCTCTATTCAAAAGTAGAAAAATTAGCACCCTTAGTCATCGGAGAAAAACGCCAGATTTACAAAGGTGTCAGCGCCAATATCGATTTTTATTCCGGCTTTGTTTACAGTATGCTGGATTTACCGACAGAACTTTTCACACCGATCTTTGCAGTTGCACGTATTGTAGGCTGGAGCGCGCACAGACTCGAAGAACTGGTAAACAACGGAAAGATTATCCGCCCTGCATACAAGTCTGTAACAAAACAACAGAAGTTTGTTCCTGTAGGTGAACGCGGATAAATGATCTCGGTCGCCATTGCCGGAGTTGGGAATATTTCTCAGAGTCATATTGACGGGTTTCTTGCTTTTCCTGACAGATGCAGAATAACTCATCTTGTTGATATTTTTCCGGAGAAGACAGAGAAAAAAAATAAAGACTTAAATCTCGGCGCGAAAGTATGCAGTTCTTATAAAGAAATTTTAAATGAAGATATTGATCTTGTAAGTATTTGCACGCCTCCTTTTTGTCATGCGGAAATCACTGTCGATTTTTTAAATGCAGGGAAACATGTGTTAGTTGAAAAGCCGATGGCGGCTTCACTTGAAGAATGTGACGCGATGATTTTTGCGGCGGAAAAAAACAAACGCCTTCTTTCCGTAATAGCGCAAAACCGTTTCCGCGATCCGGTTTACAATCTTAAAAAGACTCTTGATTCGCAAATGATAGGAAAAATAGTGCACGCGCAAATTGATTCTCTTTGGTGGAGGGGTCATGCTTATTATGATTTATGGTGGAGAGGCACTTGGGAAAAAGAAGGCGGCGGCTGCACTTTAAACCACGCTGTCCATCACATTGATATGCTGTGTTGGATGCTCGGACTCCCAAAAAAAGTGAGCGCGTGTATAAGCAATGTTTCCCACGATAACGCCGAAGTGGAAGATATTTCCGCCGCTATTTTACAATACGACGGCGGTCTTTGCGCCAAAGGCGCGCTCGCGCAAGTTACTAGTTCCGTTATCCATCATGGAGAGGAGCAGCAGCTCGTCTTTCAAGGCGAAAAAGCGCGTATTTCCTTTCCCTGGAAAGTTGTGGCTAACGTCGCGCAGCCTAACGGTTTTCCAATAGGTGAACAAAACAATGAATTGATAAATCAACTTAACAATTATTATAATTCTTTCCCTAAACTTAAATACCAGCTTCATGCAGGGCAGATTGATGATGTGTTATCTGCAATTGAAAAAAAATCCGCACCGATGATAAGCGGCGAAGACGGCAGACGCACCATCGAATTAATTGCCGCGATTTATAAAGCCGGTACAGAGCAGAGGACGGTTGACCTTCCCATACAAAAAGATGATCCTTTCTACACTGTAAAAGGTTTAAAAGAAAGAGTGCCGCGTTTTTATCAAAAAACTTCCTCGTTAGACGAAATAAGCGGTAATATTACAATATAATAAGTAATTAGAAGGGAAAAATGGATGAAAAATCAAACGGAATGAATTATGCGCCGGAAGGAAAACCTTCCCCTGTAGTAAAGAAGGGAGAATTTATTTTTTCGGCTATCGGTCTGGATCACGGGCATATTTACGGTCAGTGCAACGGTTTAATAGAAGCGGGCGGTTTATTAAAAAGCGTTTACGATCCTGATCCTAAAAAAATGGAAAAATTCTGTGAAACTTACGCAGGCGTAAAACGCGCTGCAAGCGAAGAGGAAATTCTCTGCGATAAAGAAGTGATGCTTGTAGCGGGAGCGGCTGTTACATCAGAAAGATGCGCCTTAGGTTTGCGTGTTATGTCGGCGGGAAAAGATTATTTTACAGATAAAGCACCTCTTACAACATTAGAGCAATTAGAAGCGGCGAAAGCAAAAGTAAAAGAGACCGGAAGAAAATACATGGTTTATTACAGCGAGCGCCTTCATGTCGAAAGCGCGGTTTTTGCAGGACAGTTGATTGAACAGGGAGCAATCGGCAAAGTGATTCAAGTGCTCGGTCTTGGACCGCACAGGCTAAACGCGTCATCAAGACCAAAATGGTTTTTTGAAAAAGAAAAATACGGCGGCATATTATGCGACATCGGCAGTCATCAGATAGAACAATTTTTATTTTACTCAGGCGCTAAAGACGCTAAGGTAGTGCATAGTCAAATCGCAAATTACAATCATCCCGAATACCCGGAACTTGACGACTTCGGAGATGCAACGCTTGTAGGTGATAACGGCGCGGCTCACTACTTCCGCGTAGATTGGTTCACCCCCGATGCTTTACAAATGTGGGGCGACGGGCGTTCTTTCATCCTCGGCACCGAAGGTTATATAGAACAACGTAAATACATGCAGTTAGGTGAAAAGGAAAGCCGCGGAGGCAATTTATATTTAGCGAACGGCAAAGAAGAAACTTATTATAATGTCGAAGGGAAAACAGGTTATCCGTTTTTCGGGCAATTAATACTTGACTGCCTTAACAGGACCGAGAACGCCATGACCCAAGATCACGCTTTTAAAGCGGCAGAGTTATGTGTAAAAGCGCAGATGCAGGCGGTTAAGATTAACTAGAGCTATCAAGCAAGGAACAAATCATGGAAAAATTAAATGAATCAAGTAAAGATGACAATCTTTCTGTATGGTTTAACGGAATGGAAATAGAATCAATCAGACATGCAATATTTAATTTCCTTGATAGAGATGAATATGTAAATAATAACAATACTAATGAAGCTATTGAATTAGAAAAAATTGAGTTAGATAAAATTGAAAATTTGTTTAATCATAAAATTGATAATTTTGAAAGCCATGACAGTCTGGAGATTAATTTAACATTACATCAAATATATAAAATTATTAAAGTAATTACAGAAGAAGAAGCGAAAGAGAAAAAAGAAAATAAACATTATAGAGATTATGAGTATTATAAAAATAAAAAAAATTACGAACATTATTCATATAAATATTTTTATATTAAAGAGTTAGGAAAACTAAAAGAAAAATTTGATTTTATATTAAAAAGAATTTAGAAAATATAAAACTAAGAACTATATATCATTATAAAAATATAAAATAAATTACGAAATGATAAATGAAATCAATGTCATTTAAAGTTAAAGGGGACGGTGTCATCAAATGCGGCTGCGCCTTAAATTGACAGAAGCGGAATAATTACCGAGGCTTTTAAAAACGGCATACCGATTGAAATGCGTGGTATTTGGCAGAGTTTTGATACTAAGGAAAAAAGGAAAATGCGCGGAAATGGGGTGAAAACGCAACAATAGTCCATAACTACAAGCGTTTTGTCTATATAATTTTATTTTTTTTTGATTTATTATCTAACAAAACCTGAAGTTTACTTCTTGCTGTAGTAATAGGCGTTTTCATTCTGATGTACAAGATGAACGGTACACGCACAATAAGAGCGTATAAGGCATACTACGCAAAAAAAATGAAACTTAAACAGATTATGAAGGTTAAATAACTTACGCAAAGCGTGGGTTGTTAATAAATTTTAAGGAGAGAAGATTATGGCAAACAATAAGCACTTTATGGAAAAGATCGGATTTAGCGGTTTTGACGACCATACGGGGACGGGAAAAACAATTTTATTTTCCCTTTTAATTTTGTTA
>Ga0209755_10009035_pt1 | contig 10563 bp, 7 predicted proteins | sample TergutCo191P1_FD_187301 | JGI IMG/M metagenome (GOLD analysis project Ga0209755, IMG submission 187301) | Cornitermes sp. P1 segment gut microbial communities from Petit-Saut dam, French Guiana - Co191P1 (SPAdes) (version 2) | ecosystem: Host-associated > Arthropoda: Insects > Digestive system >... | reverse complement strand
AGAAGCTCTCCCGAATACCATGTTCCGTGTAGAACTGGATAATCAAAACGGGCATCTGATTATGGCTCATTTATCGGGTAAGATGCGCAAACATTATATCCGTATAGTTCCGGGCGACAGGGTAAAAGTAGCCCTTTCCCCTTATGATTTAACAAGAGGCAGGATTATTTACCGCGAGCGGTAACTTTTAAGTTTTATAAAAAATTTTTATGCTATTTAAGGAGGGTTTAAATGGCAGATAATATTACATATATCAATGTTGATGAAGGCGTTAAAAGAGTAATGAATAACGGCAAGCTTTTTGCCAAGTTACTGACAAAATTTAAAAGCGATACTAATATAAATGATATTGAATCGGCCTTTGAACAAGGCGATTTAAAAAATGCGTGTAATTCCACGCATACTCTTAAAGGGCTTGCGGCGAATCTTGCGCTTACAGAATTATTTAATCAAGTATTAGAAATGGAAACACAGCTTAAAGCCGGTACAATGAATAAGGATCAACTGGCAGCAGTTAAAAATGTTTTAACTCTAACCTATAATGAGATGGATAAGGTGATAGAACAATATGCTTGAAAATAGGCCGTCAGTTTTAGTTGTAGATGATGCAGAAACAAATGTAATGATTCTCGAAGAAATATTAAAATCAGATTATAAAATTATTACCGCCAATAACGGCAAAGAAGCTCTGGAAACCCTTCATACAGTAAACCCTCTTCCAAAAATTATACTTTTAGATCTTATTATGCCTCAGATGAACGGGCGTGAGTTATTTGAGATATTAAAAAAAGATAAGGCGTTTCAGCGTATACCTGTTATTTTTATTACAGTTGAAAATGACGCGGAAAGCGATTTGCTGGATGCAGGAGCGGTTGATTTTATAAATAAACCTTTCCATCCTGAAATTGTAAAGTTGCGTGTAAGAAACCAAATCGAATTAAAAAATTACAGCGATAACCTTGAACAGATGGTTGCGGAAAAAACCGCAGAAGCGACAAAAACACTTGACAACGCCCTGCAGGGGCTTGCAAACGTAATTGAACACCGCGATTTGGAATCGGGAGAACATGTAAAGAGAACGCAATTGTATGTAAGAGCGTTAACCGATCATCTGATTACAACAAATTCCGTATATGCTGCAGATTTAATAAAACTTCAGCCGGATATTATCATGAAATCTATGGCTCTTCACGATGTCGGCAAAATTGCTATCCCGGACAGAATTCTTTTAAAACCCGGCAAACTTGATCCTGATGAATTTGAAATAATGAAAACCCACACAACACGCGGAAAAGAAATTATTCATGAGTTAGGTGATGTTAATTCTTCCCTTTACATCAAACATTGCGAAGATATTTGTTACGGTCATCATGAACGCTGGGACGGCAGAGGTTATCCCCGCCAATTGAAAGGCGAGAAAATCCCCTTAACAGCGCGTCTTGCCTCCTTAGCCGATGTTTACGACGCTCTTGTTTGCGCGCGTGTTTATAAATCCGCCATGCCCTACGATGAAGCGCTCAGAATAATTGTAGAAGGGAGCGGCACGCAATTCGATCCTATTATCGCCGAAGCTGTCGTACAGATAAACGAACAGTTTAAAGAAATTTCACAGAAATACCAATAAAATTTCAAAGTTGTTAGGAAACTTTTATTTTTTAACAACTGTTAAATTAAAAACCGCTTATGTTCACATAGTTCATCTTACGATATAAAAATAACGAACCCTAAAGCTCTTAGCCTGGAATGCGGACTTTAGATTGACACCTAACAATTATTTATAGCTATCTTCTGTTTGCTAAAATTTCATCAAATCTTTTAATAACTTCGTTCTTTTGATGGAAACTGCTTTCCCAATCTACAGGCATACTGTTTCCTCTTATTTCTGTTATGGGTTTTCCGTCATGCGGAGTTCTTGGAAAATCGATTCTTACCGAATGCATCCAGCCTGATACAATTGCATTTTGCCCGGCTTCGCTTAAAAACCAATCCGCTATTTCTTCCGCCGCTTTGATGTTTCTGTTTGCGCTCCAGCGGTTATTGACAATCATTATATTGGACGGAATCATAATAGTGCCGTCGGTAGGGTAGATTACTTCAAAATTAGAGCCTTGTTCCCTGCTTTGCAAAATGGATTCTTCCAAAATCATTATTACTTTGTATTCGCCTGTTTCAAGTTTGGATAATGCGCCTGCAGTTCCGTATTCAATGTGTATATTCTGCCTGCTGAGCGCGTTAAAATATTCATAACCGTATCTGTCTCTAAGAGCTATAAGCGCGGCAAGCGAAGAACCGGAGATACTCGGGTTTCTCATTGAAATCGCGCCTCTTACACTTGCGCTGTTTGCAAAGTCATAAAACGAAGCAGGCAGAGACGCTCTTGAGTTTCTTGCGGGGTTGAATGCCAATACCATATTATTGATACGTACCGGGTACCAATAACCTTCAGTGTCATATTCAAAAGCAAGATGAGACGCTTCTTTTGATAAATACGAATGCAGCATTTCGTTTTCTTTCAGTTCTAACGAGTATGCAGGTTCGGCTACCATAAGGATATCGCATCCGAGTCTGCCTGCGGCGCGTTCTGTAGCGACTCTGTGTATAAGCCGGCCTGTCCCGCCGTAAACAAATTCAATATTGTATCTGGGAAAATGTTTTTTTAATTCTTTTTCTACGATATCAATTACTTCCTGATACATTGATGTATAGATCGTTATTTTATTTGACGGTTTATCTCTTGATCCTGAAGCGAAGGCAATAGAAATTGCCAAAAAAAAGATAATTAAAATTAATAAAAATTTTTTCATTTTTTTCTCCTTTGTCTTTCTTTAAATTATTTTATTTATTCTGAAACGATTTGAATGACCATAAGTTCCACACGGCGGTTTCTATTTCTTACATCCCATTCGCTTGTCGCGTGTCTTGTTCCTCCGAAAGCAACGACGACCATCTGTTCATCTTTTACACCTCTTTCAAGAAGCTGCTGTCTTATTGTTTCAGCCCGCATTGCGCTGAGAGCCATAAGGTCGTCCGCTTCGCTTACACTTATCGTAAACGGATTGGCGTGCCCTTCTAACCTTACACGGTAATTGGGGTTTTCTCTAAGAACTTTTGACGTTTGAATAAGGACAAGTTCGTTGAGCTGTTGCGCGTCACGGTCTATACCTAAGTTGTATTGTCCGATATCAGGTCCGAAAAGTACAAATTCAATCGAAGCGATTCTGATTATTTTAATAATTTCATTCGGCTCGATAACTTTTACTTCTTGCGTTCTTATAACTTCTTCTCTTTGATACAGGATTTTTTCCGGTAATGGGAATTTATATCCTGCTGTTATGGAAAAACCGAAAATATGCGGAAAACCGCCGCGCACCAAGGGTTCAATGTGCCATCTTGGGGACAGGGGTATTGTCAATCCAAACGCGGCATCGGCAAGTACAGAACCTCTTGTCTTTGTTACATCATTAAAAGGGTTGTCTTCGCCCCTGTATGCGGCAATAAGCCCTAAACCGCCCTGAAGAAAAATATTTACTTTTTTTTCCGGTTTTCCCAAACGCAGAAAATTCCAGCGCATATAGACCTGCCCTTCAAAAGTAAATATATCGCTGTAATTCTCATGATTTGATTCAACGCTGTAATTGATACCGGCTTTAGCTCCAACCATTAAAGCAGGCGAAAGCCAAAGTCTTGGATCTATTACAAGCTGGTAAGACATACCTTCTACAAGAATTCCGCTCATTCCGAGCCCCATGTTGAACGCCCAGAAATCACCGCTGGGAAAGTAGTACTCGGGGTTATATTCCAATTCTTCAGCCGTAAGACTCTCAGGTTCGCTTTGAGCTGATAATCCGTTTATTAAAACAAAACAGAAAATCAGCAGAAAAACGCTTCTTGCATAAAAGTTTTCCGTATATGCTCTCTTTTTGCATTTTTTTAATAATTTCATTTTTTCCTCTCATAAATTAACATAATTTTATTTAATTAAAATTTAGTATAAAAACATATAACTGTTTTTATTTTAAACTTAAAAGGCAGAATAGTCAACTTTATGATTTTATTATAGAAATTTAAACTAAAATATTTAAATATTCATTTTATTATTTGCTTTTATTAGATTAGTTGTATTTCTGAGCGATTTCTTTAAAATTTTCCTGTAAAACTGCAAAAGCATCGACGATTATAGGATCGAAGTGCGTCCCGCGCCCTTCCATGATTATTTTTCCTGCCGTTTCATAGGACATTGCAGGTTTGTAAACACGCGGGCAAACAAGAGCGTCATAAACATCCGCTAAAGCGGCTAGACGCGCCGTCAGCGGTATATCTCTTTCTTTTAACTGCTGCGGGTAACCTTTACCGTCATATCGTTCATGATGGCTGTGACAGATATCTTCGCAATGTTTTAAATAAATAGATGATTCTACATCACCCATTTCATGAATAATAGCTTTGCCTCTTACAGTGTGGGTTTTCATTACTTCATATTCGTCAGGATCGAGTTTATCCGGTTTTAAAAGAATTCTATCCGGGATTGCAATTTTTCCGACATCATGGAGAGCCATTGATTTTATTATTATTTCAGGTTGCAGTTTTCTTAATTCTTCTGAATAAATGGAATTGGTATCTATCAAATATTCTATCAGCGCTTTTACATATAATTGCGTTCTTTTAACATGTTCGCCGGATTCTTTGTCGCGGTATTCAATCACATTTGCAAGCCCTTGAAGGGCGTTATCCAATACTTTGGAGATCATCCGTAATGTTTTATCATAACGGTATAATTTAAAAACACGTAAGAGTCTTACAAGACGCAAAAGCCTTAATAAACGGAAATCTATTACAAAAATAAAAGGAAGATAAAAAGGCACAATCGCTATTAAGTCGATCAATCCCATCGGTGAAAAAATAAAACGTAAATATGGAGGCAGTTTCGCTAAGAAGCCGTGCTTTGCCGAAGGTTTATAAGGATCGACCCATAACCTCAATAAATATTCAACGGTAAAAATAATTATTGAAAATAATTCAAAATAATTTAAGAAACTAATGATATTAGCCGGGAGTTCGATAAGGGTGCAGATTAAAACAGAAATTATATTTAGGCATATTAAATAAAGCAGAGCTTGGTTGATAAACCGGCTTAATAAATCTTCTCTTTTCGGCTCGTTTTCAAGGATAACATAAATACGCTGGCGTATCTTGCGAATCGTGTTTGGTTTAATTGCCGCGCTGTCACTGTAACTCATTTTTATCCTGAACTTTTAAAAGCTTAGAATTCTATTTTGTAAAATATTAAGAAAATTGTCAAGTTATTTATCTCAACGAGGTTATTAATTGCAAAATATGTATATGTTATTTATATAAATATTTTCGCAATATGATGAAAAATTCATTGATATCAAGCGGTTTTCCGACATGATCGTTCATGCCCGCTTCCAGGCATCTTTCAATATCTTCGCGGAAAACATTTGCAGTCATTGCTATGATAGGTATCGGCTGCCGCGTGTCTCCCTTGTTATTTTTCCTGTCTTCTTCGATTTCTCGGATTTTTCGTGTCGCTTCATAGCCGTCCATTTCAGGCATTTGTAAATCCATTAAAATTAAATCGTATGCATTTCTGTTTTTTTCAAACATGGAGACAGCTTCAACGCCGTTTACAGCGCAGTCTATTTCAAGTTGTGTCGGTTGAACCAGCGCTTCTACTATCTCCCTGTTAATTTCTACATCTTCGGCTAACAGAACTTTGAATCCTTTGAAAATTTCTTCGTTTTCAGTTTGCGTTTCTTCAGGCGCGAAGTTAAAGCCTATCGATTCTGTTATTACATCTGCAATTGCTGAAGGGAACAAAGGTTTTGAAAGGAATTTGTCAACGCCAGCTTTTTTCGCTTCTTCTGCGATGGCGCTCCATTCAGCGGCGGATATCATTATTACGATAGTGTGTTCGGGTATTTTAGATGATGACTTTAATTCTTTCGCAAGCATAATACCGTCCATCTCAGGCATTTTCCAATCAACAAAGTAAATATTATACATGCCTTTCTTTCCGATGAGAGCGAGCGCTTCTTGCCCGCTTAACGCAATATCGCAGTCCGAACCGAAACTTTGTAAAATATCTTTAAAGTAATCCAGAATTTCCTGATCATCGTCTACTATCATAATGGAAACATTTTCCCAATTAACGCCAATCTCCGATAAATTTTTTATTTTCTTTTTTCCGCGTTTTGTTTTAAATGTAAAAGAGAATGAAGAGCCTTTGCCGATTTCAGATTCAAGTTCAAAAGCCCCTCCCATAAGTTCTACGATATTTTTTGAAATTGCAAGACCTAGCCCTGTCCCTCCGAATTTGCGCGAAGTGCCTGCTTCCGCTTGATGGAATGAACGGAAAAGCAGCCGCTGCTGTTCCGGGCTTATCCCAATCCCTGAATCTTTTATCGTTATGCGAATAGTGTATATTTCGTTTTCTTTGCTTATTAAACGTGTATCAAGCCTTATCGTTCCTTCTTCCGGTGTAAATTTTACTCCGTTCCCTAAAAGGTTTGTAATTACCTGCGCTAACCTTTGATCATCGCCGATTAACATTCTAGGTATTGATTTATCTATGTGTACGGTAAGTTTTTGCCTTTTTTCATCCGCTCTGAAAGAGATGATGTTGACAACACGCTGAAGCATTTTTTCAAAATCAAATTCATCATTTGTAAGTTCAAATTTATTCGCCTCTATTTTAGACATATCAAGAACGTCATTAATTACACCTAACAAATGATGGGAAGCGTTTTCTATTTTTTCAAAACAATAATCCTTGCGCGGCAAATCATCGGCGGTTTTCCCGATAACTGTCATGCCGATTATCGCATTTAAGGGGGTGCGGATTTCATGCGACATATTTGAAAGGAAAACGCCTTTCGCTTCAGATGCGGCGGTTGCCTGCGCGAGGGCGGTTTTTAACTTGTCATTGTAAATTTTGCGCAGAATTGCGCCTGATATTACGCTTCCCATTGTTGTTATAAAAGACATTTCTATCGGAAGCCATGTGCGTTTGGTATAACATTGTTCTGCGCTTAATATTCCCCAAAGACGGCCTTCTACATAAAGCGGCGCGCTCAAGACCGACATAATATTTACCGTGGAGAGTAAATTTAAATTATGGGTGTTTGTTACATCATCGCATATTAATAATTCAGATACACCGTTATCAGGCAGATGTTCCTTGAATACATTTGATATAATTGAAAAAGTATCATTGAGCGGGAGAGCTTCCATAGGGGTATTTTCTGCAATATATTTATATAACAAAGAAGAGCGTTTTTGCTCATAATCAATATTAAAAATCATTAATCTTGATATATTTAAAAAATCTCCTACTTTTTTTAAAGCGTCATTTATTAATGTTTCTGTTTCTCCTGTTGTTACAAAACTTTTTGTTATTTCTGAAATCAATTCCTGTTGTTTAAGACGGGTTTTTAAAAGTTCCCCTTGTTCATGCAGATTTGCAGACATCTTTTTTATTTCTCTCAGATCGTATAAAAATCCAAGCCCGATAAATTCATCTTCATCCTGTACATGAGTCAATGTAAGTTCGCAGGGGACAGATTCTCCTTTTGCTGTTTGATGAGGCCACTGTGTTTTTACGGTTTCGCCGTCTATCGCACGGTTTGTAATTTTATACGCTTCTTCAAGAGCGTTCCGTCCGTCAGGCAGGAACTCAGGCGAAAAATCTTCGTAGAAACGGCTTGCTATGTGCTCTTTTGTTGAGTCAAATAATTTTAAAAGAGCGGGGTTACAGTCGATAACTTTAGGAGTGCTGTCAAAGATTGCCATACCAATCGGCATGGAGTCGATTATCGCTTTATTTAAACGCGCTGCCTTTACAATTTTCTCTTCCATGCTTTTCATATTGCGAAGGTCGTATACAAAAGCAAGGCCTGTAAATTCATTTTCGTTTTCAATACAGGTAACGGTTAGCTCGCATGGTATTATTTCGTTTTCTAATGTGCGGTGTGACCAATCAAGGGTGATCGTTTCACCCTGCATTGCGCGTTTCATTAAATCAAAAGCTCTTTCTTTGGTTTTTTGCCCGTTAGGCTGGTACTCTGTCGAAAATTCAAAAAAATGATCTATATAATATTGCTTTGTGGTATTTAATATTTTTAATACTGCGTCATTGCAATCAATAATACGTATTTTTTCATCAAAAATTGTCAGCCCGAACGGAGCGGCTTTGAGAACTGCTTGATTAAATAAGGTTGCTTTATTAATTTTTTTACCCATTTCAGCATTTTCGCTTTCTAAAGCCTTAAAAGCCTCAATAAAGTTGTCATTTTTACCCATCTTTCCATCCTTAAATAGAAATTCTCAATGTATTATATCACTTTCTTTTTATATCGTAAATTAAGTTTATATATTAAAGATAATAAATTTTTCCATAAAAATTACTTATTTTTAGATTTTTTTTGCGATTATGTATAAATCATTTTTCTTTTAAAAAAATAAGCGAACAAAATAACGCCGTTAAAGGCATTGCAAATAAGATGCCGATACTGCCTGCCAGCGCCTGTAAAATTTCCACCGCTATCATTTCACTGTTAAAAATTCCCAATAGAGAAGTTGTGTAAATACTTAAAAGCAGGACGACAGTTAAAGAACTTCCGATGTAAGCGAGGATAAGGGTGTCCGCCATACTCCCCATAATGTCGCGCCCGATTGTAATGCCTGAACGTAATAATTCTTTAAATGAAATGTCTTTAGCTTTTTCTTTTATTTCCCATAACGATGATGAAATTGATATTGATACATCCATTACAGCTCCCATCGCTCCGATTATTATCCCTGCAAAAACTATCCCTTTAAGATTTATTTGCAAATTGCCAGGAAGGTTAATTAAATAACGGGAATGTTCATCAATTAATCCTGTTAAGTATAAAGCTTTATCCATTATTAAAGTGATAAGGCCTGAAATGATAACCCCGCCTGCGCAGCCTGCAATTGAAGCGAGTGATTTTTTATTATAACCGATTACAATTAAGTTCATCATCATTATTACAAAGATGCAGATGATTATCGACATTAAATAAATATTTTTTCCCGAAAGAATTGACGGGATAAAAACAGCAAAGACCGCGATACAGGTAAAACTAAGAGAAAGAATTGTATTAAAACCTTTTTTGCCTCCGAAAAGTATTAAGCAAAATGCAAATATAAAGCCTAAAAGAAGCAGCGCGTTTATCCGCAAATATCCGCCGAAAAACCATCCGACTTCATTTTTTACTAAAAGCACTTTATCGCCTTTTTCAACTTCTTTGGAGTTATCTATAAGCATCGGGCTGAAACTTTGCTCGGCTGTGATCGTCTGACCTTTTCTGTTTCCTGTTATTACCTGCGCTTCAAAAATTATTTTTCTTCCGGGCATCATGTACGATAAATCATCATATTCATCTTCTTCATTGTAATCATCAAGAAAATCAAAGTTTTGTTCTGTATGTTTCACAATTTTTTGTATTTTCGCTCTTACAACTTCGTTTGACGGGTTTTGAAAAGTAAGCATACCGGTTACTGCAATTTTATTTCCTATGAAAAGGAGCAGTATAGAGACGGTAATCGTTATTAAATATGGAATTTGTATCCGCAGCATATTTTTCCTGTTTTACCTCGTTTTTATTATCCATTATTGTACTATGTTTTTCTTTTTTTGTAAAAAAAATTAAATATGGAAAAAATATATATTTCTTAAAAAAAAGGAAGCTCTTCATGTTTTGCCGCTTTTTTGTGGCTTTTGTATTGCCGTATTTTTATATTATATACAGAGAGATTTAAAAAATGTTTTTTTCTTGATTCTGGAAAAACATGTTTTAATTCCTCAAAAAATCGGTTTATTTATTTTAGGAGTGGATATGAAAATCGGACTAAAACTTGTTTTTATTATTTCCGCTGTAAATTTGGTTTGTTTCGGCGCTTTGACCGTCGCTTCGATTTCGTTTTCTTCAAGCGCGATCACGTCTTTAGCCGATCAAAATGCAGCAAACATTACCTCGGTAACAGCAGGCGCTGTTAAAGCATATTTGGAAGTCCCCCTGGATGAAATTCGAGTTTTATCATGGGCTTTAAACGATCTGGATAGAGTAGTAGCGGTTGAAGAACGGCGCAATATGGTTAATTTTTTACTCGAAAATTTTATTAAAGAAAGCGCCTTTCTCGGAATCTGGGCGATTTTTGAACCCGATGCCCTGGACGGCAGAGACGCGCAGTTTGCCAATACCCTCGGAAGCGACGAAACTGGAAGGTTCATCAGTTATTGGACAAGAAAAAACGGTGTTGCAGTCTTAAGCGCTTCTTCTTCAGGATATGCAACTCAGCCTTATTACTTAAACCCGCTTAAATCAGGCAAAGAATCGATCATTGATCCTTACTACGATACTATAGGCGGGAAAAGGACGATGATCACCACCGCCGCCTCCCCGATCAGAAGCGGAGGAAAAATAATAGGCGTTATCGGAATAGACCTTGCATTGAACGAAGTAGACGAAATGATAGAATCAATCAAACCCTTTGGAGACGGGTTTTCAGGAGTATTCACGA
>Ga0209755_10009034_pt1 | contig 10564 bp, 5 predicted proteins | sample TergutCo191P1_FD_187301 | JGI IMG/M metagenome (GOLD analysis project Ga0209755, IMG submission 187301) | Cornitermes sp. P1 segment gut microbial communities from Petit-Saut dam, French Guiana - Co191P1 (SPAdes) (version 2) | ecosystem: Host-associated > Arthropoda: Insects > Digestive system >... | reverse complement strand
TCACACGTAGCCACTCCCAAGAAACGCATACCTTTCCGGCAGACTGACGTCACAATTACGAAGCGAAAATGTCACGTTGACTTTTAAGTGATTTTCGTGCGCAGTTAAAATATGTAACAACCTAGTTAAGCTAGTTCTTGTCACAAAGGCACAGCAGTCGACGCAGGTTGCCGTTAGAGGGGAGGATAGGTGGGAGTGTATTGAATCTTGAAACAAACGTAGTGACTGCCGACAAGGAGCGGTTCTCCATCTTGGATGTTGAATGTGAAGCTAAGTACGACACATCTTATGAAGTAGCGTGCCACATAATGCCAGAATAATGAATAGATTTCTAATTTATACTATCCACCATACGAACTACAGCTATTTTATTAAATGAACAAACTGAACGGGGCATGTAGCATACATCTGATCTTCATAATTGCGTATGAAACGTTAGACACGAAACACGAAACGGAGAGAGAAGCTGAAAGACCTAGTCGTAAAGACGCGGGTGCTAGTGAAGTAAATATTAAGGAAGTAGGATAAGAGAGAGTGGACTGGATTCCTTTGGCTTCAGATAGGGTCCGTGGGTGGTCTGTTCATATTTTACCCTTTGACACCTAACGACCACTATAGTGGTCGTACCGCACCGCTAACCTCTAAAGTTGCATTTTATATATTTATTCAACAAACATAGGTACTGAATATTTTAAACATGGTATGTACTCTCCGTTTTTTCCTCTTCAAAATGCAGTTTGTTTCATAATTCTAACGTATTTGGTTCCTGTATTATTCACATTTTATATACAGAGTGTGCTAAAATTAAAAAAAAAATAATCCTGGCGCCAAAAGGTTAATTGTAGGCATCGCTGCGGAAACTTCTCCAATCCTGTCACTGCACTTGACGGTTACCCTCTCGAACAGGACTATAGCCATTTTGTTAGAGTGGAAATAGAAAATCGTGTCTGAATTTGAACCCCGGACAGAAAGACTGCTAACGGCGTCTGGAGAATGAGATGTATCGGCGCTGATATAACCCATCATGGATGTCTTAAGAGGTTTCTATTCACTCGACCTTATCGCACGTGCCGGCTTCAGGCCAAGTTAAAACAGCGAATGTTTGGTCGCATTGGCAAATTGATCACATTCAGACGTCATTTTGGTCGCGCGTGTTGCGACAGTAACTCCTGATAACGAATTTCATTACTAATCTCTTCATTGTTTTAGGTTTTCAGCGTTCTTGTTTCCTGGCATGTGAGTTGTGTGGCAACGATGTCTAGATGAAATGTATTCTTGTTGGCTTATATTCGTCGAAACACAAATGTTTCTCACTACATGCTTATATTTGCTCCCAGTCTTGTCACTTGTCCTTAAAGGCAGAGTTGAATCTGTGCTTAATTAAGCATCACGCCTTAAAGACATATGGGTGGTGGAGGTATAGGTTCACGTATCCTTAATATCGGCACTAAACGGAGATCTTCGCGCTGAATCTGCTTTACCCACAGGGAAACATTTACGGTACCTATTGGTCAGCGGGCTGGGTGGACCTGACAGGAGGTCTGAGCTTTTTGGAGGTGATGATTCAAGTTCCTATGATGTTCCGCAGTGTCAATTGGTAAATTGTCACAGACGTTTCGAAAGATCGTAGTGCCTTTATCTTCAGGGTCCAGCAGTCCAAAACAAAATTAAGGAATACTTTTGATATTCGTGTGTCCGTTCATCGTTAATATGATTTTTTATTACAACCAACAAGATGCAACTATTTTTTATTATTTATTTCTAAAAACCTTTTAGAAATAAATAATCAAAAATAGTTGCATCTTTTTGGTTGTAATTAAAAAATCATTAAGGAATATCCCCCGCCCCCGAGCACCTTTATCCCGAATATGGAGCTATAATCCTTCGAAACGTCAGTGACTATTTGTCAAGGACACGGTGTAATAGCCCAGAAGACTTGATATTGAGCAACTTTACACCAGTCTTATAGTCTCGTGCCCCTTGCCCTTCCTGGAAATGGAAACACGGTCCCTCTGTCTTCCAACGAGGCACATTTCGCTGTACAATTTAACGTTATATTTCGTGGTGTTATAAAAAGTTTTGGACGTATGTACGCCTTGTAACGAACACCAGCTGCCATTACAATATGCAGACTTTGTCTTCTTCTGCAGTGAATGTTGCTCTCTAAAGACTAGCTTTTAACGCGTGTTATCTCGTTTCATGCCAATAATGTTAGACCCTTACAGATATCTTATCACAGTGTAACAAAAACATAAGCAGTTAGGACCACATGTCTCATTTTTCATTACAATGGGTCTGCTAAATGCGTCACCGACTGCACAGAACATAGTGCTGTTTGAGAACAGACTAGTCGCTCGCGTTTTCAGACAGTTTCCCACTTTTCGTAAAAAACAAATCGATTCCCTTCCTAAGATATATAAATCCAATCCACACCCATTTAAACATTTATTTAAACTTTCTTTTAATATTAGCCTCTCCTCTAGACCTAGTCCTCCAAATGGAATCCTCCGTGCAGGTTTTCCGGCCAAAGTTTGCTTGAATTTCTCATTGCTTTCCTCTGTGCTTTTTGCCTAGTCCATCTAAGGTTCTTTGATTCGATCGCCCTTATAATATCTGGAGTGGAGTATAAATTGTGACGTATTTTTTCCAGCTTCCCATCACTTCCGCCCTCATAGATTCAGGATTTTTTTTTTCAGACACCCTCAATATTCATTCTTCATTACAGTGCTTTAATTAATGCGTCAGTGAATGATTATAAATAATAATACTGAACCATGCGCGTGCCTTAGACGTTTCGGCGAAATTCGAATTTGAATCACGTTCCTCTACTAATAATCAGCGGCGGAATGACATTTAATCTAAAATTACTTGCAGTTCTTACCATGCGGTAAATGTGCTAGAAGGAAGGCACAAAGACTTCGGATATTTCAACACCATCACGGCGTCTTGACAGGAACCCATTTCGAATTCTTATAACAAGATTTTCGCACTTTGCTGAGTCCCTGCCTTTCTCCCCTTCCCAAGGATGGAATGTTATTTTCCAAAAGATCGTGTCATAGGCGTAACTTGGCTAATAGCGCCTGGGGCGGGAGACAACATCCAACATAGATATCACGAACTCAGATGCCCAGTAAAACGCAGGATTTCCATTTACATGCCTTTACACCACCGAAATAATCGTTTTGAAAATTTTTGTGGTTTTTGTTTGCCCCTCTTCAACGCAGTAACCAAAAATCTACGTATACATATATTGGGAGGTGGGAGCTTTTATTCCCCCTCCCCAACCTTGCACTCCCCCAAGTTACACTTGTGGACCATGACCAGTAACTGCTAACCCAGATGAATTGCTTATAAAATTATGGTAAAGAATTTTAAGCGCGGTCATGAAGGGGCAGAAAGTAACAACGGAACGGAATAAAGCTGCTCTTCCAGGCGGCGACTGTGGCATTCAGAATATTACCAGTCAGGTAAAATTTTACTTACGCAACAATAACAAATCTGTCAACAGAGATCGAAAATAAAAGGAAATAGAAGATTCAAATAATAAATTTTTCATTGTGGAATAAAACGATTTGGTGAATCAGGCAGAACTCTTTGATTAACGTCTAAAAAAAAACAGGATAGGCAGAATGAACTCTGGAAAACGATAAGTGTGGTGACTCAGACACCTGTTCACAATTCGACTCATTATCACCAAACGTTTGTTGAGTCAGTCGCATTGGTAGTGACGTCACTATAGTCGCCTGGTGTTTGTATGCACTTCGTGCAATACTGCAAGGCGACACGTCAGTTTCGTCATCTGGGCGAAACTGTAAATCATTAGCATATGACAAATGTAAGCGTACGTATATGATGTTACGTGACGTAATACAAAAAATGAAAACTTTAGGTTCCTGTGACCGTGCATCGTGATCAAAGTATGAAGAGAGAAAAACCAACAAGATGCAACAATTAGATGTTTATTATTAACTTCTATCTCAACATGTTTCGGGCATCATTATGCCCATCTTCAGGAGATCAAAGAACCCGTTACTGCATTTGGTGTATTGTTCTGGTTCTTCTGGACGTGGAGTCGAACAGAAATCGTCACAGTGCTCACATCCTTCAAGACAGCGCCACACAACCGCTACCAACCACATCCAGCAGAACCAGAACAATACACCAAATGCAGTAACGGGTTCTTTGTTCTCCTGAAGATGGGCATAATGATGCCCGAATCATGTTGAGATAGAAGTTAATAATAAACATCTAATTGTTGCACCTTGTTGGTTTTTCACTCTTCATAAAAAATGAAAAATTACAGGGAAATATCTCCTCTGGTTCCGTAAGATGAGGCGATGTCCCGGTGCGCAACGCATACTCGACCATGATTTACTATTTTGCACTCTTCTTGTCTAGCCGACGATAATCCAAACAGCTAATTTGCTTTGAATTCACATTTAATAACCGTCTAGAACAGTTGTTCTTCTTGAACAGAAATCCCGATATAGAGCTACATTCACCTATCGTCCATGAGAGCACGTGAGCAGAAATTCTCTATTATGCAGTATTTCGATATACGGCAACGAATTGTAGCGAGGAAGAGTGGCGCTAAATCGGGTCATGTATGTGGCAGAGAATCTTGTGTAGCATAGCGACTAGCTATTTAGCTGTTCACCAAAATCTTAACGTCCCTCAACCACACACGATGTTTCTCCCCATGTTGTTTTCCAGCCAAATCTGCGTAACGATTCAGCTATACCCACGTCCGCAATTTCTCCTGCCTATCCAATTTTCTATGATTTTTAGCTCCTAAGAAATGGTTCGTATGAGTAAATGTTACAACGAATCCCAAAAGTTCTTTTCCATTTCCAGTAACTTGATCCACATACATTCCCGCAGAACGTTTTCTCATGCAATGTTGGTCTCTGTTTTAAGTAATGTTCAATGTAATTTATTTATTTGACGAATTTTTGGTAATTCAGATTATGCAACGCTCAAAGAAAAAAGAGTAACTTTCGCAACTTACTTAAGACCTTTATTCGGCGAGAAAACACAGTCACTTCCACCTCTCTGCGTGTATCAGCGCGGCTCCCACTGGAACGATTTCCGTGGAATTAGATATCGGCAACTTTTAATGAAAATCTGTCGAGAAATCCCATATTTGGTTAATAACCGGAAAATAATATCGGGCTACTTAAATGATTATCTAAGTCCGTTTTATTGTTGTTGACGGCGACAATAAATCGCTATAAAAGCGCTATCTTATGCCAAATGGTGTCAGAGTGTTAGGTTGGCTTAGGAAGTATAAAGATTATGCGAACGCGTCACAATTCTACGTTATACGTACACTGTCTCTCTTGTTGAAGTACAGGCCTAGAAACTAACAATACCCTTAAAATCACCTCCATAATACTCGCGATTGTGATACTACTTCTGAGAGATTCAACGGAACCATAAATTGAGTCCCTTGCAAATTGCTCCTTTGGTAAGCCTGTGGTAAAGCCCACGGATATGACTTCTATGTGTTTATGTGTGTGTTATCGCGTCGCACGCCATGCTAAAATGAAGCCAAATCCCTTAGCCTGCCTATGTTGTGCAGTGCAGGGTAACGCGTGTGTTAGTTCAGCTGATGTCTTTCGTCCACATATGTATCTAATTCTTCTTTACTGACATTTATAAAACGACAACTTGCAAGTGCATAGTGAACACTGAAACTGTGGCTGCTATTGTGCTCTGCTGTTCTGCAATAATACTGATGAGGTATTGAAAGGAAGGTCTGTGGACGTGCTTTCAAAATATCCGGTTACTTTAAAACTCTTAATACCTTATAAATTATGTCATTCTCGTTAACAGAAGAGCGAGCAAATTGATCCAAGTATTTGGGTGATGTCCGGTTTGAAACACCGAAATTCTCTTTTATATTTTTCGTGGTTTGCCTCTGTACCTCGAGGAAAACTCTGGGACGACAGCTTTCTTCCACCTCTTTTTCATTTCTGTATTCACTAAAAACCAGTCTTTCGACGTTACATGATCTGGCTTAATGTAAATATTGTTAAATAAACTGCAAATATATAAGGAATAAAACAACTACGTCCCTGCCGTAATTAGGTAACAGAGTGGTAACAAGAGGAAATATGTCGTCACTGAAGTGCCATAAAATATTTTATTAAATAACTGCAAAGCTGTAGCGTAGTGATAATGGAACGATTACTTAAAGTAGCTTTTAAACGTGAAGTATCTTTGCTTCATCTGAATGTACGATATAAGTAGGAAGCTTTATGGCTATTCCCTTTAGAAACAGGACGAGGTTGAAGATCAAGCTTCTTGCTGTACGTAACCGTCTATAATGGGTATCTGTCGTTCTTAAGGAAGAGGCCAGGAGGCTCTGAAAGCACTTCAGGCTGCCACAGCAACGTCTCAGTTGGTACAGAGTGCCAAAAGACGTTCAATGATATCTCTACCCGGCACGCTGCGGGGCTGTACTGGGTCCCTGGACGTGCTGGGATACGAGGGGAAAAAATCGCCGGTAAGCCCGCAACGTGCGGTTCTATTCAGAAGTTTGTAGGACCTGAGCCGTCCCTGGGGGTTTCTAGACAGAATATTAAAAATAAGATTAAACGTTGGGTAGATAACCAGCATTTGACAATGTGGCGTGTCCCTGGTGGTACTCAGAGACAGGCTCAAAAATTGATTTCGGGCCCTAGTCCGACTTCAAAGACCAGATTACTGTCCCTTAATAGGGCACAATCCAGGGTTGTTACTGGCCTTCTTACCGGACATAACACCCTGAGAAGACATTTTTATTTTATGGGACTGTTTAATAACTCCACACGCAGGATGTGTGTTACGGAGGAGGAAAACTCAGTCCACATTCTGTGTAAGTGCGAAGCTTTGATTTCTCTCAGACATGCATATCTAAGTTCCTTCTCTTTGAAACCTGAGGATATTTCGAATCTAAGTCTGGGGGCCAACTGGAACTTCAATAAAGGAGCAGGGCTTCCCTTTAGTATCAGATTATGGGACACAAAGGGCCTGTTTTAAGGCCTAGGTATACCCGGCCCGGAAGGGCTCGAACCAAAGACTAATCTCATCTAATCTAAGGAAGAGTTCTCCGTTCTTCTGGCATATGTCGTCACTTCTGTGGGTAATAAACATAAGGACTTCGTCTTCAAGGGTCCCAACGTTGCGAAGGACACTAGAAAGGAGTCCTCGGCCACACTGACGTGAAAACCTCATGAGTGACGTATCGTCAAGAAATGCCCAAAACAGAATATATACAAAAAATGGAGCATTTACTAAAACCCCGCCCCTATTTATATTCGTGAAGTTGTCGAACCGGTAAAGAAAGCAAGGTAAGATCTCTAGGTTGATACTGCCATTGCTTTCAGACTCGTGGTTGATTACATGTACGTTATGCTGGTTTGGGCTTTGTCGTATATCATTAAGTTATTCTAGCTAGGAACAAGATGCGTATTGGTGCAGAAAGACCCACCTTGAATTCTGAGGAAACTTCACAGTAAATGTAACGAAAGACTTTTTGACATCTAAATGCAATATAGAAAAAAAGTCATGTATTGCTTATCTTTACATACTATATCTCGTTCATTGAACCCCACATAAAAAACAAAGGCGTTAGAAAATATTTTACGTTTTATGCATGTGTGTACGAAAACTTCTTTCTGAATAAAAAGTGCCGGCGTAAGGAAGGTAAAGACTAAGTTGTTTCTGTAATAGTGTGTGTACGTGTACTGTACAGAACATTAGGTTCATATTAACAGCCTTCGTCTAAACCAGCCTTTAACGAATCTATTGTACGTAACACATTACATTACATTCTCCTACGTGTTTAGGCGTACGTCGGCACCATCTTCAGCGATTCTCATATTTGCTTTTCGATTTTCGTCAAAACAGCTGGCTGCAAACTCTGTCTGAACGTGTCGGTAAAATGCATCAGTGCATCAGTGCGAAGACCGCATTTTACCAACACGTTTGGACAGTGTCTACCGCCAAGTGTTTCGCTGAAAATCGAAAAGTAAACATGAGACTCGCTGAAGATGGCGCCGACGTTCGCCTAAATACGTAGGAGAATGAAATGTAACGTGTTACAATAGGTTCATTACAGGCTGGTTTAGACGAAGACAAAAGTTGTTGCTGTGTTTAACCCTTTAAACGCCGAGTTAAATCCCAGCTCTCATCTGCTGTCATTATTTGGAGCTCGCCATATTTTCCGCGTTAACAGGATAAGGGTTAATTTAGAACCAAAACAGGAATAGTGCTGGGGATTGGATATAGAGGTTAGAAGATACATATCTCTCTTGTCGGACCGGAAAGTGAACCGCAGGTAACCAAATCTTAATCTGTTCCTTAGCCAACACAGACGCAAGTTATGTAATCGAAATTTAGCATACATGTCTTCAAGAATGTAGAGTACGGACGTGCATCTCAAAGGCAGATTATGTGTCTAGCTTGCACCGATTTGGTTTGCTCAGAGTGGGTAGTATTTTCAAAGGAACAAAGTCCAGTGTCGGTATTTCTCTTTTCACTGTTTATAGTTTATGTCGTAAAAGAGTAGTTTGCATAGCGACTCGCTACAGGCCGGACCGTTCTGAGTTAGAATACTGGTGGAGGCGAGATTTTTCGCACCCTTCCAGACTGGCCGTGAAGCCCAAACAGCCTCCCGTGCAATGGGTAGCGGAACCGTTTCCTAGGGGTACAGGGGCCGGGGCGTGGAGTTGACCACTCACACCCATCTAGCGCTGAGGTTCAAGAAAATGTAGAGTGTACCTCTACTCCAGCTCTGTGTCTTCATGGAATCTTATCGGATTACTTTACCTTACTATTTTCCTTTTTCATTTTTATGTGGAAAATGATTATTTAGAATTTTCAGGGATATCTGTCAGCTAGGTTCCTTTTATTTAAAAAAAGAAAAAAAAAACAACAATGGAAATTCATTTTAAGTTTTGTCGCAGAAAATATTCCGCTTCTTTCCATTGTGATTTCTCTTAGAGCACTTTCATAGATATCACGCTAGTTAAAGCGTATGTCATCGCCCACGAACAAAGTTTGATTTGCTGGTTATCAGATATTGTCTCATTAGATAAAACAGTCGTCGTCGATTATTCGGGAAATGACTATGCTAACGGAATCAAAAACACAGCTGGCCGCTCTCGGACCATTTTTTCACCTTCAGACCAGTCGAACCATTCGACGCCCACTGCAGATCATTTCTTTGTTACGTTGCAGTCTTTCACTGATACCTTTACTCAAGAGTGTAAAATTTGCTTTAGTAAGAAAACCGATATTTTCAGGAAGGTATAATAGTGGCAGATATGCATTTACCAACCACTAAACATTACAGTTCGTATTAAAATAAACTGTATGTGACATAATTTGCATTACATTCGCGTTTTATATGCAGCGAAGTATTTCTAGTTGCAACCCACAATTCGGAGCTAGTGTAGAGTAGTCAGTATGGTTATTAGGCTATGACTAAATAACTCAGATTCGAATCCCGGCGGAGGTAGCATACGTATCTCTGCTCCAGAACGCCCAGACCAGCTTGGGGGCCCACCTAGCCTCCTATTCAATGGATACCGGAGTTCCCCTTGGGGTAAATTGGCCGGGGCCTGACCGCCATCTAGTGTCAAGGTGCCTCTTCTCCCCCTACATGTCTTCATGACGGTAACATGAACATCTCTACTTTTACCATTTTACACCGATAGGACCTGTTGAAATATATATATATATAAAATTATAAATAAATTCCTCCCCCTTCTGATCTGTCGTTTAATAATTCATTTACCACATTCTGTGTTACTGCTTAACAACAAATAATAGCTAATTCTGTGCAGAGTGTTACAATAGTTGATTTTGATTACATGCGTTTTGCCGCAAAATGCACCCTGCAGAATTTGCAGCCGAAAAACGAGCGCGCGGTCGTTAGCGATAAGAATGGCGGAGGAAGCTTATCTCCTACTATTTTAGTACATTAAAAAGGGGTGGCATTTACGGTACATACACAAAATTTCAGTTTAGTGGACATTCATGACATCTATAATGTCGCGTAGCTCAAATTCATCTGGGCCGTGACGTAATTCAGGAAATTGCGTGCTGGAGTCCAAATATGGTCCGTAGCATGTCTGAATTTTATTAAAAAATATTACCATTTATCGAAAATTCCACGGGTTATTTCCAAAGCACGAAACAGTCTTTGCATCAGTGTCCAGAACTGTTTGAGTTCTAATATCACTACAAACGAGTTCGTTGTCCGTTGAGCCCTTCTTTTTGGAAGGTTTGTGTGTTGTCTGCAGTCATGCACCAAGTGAGGAGAAAAGTGGTGATTCAAAAGACGGTTTTATGAAGGTTAGAGTAGGTTTTCAATAATTTTTCTAAGTACCATATGAAAATTCTGTTAAAAAGGTAAAATTTTCCCGTTATAGGCCCGGTTTGACCCAGAGGGTGGGTAGATATATAGACCTACTCTTCCATGACAGCGGCACTAGAAGGGGGTGAGTGGTCAGCAGCACGCCCCGGCCGCACTTTACTCCCGGGAAAGACCCGGTACCCATTTTACAGGAGGCTG
>Ga0209755_10009033_pt1 | contig 10564 bp, 3 predicted proteins | sample TergutCo191P1_FD_187301 | JGI IMG/M metagenome (GOLD analysis project Ga0209755, IMG submission 187301) | Cornitermes sp. P1 segment gut microbial communities from Petit-Saut dam, French Guiana - Co191P1 (SPAdes) (version 2) | ecosystem: Host-associated > Arthropoda: Insects > Digestive system >... | reverse complement strand
AGAAGTTGCAATCTCAGGAGACAGAAATGTGATTAAAAAGGAAGCCGAGAAGATGCTAAAATTTAAAGACCTTATAATAGAAATACAGCGCTTGTGGAATGTAAAAACAAAGGTGATACCAGTAATAATAGGGGTGACTGGGACTATTTCAAAGTCATTCAGAAAATATGTGAGCAACATACCAGGAAACCATGAAGTCAAGGAACTCCAGGAAACAACCATATTGGGCACCGCACACATACTTCGGAAAGAACTAATGTAAAAGTACAATAGATTCAACACTGAAACTAACAATATAAGCACCATGAATAGTAACAACAGAATAGCTGCAACACTATTCCCTAGGGACATAGTTTGTCTCAGGAATATAAGTAAAAATATCCTGCATAAAGGTGGTGGTGATGATAATAATAATAATAAGCAATTAAAGATGGCCTACGTAATAGGCCTACTATCTACAACGGGTATTATTCCAAGCAAATGACACTAAGTTTAAAACTGCTTAATCTTTGTTGTGGTCTGTATCTTCTGATGCAGACAGTAGAAACAACTGTATGGTTTGAAAGTGTTTGGTAGGAAGTGAATAAGAAGTGCTTCATTAGTGAGACTTGTACTTTTGAAATCCATCTAAACTGTTGTGAAGTAAGATACGTAGATGATGATGATAGGTGTGGCAAAACATCACCATCTCCATTGTTTTTATCATCATGATCAGTATTATTATTTTAATATTCTTGCCTATTAGTTATTAGGGGGCAGTCTTCTGGTAAGTCCAGATTTCAACAAGAGATAAAAGTGATTTACCCCAACACTTTATGAATGATGTGTGCTGTGCTTATTAGTGTGATCTGCTGTAGCTCTGTGGCTGATGGGTGGCATGGAAGCAGCTGAAGGTTCTGATCTCATCTTTTATTGTTCCTAATGCTCCAAATATAACTGGCACAATTTTTGTCCTTACTTTCAGCACCCTGCTGACCTCTGGCTCCAGGTCTTTGTACTTTCTTAGTTTTTTTGTTTCTTTGTGTTAATGTTTAAATAATCTGATATGCCTACATCCATCAATAGGCTAGTCTTCTCTTTTTCTATCAAGCATTATTATTAGAATTATTATTATTATCATCATCCACATTTCTTACTTCACAGCAGTTTAGCTGGTTCTCAAAAAAGTACAGGTCTCACTGACAGAGCACTTCTTACTTCCTGTTCTGCCAAAAACTTTCTGTTATTATTATTTTAAATTTATTCTTGCCTCTTAGGCATTAGGTGGTGGTTTTCTGTTAAGTCCATATCTCAAGAACAGACCAAGTGCTTTACCCCAGCATTTTACAAGACATGTGTACAGTAGGATTTGTGATCTTCTTTAGCTGTATTATAATAATAATAATAATTATTATTATTATTAGTAGTAGTAGTAGTAGTAGTAGTAGTATTTCAGAAAATTCTTTCTGACATACTGTGGCCATGTCGTGTACAGTAGGATTTGTGATGTACAGTAGGATTTGTGATCTTCTTTAGCTGTATTATAATAATAATTATTATTGTTAGTAGTAGTAGTAGTATTTCAGAAAATTCTTTCTGACATACTGTGGCCATGTCGTGTGCATCCAAAGAGATGTGTAGCTTCGAGATTTGTGTGACTGCATGAACCATTGGGACGAAAGAGGTAATTTTTGATGGAATGAAGGTTGTTCTGGGGTAAAAATGTTAGATGTAACCTCCAACTAGTGGTGAGGCTAATTATTTGTTGAAATTTAACTTCACTTTCCATACATATTTACATTTTGCTTAAACTAGGGACTGGCAATGTATTGTTACCCAAATGTTGAATTGTGAGAAAGTGTACCACAACAACACATTTTCCTGTTGACTGCACTTTTATGTGCATTTGCCAAATTGCAAAAAGCAACTATTTGTTTTGTTGTGTCCATCTATCTGTCTGCATGGAACAACTGGGATCCCACTGGACAGATATTCATGAAACTCAATGTTTGATTATTTTTCGAAAATCTGTTGAGGGAATTCAAGTTTAATCAAAATTGGACAAAAATAAGTGGTATTTTACATGAAAACCAATATACATTTTTGATTATTTCTATCTCCGTTCTTCCTAGAATAAGAAATGCTTCAGACAAACGTTGTAGAGAAAATGAAAACACGTTTTATGTTCAGTAACTTTTTATTTTTTCGAAAAACATGCCATTTATCAGATTATGTGGAAAGTATTGTAGAAACAGGCAGGTCACAGATAACAAAATGGCACATGCACATTGCATGCTGCATGCCTAAGGCTATTCCCAGAATATGTAGAACTGTTTATCCACTGCAACAGCTGTTGCACAAGTGCGCCTCAGTGTTACGTTGTACATACATTGCCTTTCTTGTTCCAACATGTACCTTTCCAGTCGTAGTAAATACATGTATGTTTCTGCAAATTGTAGTGGGTGTACTTTTATTTCTGTATATTTAATAACGAAATGATGGAACTGTATAGCTTAATGTTGTGTTGGACATTGTGCTTTGGTGGTGTATAGGGGGCGTGGAGGAACAAGTGTGTTTAATGGCACTAGAGAAAAATGAATGACCATTTTTGCAGCTAGCCAACAACCCTCTTTTCCATGTTTATAACATCCGGCTAGAAGAGAGGGAGCGCAGGAGACATAATCCCAATTTGTATGTGGTGGGGAACAGAATGGCCATTGTGCCTGCCCACAAGAATCATAAATGACGCTCTTACTCGCGTCTGTTACATAAGTCCGCGTTTTTAGAACGGTGACACTACGTTTTGTTTTTGTGTCACAGGAGGCTATGTGTAAGCGGTATCAAACGAGTAACTCAATAGACACATTTGGACACTTCCTGTAATGTGGTAAATCATAATTGCATTCAGCCGCTATTTAAAAATTCGTGTTATCCGATATTACTTATCGGTACAAACTTTTATCCATGCTACAGATCGTGAGCAAAAATCGAGATGTTCGATTTACTTATCACCAACCGGAAACACGTGTACTCCTTGGTATATACGAAAGGATGGTGCGAAAAAGGTTGAATTGTTCTGTACCGACATGTGTAAACTACTATAATAAGTTAAAGGAGCAATGTCACAGATTCCCCGCCAATAATAAGGTGTAAGTACTTGAATGAATTTATCGCAATATACATTTCTATAGCACTCGACGACTGTACTATGAAGGCCATTCAGCTTCAATTCAAATAGGTTATGTTACATTTACATTTATATTTACATTACGTACATTTTATAGATCCTTCATATAGCTCGTATGGCGTAGGATATGAAACAAATATGATTCCACAGCAATTGTGTCACACTGAAACACACGAAAATCGCACGACATAAATATGAATACAAGGCCAAATTCCGACATAATGTGATGTGGTGTAATGTAGTATAGTATATTATAGATAATATAAAATAGTCATTGTCAAGTCAATCTACATAAAATACACAAGAATGGATAGCCCAGATTTCAACATTAAATAGTGTCAACAAACAGTTTTACAGGTCAGTATATTACCACATTTCTTGTTTTTCACTCGTCATTAGTAAACTTATACGGTTAACTGCCCGCATAGTAAGCATCCTTGATAAATCAGACACGTGATGCAGTCTTAATATGCATGTAGGTGTATAATAATCATTATAGACAACAATCCCTATAAAGTCTGTTGCATTTTGTTTCATAACTCAGTTTCTACATTACATTCACAGCAGTAATCCATGAATTCGTTTGCAGAATAAGATGATAGATAATTTTAAAAAATTCTTATTAACCTTACAAATTGTTTCTTGTCTTTAACTGTGTCAGTAATATATTTGGGTAAGCTGTTAAAGATCTTAATACTCGCATAATATATACCGTTTTGTTATAATGCCACATTTTTTCATGGCATGTGAAGGTGTAGTACTTCTCCTTGTATCTTTATTATAGATTGTGTTATTAAAAGTAAAATATTCCAAATTGTAAGCTAGAAGAGTCCTTAAGGACATTATATAATGGGATGGTACTATCAGTACTTTGAATATCTGAAAAACTGGTCTGCATGAGCTTCAGGAATTAATCCTCATCATAATTCTAAGAGCTTTCTTCTGCAATTTGAAGACTTTAATAATAGCCATTGAATTACCCCCAAAAGCTATACCATACTTCATTATTGAATTAAAATATGCTTGATAAATTATTTTAAGTGTTTCAGTGTTACTATAATCCAAAATATATCTAATTGCTTAGCATGCAGTACTTAGTTTTGGCAAAGTGTGCATAATATGTTTCGTTCAATCTATGTGTTTACCTGTTTCTAACCTAAGAAATGTAATATCTTCCTTTATAAGTGTATCTTTGTAACAAAGTTGGAATGGTGCATTTGTAAGTGATTTGAGTCAAATTTAATTATTTTTGTTTTATCTAAGTTTAATGAAAGCCCATTAATTGTAAAGCATTTACTCAGAGAATTCAATATGGTTACAGACTTTATTTGCAGATCATGCATACTTTTATCTAAAAGCAATTAGCCTGTATCATCTGCATATAGTATTGATCTGGAAACAGAATTTATACCAAGTGGAAGATCATTTGTATAAAGGAGAAATAATAATGGCTCCAAAATTGAACCTTGGGGATGCAACATTTTATTTTTCTCCAATTCAAAAAGAATTTGCCCTGCTTATTGTGCAGTATTTCAACTTTTTGTTTTCTGTTTTTCCAAATAAGTTTTAAACCAAAGAATAGTTGTGTTACAGGTACAATTGAATGCTAATTTATCTAGAAGAAAATCATGGTTTACATGATCGAACACTTTAGCTAATTGCAAAGAATGTCTGCTGTCTGTCTGCTTGCATTTAGAGCAGTTAACTATATTATTTGTTAGCGTAAAAACTGCATTGTCAATAGTACACTCTTTCCTAAAGCCAATTGTTCACATTTCCAGATCTTATTTGCTCTTAAATGTTGAAATAATCCATTAAACAACACTCTTTCCAGTATTTTAGAAAATGGGGTTTACAGTGAAATAGGACTATACTTTGACATATTGGTTGTATCGCCTATTTTTCTTTTTATTAACAGGCTTAACAACTGCATATTTTGATCTGTCAGGATAGGTACGAGATCATAAGTGATACATATGACTAAGAGATTTTCTTATATATGCACAATGTTTTAGTATCCTGCAGGAAATCCCTTCACAACATGCAGAGTTTTCTGGTTTCATTCAATAATGATAACTAAAAATTTTTTAGTGTTTCTGTGTTAATAATTCTTATTTTGTGTTTATTTGAAAAATTTTGGGCTTTAATTTGTAATTTTTTCCAGATTAGTTTTTGTCCATCATGATAAGGAAGTCCATTCTTTGTGGGGTGAACTAAATAGCTGCCTTTTCTCTTTTATCTAAAAAAATGTTATCAATGAAGGAGCCTATGATTTTACTTATGCTAGTTAGAAATTCTGTTACTTGATTTAAATTGTAAGTATTTATTAAGGATTGAAGTTGTTCCTTTTTGTGGTTATGTATAAAATAATTTATATTTTTATCACCACAGAATATGAGTTCAGTAGATATATGTTATAGATGTTTCAGTGTATCACCTAATTAATCAAAACAAGAATATAAATTTCACATGGAGCTCTATGTGAGCATAATATAATAAATTCTGTAGAATTTATTTATAATTTTGCTCCACATGTTCTGAAAATTCTTCTTTTCATTTATTATGGAGATCCAGAAATTGGAATCATATATTGTCTTTGTCTAAAATCCATACACCCCCATTTAGATATCTTTTACAACAAAAGCTTGTGGCCAATTTATAGCCAGGGATATAGAAATTTAACAGGTCATGCTCTTTCATATTGTGTTCACTTACACATAAAATATGGGTATCGTAACAGTCTTCATCCAAAAAAAATACTAGTTCATTTTTCTTTGTTTAGGCCCATTATGTTTTGATGATATATAATTAAGGACTGTGTATTTATATGGCTTTGACTTTGTGGATTATTGGGTGTTACATCCACAAAAAATCCTTTCTCTTTGTTATTGGGCTTTTTCTTTGTCTCTTGGGTAACTGAGTTTGTTTAGTTAGTTCATGCATGTTGTCTAAGTGCTTACTGATGACATTACTTCCACCTGTGTTTGATTTGAAGTTGCTAGTACTTTGGTTGTCCATGTTAACCTTATTGCATTATCTACTTTAAGTTTACACTGAACTCTCTGCATTATTTCCACCAATCTGTTGACAGTTTCTTCTTTACTAGTGTTTTTCATATAGATTCCATATCTTGTGAAGAAATCCTTAGGTAGTTCTGCATTACAACAGTTGCATATTTGAGTTTACCAATTAGCGTATTTAATTTCCCATTGATTAGTCTTGTCTCTGCATTGACAATGAATAATTCTCTGAAGTCCCATCTGCAGGGAGCATCTGTGACAGTGATTTTGGTCTGCTAATTTTACGTCAAGTAGTTGTGTATTTGTTTTAGTCCCTTTGTAGAAGTATTTTGAATGATGTTATTAGCTGATACAGTGGTTTGTTTTATGGCATTACATTACAGAGGCGTTTCACAAATTTGTATTTTACACAGATCAGACACTGTGTTAGTGAGATAGGTATATCCTTTTCAAATAAGAAACCGTTGCTAAAAGCCCAAATTGATTTACTGGAGTGCCTGGTGTCACATCTAAGCAAACTTAAGTGCATTTGAATTTGGTTTATATTTACACATTGCAATACTTGAGATATGCAGATGTATTCTTACCCAAACATGAGACTGATTTGGGTCATGAGTAGTAGGAGGAACACATACCATTATATAGCTGGTCCCTGTGATGATACACTGATCATCTGTTTTCCTGCCAGGTGTCCCAGTGGCATGCTGTAAATTATAAGGACATTTGCAAACAAGATACTAATTACAGAGGTCTGCTGAGTGGGCAGTCTTGTTGACTGAAGAAACTAGCTGCCTGTGTCATATGATTGTAAGAGAGTAGGGTGAAAATGTTCAGGTTATAGGCAACTTGTTCCACAGAGCCATAGTAGCACAATTGGCCAGGCAGTAGCAAAAGTGCCTGAACATTTGGATGGGTGACCACTCAGAAGTGTTTTCATGTGAAGTTGCTTTATTTCACATGGTGGATTTCAACAGGGCTGTTTGTCATAGTTCCCTGTTAATTGCATCTGTTTACCCAGACTGGGTACTGGGTCCCTATCTCCTTGTTTGAGTCTGAGGCATAGCATGTAAAGTATTGTTCCATCTGACTCACCTAAACCTTGAAGGTGAAGATGGTGTTCATCCTCAAGTTGGTGACACATCTTACTTTAGCACAGTCCATGCACCCAAGAGCAGGTTTAACAACAACACTGAATCACCGTGAAAGCTTTAAATCAATAATGGATTACATATTTGGATGAGGTTTTAATGTTTATGCTCTGTCATACTTTCCAGGTTCTGTTAATACCCACATAATTATTTAAGTTTCTCAGAGTTGCAGATCTAATTTGAATTTTATGTTTATTCTGTTCTTTAACTTCCATGGTATTTGACTTCTTGTATTTAGGTCTGTCTGCATGAGGTTTCTATTTTGCTTACTTACTCGGTGTCTTTTCTTGTCAGAATAAGATAGTGATAGGTATAAAAACCATTTAAAATACAGGACATTAGTTGCATTTGATTGCCATCTTTTTGTCTATTGTGATGTGATGAGTACCAAATGTGTTTTATGACATGGTGTGGAAATGTTGTCTTGACGGATTTTTGAATCGGTGGTGTTTTACAGCTGTAACACATTATCATAACAATTTTCCTGTGAGTTGTTTCTCTGCAGTTTAAACTTCCAAATATTGTCTGTTACTACTTTGCATTGAAATCTCCTTAAAAATGTTGTTGTGATTAAGGAAATATATAAAGCAGTAAAGTTATCTTATCCTCAGCACTAGGTGGAGGTGATTGGTGCATCACGTCATTCCTCACCAATTTGCTGTTTATATAATCACATTTATCACTAGTTGGAGAATGAGAATGCAGAAGAGTACTGGACCAACCATGTTTTAGTATCATTATTACTAACAAATATGACTCTTTGGGATGCTGAATCCAATTAGATGGTTTGAATATGCACAGTTATCCAGTCTTGACTTAGAAGCACATTGTTGTGGTACACTTGAATTTGCAGAGCTTGGGTAGCTCAGTTGGTATAGTGCTGGTCTGAGGGCTGTATGATGAAGTAATCAGCATTCAGTTCCCAGCACATAAGGGGATTTTTCCTGTGTACAAAGTATCTAGAGAAGCTATGGGGCACACACGCCTTCTGTTCAGTGGGTACTGTGGGCTTCTTTCTTAGCAGAAAGGTGGCTGTGTCATGATGCTAACTGCTGAACATGATCTTTTGTTGGGGTCAAGAATGGGTGACTCTGTACCTCCACTTCCACATATACCATAATTGCATGGTGTTTAATTATGACAGGGGCATGTCTACCTTTACTTACACGATTATATGCTTGTTAAATAATGTTAAATTGAACTGTAAAGATGTAGGTGCAGGGATTGAGAGTTGAGTCAGCTGAGAGTATGGTCTGGCAGTGCGCTGTTATGAATACAGTGAACCTTTGTGTTCCACAGAAGGGAGGGAATTTCTTGATAAGCAGAACAACAATTTCTGAAGAAGGGCTGTACCCTGTACAGTGACTCATTCAGTTAGAATGTAATTAAAACATGAACTTGTGTTTGTCCATAGTCTCATGTGTAATCCATATCAATTATGTTTTCAGTGCAGAGGAATGGGTTCGAGCTATAAACCACCCTAAACTGAAAATTGAAGAAGCACACACCTATTACTTTTCCAAGTATGTGTGCCATCGTCATTTTGCAACTAATCAGTTCACTACTCCTAAAAGGTTGCGTCTCAATCGGGGTGCCATACCTACACTGTTTTTAACATTGTCTGATAACTCTGAAGTTTGTCCTTCAGAGTCAGAGATCCATAAGGTTGTATCATCTGTGAGGTTAGTAATATGTGAAATGATTCGTATGATTGTGTGGTGTCATGTCCCACACTTTTGGCATTTGTAAGTTATTAAATTTATTGTCATCTGCAACAAGTCATGGACAGTAGTTTGTCCAATTTTACCTTGGTTAACTTATGTGTCTTTTGTCACTGAGAGAATGCTTATACACTAACTTGGGAATGCATGTAAATTTTGTTTATATCAGAATAAACTTTAAAAAAAAGTTGCTGTTTTTTACATTTACAACAGAAATGAACTTTGAGGAGAACGAAGCCTATTGTGTTTGTTGTTGGTTGTTAAACTGAATGGGTGTTCATTCTCAGTTTTCTCCCATAATAATAGCAAGCTTCAAAATCTGGAGTGTTATAATTCCATTCCATCTATGGCACTACAGCCCCTTCTGGGCCCTGGACTCCCTGAGAAGACACCTCAGTACTTCTCTGTCTTCACTTGTGTCCTCTCTCCTCATGTTCCTAAGATCTGTGATGTGTTCCTTCGGATGACATCCTCCCATCTTCTTCCTGGTTTTCCCACTGGTCTTTTATTATGAAATTTCCCATTAAGAACTAGAAATATTAAAGTATAGGCATGTTCAAATCCCAGGTGCCAGGTTGCCATGGTGACTAAATTTTGCAAAGTGGTGCTTAATATTTGTGATCTGTTCAGTGTGTTATTCACTTTATGTTACCCAGATGGTGCCTGGAATTTTGAGGTTACTCCTACATTTTTGGAAAATTTGTGTGCTCCTGCAGTAATACATTAAAGCTTTTATGACTTTGACATGGAATCCATTGTGTTGTACCTGTTTTATTCTGGCATTCCAACATGCCTTTTATATTGTATGTTCCCAAGTGATTTTTTTTGTGTCAAACCCAGTGTCTGCATTTGGAAGGGCCTTGACAATGCTCTATTGGTCACTCACTGTTTTTCCTAGAATGAATTTTCTTAGTCTTAGGCAAGCTTATGAGTGACTTCCACTTTCTGCAGTTTGCAATGTATTTTAATAGAAGAAGCAAACTGTATTCACGTTTGTAAGTTGCCTCGTTTACCTTCTCCATTCTTAAGATGGCTAGTGAGGGTGGTAGAGGGAAAGATGGGTTTCTTTGTGTGTTGCACAATTAAGGAATTGAAAAATTAGGAATAGCTGAGGATTTATGAGTCATTAGTTGTGTTATATGTTATTGTTGTGTAAATAGCCATATTGAAATACCATTCTGTTAATTTTCAGACTCTATTAGAGACATGGACCGCCTCTGTGGTCTATTGGTCAGAGTTTCTGGCTACAGATACAGAGGTCTCGGGTTCGATTCCCGGCGCTACCAAATTTTCTGAGTGGCAGTGGGTCTGGAACGGGGTACACTCATCCTCTTAAGCCTCGTGAGGTCAATTGAGGAGCTACTTGAATAAAATAAGTAGCGATCCAGGTTCGGTAAACAGAGATTAACGGCCATGGGGATCTGTTGCGCTGACCACGTGACACCCCTCTATCCGCAAAAGTTGGCACTAGCTTCGCTGACCGGCGGCGGCCGCTCTGTCGGCCAAATC
>Ga0209755_10009032_pt1 | contig 10567 bp, 7 predicted proteins | sample TergutCo191P1_FD_187301 | JGI IMG/M metagenome (GOLD analysis project Ga0209755, IMG submission 187301) | Cornitermes sp. P1 segment gut microbial communities from Petit-Saut dam, French Guiana - Co191P1 (SPAdes) (version 2) | ecosystem: Host-associated > Arthropoda: Insects > Digestive system >... | reverse complement strand
TCAAACGCCGCAAGCGCGTCGGAAACCACGAAATCGATTTCAACTGCTGTCATACGATTCTCCTTGCGCAATTCTACTGGAATAGCGCGTTCTGCGCCAGCATAATCGTAATTCTTGTTCCGTTTTGTCAGCCTACGTCTGGCCGGTGTTTTTTTTCAGACAAGACGCTTGACAGGCTAATACATTCTGTGATACTATGCGGTTAGGGAAAAAGACCAGTACGACCTGGCAATTGCGGACTTTACCGAAGCTATTAGGCTTGACCCAAAGAACGCCAAGGCTTACTCAGGACGAGGGGAAGCCCTTAGCATAAAAGGCTCCCATGATTTGGCAATAGCGGATCATGACGAGGCCATTACGTTTAACCCAACGAACGCCCGTGCCTATATCAGCTGGGGAAAGCCCACGGCATGAAAGAGGATCATGCCGTTGAGGAATAGGTGGTTCCAGATGACGAGAGGAGGTGCCGCAGCATGAAAGAGGATTATGTAATTGAGGAGTTAACCGAAGCCATAAATATTGATCCAACGGATGCTTGGGCATATAGTAACCGTGGAAATGCTTACGAACGGAAGGGGCAGTACGCTCTTGCAATTAGTGATTATACCAAAGCCATAAGCCTTGAGCCAACGGAGGCCATACACTATGAGAATCGTGGAGATGTCTACGAACTGAACAATCAACATAATCTTGCAAATAGCGACTATTACAAGGCCACCATGCTTGATTCTCATCCTTGGATCTACCGTGACCGTAAAGAATCTCATTTGAAAACGGGGCCAAAGAATGCAACGACACTGCCTTTCAACAATGGTAGCGATCTTGAAACCAAGGATGTTATTGCCCTCCGTAGCTGTGGGGAAGCCTACTTGAAGAATGGCGAATATGGTATGGCAATACAATATTTAAAAAGAGCTATCAAACTTGACCCAGCAGATACCTCTGCCTTGCGTAGTTGTGGGGAAGCCCATCTGAAAAACGGCCAATACGGTGCGGCAATAAGGGCTCTCAAAAAAGTTATCAAGCTTGACCCAACAGATATCCATGCCTTGCGCAACTGTGGGGAAGCCCATCTGAAAAATAGCCAATATGATGCGGCAATGAAGGATTTTTTATGTGTTTTAGGGCTAGATCCTGAAGACACCATTACTCGCCACAAGTACGAGGAAGCTTGCCGTGGCCGTGGCGAAAGCTACCAAATACAGGGTCAATATGAACTTGCAATCAAGGACTTTACCATGTTAATCAGGCTTGATCCGAGCAATTCTCATTCCTACCATAGTCGTGGCAAAGCCTATCTGGCACAAGGAAAATATGACCCAGCAATAATCGATTTTACTGAGGCCATCAAACTCAATCCCGAAGATACCGTTGCCAATAGTAACTATGTGGAAGCCTTGTTTGGGCGCGGAGAGGTCTACCTGAAGAAAGGCAAACATGATAAGGCAACCAATGATTTTGACGAGGCCATCAGAGCTGGTTCATGCAGTCCCGTTGTTTACCACAGCCGTGGTGAAATCTATTTAAGAAACGGTCAATATTGTGCGGCAATCACGGGCTTTACAGAAGCCATCAAACTCGATCCAGAAAATATTGTTGCCCAGCGCAACTGTGGGAAAGCCTATCGTAATCGTGGCGAAATATATCTAGAGCAAAGCCAGCATGATCTGGCAATCAAGGATTTTAGCGAGGCTATCAGGTTTGATCCGGATAACCCACTTGCTTATGGAAACCGTGGTGAAGTATACCTAAGGCAAGACCAGAATGATTTGGCAATCAAGGACTTTAACGAAGCAATCAGGCTTGATCCGAACGATCCCGGTGTCTATGCCAACCGTGGAGTGGCCTACCTTAAAAAAGGCCGATATAATGTGGCAATCAATGACTTTGACAAAGCACTCAAGCTTGATCCAAGTAATTTTTTTGCCAAGAAGAAACGTGAAGAAGCCTACAGGCTACAAGGATAGGAGGAAAAACAATGAGCGCAAAATGCGAACAGCTTCACGCACTGCTTAAGGGGCTGGAAAGGCACGGTTACCCCTTCGGCACAAAACCCATTCCCCAAAACGGGATATACGTCCAGTTCGAAAAGGGCGAGTCGGGTCATGGGGGTGACAGAATTGTAAGGATTGGAACCCACACGGGGACAAAGTCTTCCCTAAAGGATCGCTTGGGCGAGCATTTCGAGGACTTCAAAAGAAGCGTCTTTAGAAGGAAAGTCGGTGCCGCCATAATCAACAGGGACATAAAAAACGGTTCCCGTTTATGGCTGGAAGACGACTTGGTAATCTGGAGCGCACCCGATTGGCACAAACGCAAGGAAAGGTTTCAGGCCAAGGGGCGCAATAGTATCCTTGCCGAAATCGAAAAACAGGTAAGCCGGCATATCCGCGACAGCATTTCCTTTGTCTGCATTGACGTAAGGGACTTGGAAAGCCGGGCCCATTTTGAATCTGGGCTAATTTCCACCGTCTCAAACTGCACAAAGTGCGGCCCGTCCAAAAACTGGCTTGGCAATTTTTCCACGAAACCAAAGGTAGGCAAAAGCGGCCTGTGGCAGGAAAAGGAACTGTGGAAAAACGACCTTACGGATGCCGACATGGATTTTTTGAAAACAGCGATAACCGGGAAACCCCGTTAAACCAAGGAAGGCCGTATCAGAAACAGGACAAAAACCCACCCAGGAGGCTGAACTGCTCGCCAAATTTCGTGCACTTTATGCCGCTGGGAACCTTTCGGTCAGGCAATTTGCATCCCGTCTCGGCGATTCAGCAGCACGTTAGCGACGGGGACGTGCTGGATGCCTTCTCGATCATGCGAAAGAGTGCCTTGCCCAGCGAGCGCAGGATGGCACGAGCCGCACTTTTGGTGACCGCTTTTTCGCTGGCCCTTCGTCGCCTGCGGCGAAAACATGCCCGTATTCCTTGCTCTTGTGCCGTTGCTTTCCCCGTACTTTTCCTCCTTATAAAAATGGCTGCTTCCGATCACCACTTGCCAGAATGCTTCAATCGAAAGGCTTGACAAATAAGTTAGTCCGTAGTAACATATCAGTGGGTTAGCCTAGTCTAACTATCTACCTGGTGGTTGCCTCGGCGACCGCATGAGGGGCGGAAGGGGTGCTGATGACAAACTTATACGAGGCAAGGGCGAAATGCGATTTTCAGGTGGCTTCCGTACCCGATATTGGGTTGCTGGAGGGCCTCGGGTTGCGCGAAGGCACACAGGTGACGATACAAAGCCGCTATGCTTTTGGCGGTCCCGTGCTTCTGCGGGTGGAGGACACTTATTCCGTTGCGCTGGGGAAAGACGTTGCAAAACGGATAGCGGTTAGGGAGCTTGCCGAATCATGAGCACTTGTCACGATGTGAAGGAAGATGCGCGGGTTTTAAATAAAAAAAACAAAATCCTGCTTATGGGCAATCCTAATGTGGGAAAAAGTGTTTTCTTCACTGAATTAACGGGCATCCATGCCATAAGCTCTAATTACGCTGGCACCACGGTTAGCTTTACGGAGGGGCGATTTGTCGTTGGCGGGAAGGAGTTTACCCTAATTGACGTGCCAGGCACGTACTCGCTGTCGCCCTCGTCCGAGGCGGAGGCAGTCGCCACCCGTTTTATGGAAAGCGGGGCGGAGGCAGTCATCTGCGTACTGGACTCCTCCAACTTGGAGCGCAACCTTCGCCTGGCGTTGGAGCTGCAACGGTATAACGTTCCCTTGATCTACGTTCTAAACATGACGGACGTTGCCGAACGCCACGGGATAACTGTCAGCGCGGAAATGCTGGAGCTGGAACTGGGAGCTCCTGTCATCCGCGCGGTGGCGGTTAAAAAACAGGGCCTTGACGAGCTTGTGGGGAAACTTGAAACCCTGCTGGAAACAGCGCGCGCCTCCTGCGACAAATGTCCGGCTTGCTCCCAGGGTTCCTGCGGCAAAACGGGCGACATATGGGCCGACGCAAAGGGCATCGTTCGTCGGGTTAGCAAAAAAATTGTCTCAAAGCCCAGTTTTATTGACAGGCTTGGGGAAAGCATGGTGAAGCCTATGCCGGGTGTGCCTATCGCATTTTTGGCGCTGGCGTTGCTGGTGGGCGTGGTGGTGTTTGGCGGCAGGGGGCTGCGGGCACCTCTTATCATGCTGACGGATGGCCTAATCATTCCGTTCTTCAGAAATTTGTTTGAAGGGATTTTTGCCTTTTTTGTTCAGGAAGGCGGGCATTTGTGCTATCGTTATCTTTATTACGACGGCGGATTCCAGACGGGAATCAGAACGGTCGTCGATGGGGGTTACGGTGCTGTTTGCGGTGTGGCTTGCCTGCTTTTGAACGTCTTAATCGGGGAATACGGCATTTTTGTTATCAGTTTTCAATGGATTATTGCGCTGATTTTGCCTTACGTGTTCTCGTTTTATCTCGGGGTTTCGTTCTTGGAGGATTCGGGATACCTGCCAAGGGTCAGCGTGCTTTTCGATAACATCATGCGCAAACTTGGCGTTCAGGGGGGCAGCTTAATACACGTGTTTTTGGCGCTGGGCTGTGCGGTTCCTGCCATTATCGGGGGCAGAACGGCTACGACCCGCAAGGAACGCCTGATGATCGCGACGATAATTTGTTTCGCCGTGCCGTGCATCTCCCAGATAGGGGCGCTGATTGCCTTGATGTCCGCTTTCTCATGGTGGATGTCGCCTTTGATACTGCTTTTTGCAATATCCCTGTTCGTGGCGACGGCTCTTATCGCGGGCAAAGTGATAAAGGGGAAGGTCGAGCCGCTGATAATCGAGGTTCCCAATCTTTTGATGCCCAACCCGAAGGCGTATTTCAGAAAACTGATGATTCGCATGAAGCACTTTATGGTCGAGGCGGAAATTCCGATGCTCGCCGCGGTGGTTATTGCCGCGCTGTTGGCGGGAACAGGCATTCTTAACGTTATAGCGGTTTATGCCCAACCCGTTGTCAGCGACTGGCTGGGAATGCCTAGGGAAGCGGTGGTGTCCCTTATTTTGGGGATTGTTCGCCGTGAAATGTCGGTTGCTCCTTTGCTGGCTCTTAATCTTACGCATTTGCAGGCGTTCATTGCTGGGGTGGTTTCGCTTATGTATTTGCCTTGTATTTCGGTGTTCGGCGTTCTTGCCAAGGAATTTAAGATTAGAGTTGCGGTTGTCGTCTTTGCGGGAACCATTGTTTCGGCGATATTTGTCGGCGGACTGATAAACCAGATTGCGCGGCTGTTTGTGGGGGGGTAGGAATAGAGGTGGAGAAGCTTCTCCCTTCGCTGTGCTGCCGGAATACCAAAACATAGGAATCGGCACGAGGTGCTGGGTGGAAACTTGGGAGTGGTTTAGAGAGGTGTCGGCTTAGTATTTGCATTAGGCGCCGTCGCTTCGCGCAACCTTGCCTGCCGCGGCGCTTTCGTGCAATAATGCGGCATGGCGTTAAACTGTGGCATCGTAGGGCTTCCAAACGTGGGCAAGTCCACCATTTTCTCGGCTTTGTGCTCCGCGCCTGCGGAAGCGGCGAATTACCCGTTCAGCACGATTGTCCCAAACATCGGCATAGTGGACGTGCCGGACGAGCGGCTCGACAGGCTGAGCGCGATCTTCAAGCCCAAGCGCACGATCGCCACGACGGTCGAGTTCGTTGATATTTCTGGGCTGAAAAAAGGCTCTTCCAAGGGCGAGGGGTTGGGGAACCAGTTCCTGTCGCACATCCGCGAGGTCGGGGTGATCGCGCACATCGTGCGCTGCTTCGACAACCCGGACGTCGTGCACGTAAGCGACAAAATCGACCCCGCGTCCGACATCGAGACGATAAACGTCGAGCTTGCGCTCGCGGACCTGGACACGCTGGCGAAGCGCAGGGAGCGCGCGGAGCGGGCGCTGAAGGTCAAGACCGAGCAGAAAGCCGCGGAAGCTGTGCTGGGCATACTCGAAAGGATAGAGCCGCTGCTTGAAACTGGCAGGCCGATCCGCTCCGCTGGGCTCAACGACGAGGAAAAGGCCGCGATTTACGACTGCCACTTCATCACGGCGAAGCCGCAGATTTACGTGTGCAACGTGGACGAGGAAGGTATGAAGACCGTAAGCGCCGGGGCCGCAAACGCCTACGTGGAAGCCGTGCGCAAGCACGCGGCCTCGGAAGGCTGCCCCGCGGTGACAATCTGCGGCAAGTTCGAGGCGGAGCTAAGCGCGATCGAGGACGCGGAGGAGAAGCAGGCGTTCCTGGGCGAGCTTGGGCTGAAAGAGCCGTCGCTTTCGTCCCTGATACACGCAGCTTACGGTCTTTTGGGTTTGCGCACGTTCTTCACCACTGGCGAGGACGAATGCCGTGCGTGGACGATCTACGCCGGCGCGCCCGCGCCCAAAGCCGCGCGTGCCATCCACTCGGACTTCGAGCGCGGCTTCATCAAGGCGGACGTGTACACTTGCGAGGACATCTTCAAATACGGGACGGAAGCGAAGATAAAGGAAGCCGGCAAGTACCGCATCGAAGGCAAGGAGTACGTCGTGCAGGACGGCGACGTGATGTTCTTCAAGTTCAACGTGTAGGCTTGCATATGTCGCCTTTAGGGAAGCGCGGCTGAACGCACATGCGGTTTTGCCGTCGCTTCCCTGGCGAGCCTCCCTAGAGCTGCCAGCGCGCTGCCGTAACAAAACGAATATTCCAAGGTTTCGCTGCTGGCGCGATGAAAATGCTTCGCGCGCGCGGAGATTTCGTAGGCATGTCTTGACGTTTTCATACTTCCTTGGTATAATCGGCAGATGATAAACTGTGGGCTGGCTGCTTTTGCGGCGACGATACACTTTATGCCAAGCACTAATGAAGGAGAGGATTAACATGGCAAACTTTGGAAGGGTGGTGGTTCTTGCCATCGACGACAATTTGACGCAGCTCGATCTGTATCAGAAGGTTTTGGGAACGAAATACGACCTCAGGCCCGTTAAGTCGGCCTCTGATGCCTTGCACTTCCTGAACGTGGATCAGGCGGATGTCATTCTCTTGGATATAGAGATGCCCAACATTACCGGCTTTGAATTTCTTGCCGACATTCGGAGGATACCCAGCTACATGGACGTGCCGATTATCATTGTGAGCGGCAAGACAGGGCAGGCCTTTTTCGAGCAAGCGAGGGGCTCCAGCGCCTTTGACGTTCTTGCCAAGCCAGTGATGCCGGAAAATCTGATTTCCACAATAGAGAAAGCCCTTGCGGCGACGGCTTAAGGCTTCTTCGCGTTGCCAGCCTATCTTGCACTAGCATAATCATAAGGGAGACATATGCAAAACACAAGCAAACTTGACAGATTAATACGCGTTGACGAAAGCAAATGCTTCGATTGCCATGCCTGCATGTCGGAGTGCCCGACTAGGTTCTGCATGGACGCGTCTGGTAATACAGTGGTGATTAACCACGACCTTTGCATCGGCTGCGGGCACTGCATCAACATTTGCACCCACGGCGCCCGGTACGTTGTTGACAGCCTGGACAAGCTCGAAAACGATCTGAAGCGTGGAGAAAAAGTGGTCGCCATAGTGGCCCCAGCCGCGGCCTCCGTTTATCCCGGCGACAATTACCTCAGGCTGAACGGCTGGCTCAAATCCATCGGAATCGAGGCGGTGTTTGACGTGAGCTTTGGCGCGGAGGTTACCGCGCTTACTTACGTGAATTACATCAAGCAGCAAAAGCCCAAGATGGTAATCGCGCAGCCTTGCCCGGCTATCGTCAATTACATCGAGATATATCACCCGGAACTGCTGCCTTATCTTGCACCGATAGACAGCCCCATGCTGACCACCATTAAGATGATCAGGGAGTTTTTCCCGCAGTACCGGACTCACAAGGTGGCGGTTATCTCGCCTTGCGTCGCCAAGCAGCGGGAATTTTCGGAAACTGGTCTGGGGGACTACAACGTCACCATGGTTCACCTGAACGAGGGCTTGGAGGCGATGAAAGTCGATCTGAGGAGCTTCCCCGTAACGCAGTACGACGGGCCGTCCGCGGAACGGGCGGTGATGTTCCCCATTCCTGGGGGGCTCTTGGACGTCATGGAGCGTTTCCTGCCGGGCCTCAGGCGGAGCACCCGCAAGATAGAAAGCCCGAACTTGGTCTATCCCTATTTGACGGAGCTTGCGAAGGACATCACGAATCCGGACATCGACATGCCCCTTCTTGTGGACTGCCTAAACTGCGAGGACGGCTGCGTCGGCGGGCCGGGCACGGGGAATTGGAAGCAAACGATGGACGAGCTGGAAAGCCCGATCCGCAAGCGCAGCAAGTCGGTCGAAAAGTCGCTAAACCCCCACAACAGGCCAGGGGTGCTCAAAAAATACAACGACATGCTCAAGAACTACTGGAGGCCCAACCTTTACACGCGGCTTTATCATGACCGTTCCGGCAACAACAATATAAAGCAGCCTAACGACAAACAACTGTGGGATATCTACCACGGCCTGAAAAAGGAAAACGAAAGGGATTTGCTCGATTGCAGGGCTTGCGGTTACCCCACTTGCAGGGAAATGGCGGTGGCTCTTCACAACAAGCTCAACAAGCGGGAAAACTGCATGCATTACAACATGGCGTTGCTCACGGACGAGAAAAAAACAACCGTGTACATCAACCAGCAGCTCAAGACGCATATCAGCCGCTCGCTTGACCTTATCGAGGCGATAACCGGCCTGGTGGACAAGCTGAACACCAACATCAACACGCAGGCGCAAGCGGTGGACGAGTCCTCGGTGGTTACCGGGCAGGTGGTTACGTCGCTCAAGGACACCTCGGAGCTTTCGCGGCAGAAGCGCGAGGCCGTGCTGGAGCTGATCGAGAACGCCGGCAAGGGCCAGGAGGCGATGAAGGAAACGATTCTTTCGGTTCGGAATATTTCCGAGTCGGTGGACGGCATCGCGTCCACGATAAAGATTATCAGCGTGATCGCGTCGAACACTAACCTTCTCGCCATGAACGCCGCTATCGAGGCCGCCCATGCTGGCGACGCGGGGCAGGGTTTCGCGGTCGTGGCTGATGAGATCAGGCGCCTTTCGGAATCCACGAGGGAGAATTCGCGCGGCATCTCGCAGACCCTGTCGAACATAATCGCGGGTATCAACACCACCTCCAGGCGCACCAGCGACACTGGCAACCTGATCAACGAGATGTCCGTGGAGGTCAACGGCTTCGCCAGCACGATGACGGAGCTTATCGACACCCTGAACGATTTGTCCGCGAGAAGCGGCAGAATCACCAACTCGCTGCAAAACCTGAAGGAGCACAGCTCCATCGTCAAGACGGACTACGGCGAAATGATGTCGCTGATCGACAAGCTCCGGTACGACATTAACTTCCTCGCCGCGATGTCGGCTGACATTGTCAAAGCCATCGAGGAAGGAGACCAGGAGATAATCGCCAGGCTGGTCGCCTTGGAAAGCGAGACAGAGGCCAAAGCTCATGGTGGGCACTAAGGACGCGCTTATTAGCCTGCATTGAGTGAAGACGCGCGCCTGCGAGCCGCGTCAGTGCTTTCCTAGGGAGAGGCGTTGGTTGGCTTGACGCTAATCAACGCCTCTTTCTGTATCTACTACCCTTGCGTTGCGCGGAAATGGCTAATCAGCATTTTTCCCGCCGCCGCAAGCTTCACAAGCCAAACTTTTTCGCGCTAAAATGACACTAGCTAATATGAAGCAGACTTTGGTTATAGGCTCCACGGTTGTGGACGTGCTTTTGAGCGTTCCCTCTCTTCCCAGGAGGCAAGGGGAGGACATTAATGTCGTTTCCTCCCAGCACAGCATTGGCGGCTGTGCCTACATCGTGTACAAAACGCTCAAGCTGCTTGGCAGCCCTGCCATGCTTTGCTCCCCGGTGGGATCTGGGGTGTACGGGCGTATGGTCAGGGAGCGTTTTGAGGAAGAGGGCCTGCTTCCCATCGCCAGTCTGGACATGGAAAATGGCTGCTGCTATTGCCTTGTGGAGCCGAGCGGGGAGCGGACTTTTCTGTCCCACCACGGCGCGGAATATCTGTTTTCTCGTTCCTGGATGGAGAATCTGGATATTTCCCTGGCGGACAGCGTTTATATCAGCGGCATTGACGCGGAGGAGCCAACAGGAGACGAAATGGTGGATTTTGTCAGCGAGCATCCCGCTTTGGAGGCATATTTTTCCCCTGGCCCTCGGCTCCTGCAAATTCCCCATGAACGGATGCGGCGGATTTTGTCCCGCAGGAACTCGCGCGGCAAGGGCCCTCTTCTGCATCTTAACGAAGACGAGGCGCTGCGTTTTTCTGGAAAAAGCAGCGTCGAGAAGGCCGCGGAGTTTCTCGCCGAAAAAACCAAAAACGCCGTGGTCGTTACTCTTGGGCGACGGGGCTGTTACTGCCTTGACGGGGGAAAGGGGCAGCTCGTTCCTGGCCTTCCAGCCCGTGTTCTTGACACCGTCGGCGCAGGGGACGCCCATTGCGGTGCTCTTATCGCAGGGCTTAAAAGAGGCATGAGCCTCGGGGAAGCGTGCTCGCTTGCAAACCAAGCGGGTGCCGCGGCTGTGGAAACGCGCGGGGCGGTGCTTGCCGCCATGCCGTTGGTTTGCTCTG
>Ga0209755_10009031_pt1 | contig 10569 bp, 5 predicted proteins | sample TergutCo191P1_FD_187301 | JGI IMG/M metagenome (GOLD analysis project Ga0209755, IMG submission 187301) | Cornitermes sp. P1 segment gut microbial communities from Petit-Saut dam, French Guiana - Co191P1 (SPAdes) (version 2) | ecosystem: Host-associated > Arthropoda: Insects > Digestive system >... | reverse complement strand
ATTGCGTTCAGCTACGGCAGTGTACAAGTGTACAGTGTACAGATCTCGTGTATATTTCGAAGGGCATAACGTTGCTGAAAATGGAGACTGATAGTATGTTTTATTGATACCAATCCACCATTAAAAATCCTTATCTTTGAGGAATAAAAAGATATGTGGGTAAATGAAATTTTTGAAGGAAGAAAAAAGGGGGGGATTCCACACGCTTTTTCCTCAGTTGTTGGAACAACCGTGCAAGTTTTATGATTATTTCAGAATGTTCCCTGAAACATTTTGGTACATACTGAATGATATTAGAGACGATATTAAAAAAAAACAATCAAATTTTCGGAAGTGCATAATATCTCCTGAGGAAAGACTAGCAATAACATTAAGGCAAGTGGCAAGTAAAACTGGATTCTTAAGAAATAAGTAACTTTATTCTGTCCCAACCAATAATACTATAATACTATTATGAATTATGTACATATTTACTTTCCAAACTGCATGAATTCAGCAAGCTGCACGAATGCAGATGGTGGTTCTTTAAATCTTTATGATGGTTGAGTTGCGCAATAAATAGTGTGGAGTGTGTGTTCACCTTCTGAAGACTGCATTCCGTATGATGACGATGGAGTTGGAACAGATTAATTGGAATAATACGATGAACCAGAACTCCATTCAGTGCGGTCCGATTCCCCACTTCCTTCCTCAATCAAAACTTGCTGCAAAGCTAATCGGACAGCCAGTTTTCGTCTTTTCGGTATGTCCCTAAGATGAGGCAACAAACTCACTGAAAAGTGGTAATCTTCGTCTTCCTAACCGATTTCTGTTGCACAGCCTTCTCTAATTGTTCAATTTTTCTTCCTTCCAATGCCAGCAACTGAGAAAGTGCCTGGCTTTTTCCGCTTTTTCTTTTCCACCTTGTCTCCGAGTTACGTGATGTGTTAGCTGGAAAGGAGTGATTTACAGCTGTACTCGTATCTTCGGATTCCGGCATTGGCTCGGTTGACATCTCTTCGACATTAGAATTTTCAGTAAATATGTCACACATGTCCTCATTTACATCTACCACAATTGTATCTACGTGGGCCGAATAGTTTAGTCGGCAAGCAACTGACTACGGGCTGGACGCTCCGGGATCGAATCCCGGTGGGGACGAGATTTTCCTCCCGTCCAGACCGGCCCTGGGGCCCACACACCCACCGGGTCTTTCCCGTGGGTAAAGTGCGGCCGGGGCGTGCTGCTGGCCACTCACCTTCTTCTAGTGCCGCGGTCATGGAAGAGTAGAGCTATATCTCTACCCACCCTCTGGGCCACACCGAGCCTGTAACGGGAACACTTTACCTTTATATTGCTCTTCATATTTCTAGGAGTGAACACGTCAGTCAAAAAGGAAAGTTATTTGTAATATTTCCATTGCGGGGAATGTTTGTCGGAAGTGCCTTCGCCTGTTGTTCGTTTCGTTATTTTAACATGTTCTTTCCGCAAATTGTCCCGTAAACTCTGCAACTTTCTTTTTAGAACTATACCTGCAAAAAAATTAAATGAATAAATATTACAAATCAAGATTTTACAGTATATTACAGATCTACATGCGCATTTAATAATTTATTTTTTCAGACTTATTTCAACGGGGATAAGCTTTAGATCTTTGTCGTTTTCAGAAAGAATCGCACACAATGCTATAGCTGAAATAGTGTATGAGACATGTGATGCCATGTGGAACAGACTCGTGAAACGACACGTGCCTTTTGTTACGGAAAATATGCTTCGAGAGATTGCAGATTAGTTCGAAACACAATGGAATTTTCCTAATTGCGTGGGAGCAATTGATGGAAAACACGTGCGTATCAGGTGCCCACAAAGCTTCGGTTCTCAGTTTTATAATTATAAATCCTACTTCTCCGTACACCTTCAAGCAATAGTGGATGCAAAATACAAATTTATGACTGTGGATATTACAGCATACGGGAGACAAAGTGGCAGTGGCGTGTTCACCGAATCCAGTGTTTTCCGTCATTTAGAAGCAGGGTCATTTAATTTACCATCACCGCGACAAATCTCACGCACCAATATAACTTTACCGTATGTGTTAGTAGGTGATCAGGGATGTCCATTAAAAGAATATCTAATGAGGCCATATCCCACGGATAATGACATAGTGTCTCGACAAATAGAAATATTTAACTATCGACTGAGCAGAGCGCAACGTACAGTAGATTGCGCGTTTGGAATACTGGTTGCAAAGTGGAGATGCCTGAAAACGGAGTTACAAGCTAATCAAGAGCATGTTCATACTACAATAAGAACTGTTTGTTTATTGCACTGTATTATCATTGATAAGGAAGGAGTCAATGAAACAGTTGCAATGACTCAAATAACACCTAAGACCACAGTAATGTTTGAAGCTCAAGGCGCTACAACCGTGCTAAACAAAATGCATGTAGTATACGAGACAGGTTCCTGCAATATTTTAATACTGAAGGCGCAACTGATATTCAACAATAAGAACAGAGCCTACATAATTCAAACAAAATAAATACAGTAACTATATATGTTGTAAAAGTAGTTAAAAATTTACATTTGTACTTAAAAGTTAATTACTAAAATAGAAATAACAAATGTACTTGATGTTTTTACTTACTGTCACTTCCCATATCTGTGGCTACTTCATTCCACAGGTTTTTGGCAATGTCTCTGTTGTGGTACAGTTTGTCCCTTGTGTCCCATAAAGGTTTCTTTTAAAAAAACTCGTTTGATTTCGGGCAGTGATCGGTGAAATCCGGCCCCGTACGGCAGTGTAACTCGTCGCCACTGTGACCGTTCACATTAGGTGACACAGCTTTGTTTCCTCGTCCGTTTCACATTAGGTGACACAGCTTTGTTTCCTCGTCCGTGATCGTCCGTATACGTCAGTGTAAAAGTACGGCCGTATACGGAGCTAATCTGACCTTCGCCTTACTCGAAGAAATCGCACGTATGCCTATACGTGCAAATAATATTTATAATGCACCATATACCCTGTTAGGTGTCTTGTGCTAATTAAGCACTGAGTGTGTAAGTAGAGTGGGCAAATGACGGCCCGTGGAATGGAACGTTACGAGCCACAATTGACCCATACGCGAAGGAATTTGACGTTACTTAACAAAGACCGATATCTTATTTCTCTAATAATTGTCTTGAGACTGGCGCCTACGACATCAAGTGATTCGATTACGTGTAGAATGCCTTCAAGAAACGAGGTATGTGGGTATGAACGGGAATCACCTGACTCAGCATACGGACCAATGGCAAGAACCTTCGGGTCCAACACAAGGAAGTCAATCTCTCGACTTGTTCAGCAACTACTAGCTTCTGCTCTACTGAGTTAATTATGGTATTGTAGCTTCGTAGAATGTCACTCAAGATGATCTGTCATTGTCACTGATAAGACAAAACGCTGGGAAACCTAGAGCCAGTAATACATAATGTAATGTAATTTATTTGCGTTCTATAAATCCAAATTAGGTTACAATCCTGTGGATATAGGTATTATCACTTACATACTACTAATAATATGCATAGAGTTGGAAGAATCTTAGCTATAAATAAAGTACGGCATTAAAGTACTTGAAACTAATTGTTCATTTAAATTACAATGGAACGTCTCCGATAATTAAAATATTCCTTACTATTATAAAAGGAATTTGCAAGTAAAAACCTCTTTAAAGCATTCCGAAACGGTAATATATCATTGGCTAAGTCTTTGATTTCGTGAGGAAGGTTGTTAAAAATTTTAATTGCTGAGTAGTACACTCCCTTTTGAAACTTTGTTAAGTTAGCTGTTGGTGAATGTAAGTTGGTTTTAAATCTTGTGTGGATACTGTGGATCTGATTATTTGTATAAAATAAATGTTTGTTTTTTATAACAAATATTGATATTGAGTAAATATATTGGGGAATATAAGGGTAGTATTTCTAATTTTTTTGAACAGTTCCCTACATGAATCTCTCGTTCTTGAACTTGTAATAATTCTAATCACCCTTTTTTGGATTTTGAAAATCTTATCATTATATGGTTGATTTCCCCCCAAAATTATCCCATAACATGTATACAAAATAGACCATTCTCAAGGTTTCTAAAGACATTATAGCTTGTATTTTTCGAATTACAAAGCATGCTGTATTCAATTTTGACATAATTTGGTCTATATGAGCCTTCCATGATAGAGAGTCATTGATAGTCAATCCTAAAACTTTTGTATTTGATGAGCTTTTGATGATTACCCTGGTAGTTAGGTTTCACCTCATAATCCCAGCTATTTTTCGTATTAAATTGTAAGTAATTTGCTTTATTGTAGTTTAATATTAATTGTTTTGCTTTGATGGCAAAAGGATAAATCTCCAATCCTGGTTGTAATCAATGTTTAAACAAAACCATCTGTCATTAACTGTGTCCGTCAGTCGAATCCCGATGAAGACTACCGCCAATAACGGTTGTGAAATTTAATGCAACTGTAATTAATTATTACTTAACCTTCAGTTTGGTGATAAAACTGGTTATGTTGCTTGTTTTCACTTACAGTTATTCGAAAACACCCTGTCTTAGCAGAAATAACCTGTGGGTGATGGGTAGTTAACGCTTGTTTACACATTGTATTTCAAAGCCTTTGGGTCCTGATGATTGCTTGTTATTGGTAAGACACTTTGAATATAAATCATTGTTACTTGGTAAAATTGTAAAGTTGTCCCAGTGCACACAATGAAGGTGTAGAAGAGGAGTAGAGATACAGCGCCATTTTTTTTTTAACTTCGGCACTCAATGGAGACGAGTTGTAAACCTCACGTCCCAGTCGCTTTACCTCCGGGAAAACAGCCCCCAGTACTCACTGAACAGGAGGCTGGGAGGGCCTCAGAGCCGGTCTGGACGTTCTGGTGAAGAAAGAAATCCCTTTCCCCAACTGGGAATCAAACCACATATCCACATATCTTTCAGGCCATAGCCTAATTACCATATTGACTGCACTATCTTGGCTCCAGTGCTATAAAATGGCCATGCTTTAAGAGGCTTGTACAGAGTCAAACTGCTGGTCTCATTGCTTGAGAATATTGGAATTGGCAGGTGATAAAATAAAGCATAGCAGTAATGATTTCTTTATGAATCTGATAGTGGGAAGGGCATAATATGATTGGGTGTTAATGAACTAAGCTCTGAAAATTAAACTCATCTGGCTAGTGTATCAGCATACACGTTTAGGATTCTGACTTCTGAATTCACTCCACATGTCAATCAATGATGGTATATTTAGAAATAATAAACATACCTTGGAGCATAGTGACAACCAGTCACCTGACGACAGAAGTACATATAACTTAAAAAATCTTCTCTTCATCTCAGACAGTAGGTAACAACCAACAAATCTGTAGTGTAATATATCAGCAACTGAAACAATATATTAATGAAAGAGACTGTGTCAATTTTACGTTTGCTCGGTCAATTTTTGCCATTCTCAAATAAGACAAACCACACTATCATATAAAAACAGCTGTCACAGAATTCAGTGAATTCATATGTACGGATGCATTTTATTACGCTACAAGAACAAGAATATAAAAGCTACATAATAAAATCAGTTTGTGGCTTCTTACAGTTCCTGCTGATCTATCGGAAGGCCAAGGCTGGGGAACTTGCAGAAGAGAGTGGGCTCAGTAGACTGGCCAAGCTAACTGAGATTAATGTCGAGGAAGTGGGTGTTGGAGGAGCCAAAGACTTCTTTGAAGCAAAGGTAATAATTTGTGTAGCTACACATATCAAAGAACACTGCAGGATGTAACACTTGGTAAGAAGGCTTTTGTTTTGCCATCTTGATGCTGAGTTTTTTACTTTACTACATATACTACATTGTTCTTTGCTTAGACATTTTTCAGTGTGCTCTTCAAATGAAATACAGAACTGTTGAAAGAAACTAATGCAAACATAAATACAACATACTTTAATGATTCTTAAGTTATATAACAACACATTTTAAACTGTGCAGATTGTTAGCACAAAGTAAGGAGACAGGTTCATCAGAAGGCAGTAAAGGGCAATTCAGGGCAATAGCCTGTCATTTTCCTGGGCAGACTGAGGAACACCAAGGAAAATCTCAGAACAGTTTGTACTCTGTACACAATTTATACTTTGTTTAACATTGCTCTCAGTAGCCGCGAATATACAGCATGATACATCCTCATATGATACACTTTGTGGTTGAAGGCATGTTTAAGATACAGACTGTTTTGTGACCAGACTGTTATCCTGTCTCTGGATTGTCACTATGCCAGATATTGTTTTGTTAGTTTAGAAGCAGAGATCACAACCAGAAATCTGGGAATAATAAACTGTATGACAACCAGTAGACAACCAGGATTATATTTACTCCATATGACAAGGTGATTATAAATTTATATATGCTACAGCTTCACATGGATTTTGAACACAGCTGGGGTCTCAAACTTCCAACACTTATAAAATTAGTATAACGGTAAACATTAAAAAACTGTGTTACAGATTGAGGAAATGAATAAGACCAGTAAGTTTGAAGATGAAATCCGCCAAGAACAGGAACAGCGCAAGCGAGAAGAAGAAGAAAAGGCACAGAGAAAGACAGCTTTCAAGAAGAAGGCAGCACTCTTTCAGAATGACAACTGGGAAACAAATGAATAAACGCGAAGGTCTGCACACATTATCAGCTTCCAATACAGTGATCTGGAAACTTCACTGAAAGTATAATGGATGTGTAAACTGACTAGAGGCATTAACAATGAAATGATGGGTTGTAATGCCAGATACTTCCACATAGCTTCCAGCTTATAGATGGACGATAAAGGAACATAAATATCATTTTAATGTTACATATATGTGATGTGATACAGGCATATTTAATTGTACATAACACATCTTTCTAGTAATATATTTTGGTGATAAAATGTCATTATCTTTTAAACAGAGACTGTCATAAACCAGGTGAACTGTATTCTAGCATAACCTGTGCTACCACTATAAGTTAAAGTTCTTATTATGGTGAAAGCGTAGAAAATGGGACTTAAATGTGAAGGTATACGGTGATTCTGTACTGAAGAAAGATACAGTCATATTTGTTGTTACCTTTGAAATTTGGGACTATTTCTAATTTTGTTAATAAAAATGTAAAATTGTGTTATATTATTGTGATAACATGTACAAACAGCATGTATACCTTTTACATTTACAAATATTACTGATAATAATATATGTGACTTGAAGTAAAAAGTATGGACTCTCCATACATTATTATTTTCAACATTCTAAATACTGTGAAATAAGCTGTAACCATGTACAATACAGCACATTAGAAACCACAAGTCACAATCAACTTTAAAAAAAGTATATGACTGTAGAGCTGCCACCACTCTTTGGCTGTGAAGCATTGTCTAGAAACAAAGTGGCCTTCAGATTGAACTGTGTTTCTTCCATTCACGTCATTGATGCAACAGAGATAATCCAGTATTCAAAATCTTTCAGTTAACTGCTTCCCACTAATTGTTAATTACAAACTTATGTCACTAATACAAACCAAATTATTAAAAACTGATAAAAAATATTAACATGTTTGAAAGTTTAGACAAGAACAAAGTGAAAATTAAATTCAGAGTTGAAAAATGAATGGTGTATTTCCGTGCTCCTTAGCTAACTGATCAGCCAAAGAATATGTTTGATGACTAAATATAATTAATTGTACTAACTAAGCAGTGAATTTTAACAGTCCTTGAAATGATATATTTTAGTTATCTTTTTAGAGGTAAAAATGTTGTGGTATTCATTAGATGTCACGGATACTTAATGTTACCAATTCCCATGTTCATATATTTATAAAACGAAGAGTTGAAGGCAGAAGTATCATTCATCTAGAATCATTTCTACATTTCATCTGCAAGACACAGACATGTTTACATACATATAATGTATTTTGGAACACACAAAACATTATAACAGAAGTCATATATTCACTTACTTTAAATACTTATGTTGCAGACTAGGAGAATATTGAAATGTTATACAGATACAAATATTTTACGAACTGGGGTGTTAAAAATGCATACATTCATTCAGCATTATGTCATACCAAAACAGGATGTATTTACGATTATCAGTCATTAACAACAATAAAATTTGTATATTTTATCGTGGCACAGAAGTTCAGTTTGCACTACACATACTTCTATTCATGATAGTGCCCTGTTTTATGTGTGTATTGGGTATTGGACAACAATGGTGATGACTGTGACGATAACAATGATGATGATGATGATGACGATGACGACAACAACAACACAATAAAAACAGCAGCAAATATAACAACTCTACTAACCAACAGCTTGTTATGACACCTGTGTTATCAAAATGACATATTTACATGAAGTTATATCATCATCAGTGTCTGCTATATTCAACAAATTTCCAACTGATCTGATTCACAGGCAGATCAGGTACATCTATATATCCTTGTTATAAGACTGTGTTTACAGTTTAAAAATTGTCAGTCAAATGCCTCTGTATCTAGGTTTGTCAAAGTTACATGACTATAATCATTTTTAAAATTGATCACTTGTTGCCAATCATGTAGGCCTTATAAAACAAATGTAAGTTATTAACCTCACTAAGTCACTGCTGATTTGTAGAATCACTGTTTCTGAATTTTGTTTGCAATTCACAGTGCATCCTTGCTGTATTGACTTGTATGGTGTTTGCTGTCATGAAACACTACTTGGAGATTTTTGTATGTTATCTCACATGTTGGCACTCCATAGTCTTCAGGTGTTCTGATGCTATCTATGGCGTTGAACATGTATCTGCAAACTTACTCTATATGTATGTTAAGAAAGTTCATCATATCCATGCACCTCTCCACATACAGGTGTTATTAAGGTGTACCAAACTTCTGGAAATTATTATGTGAGTCACTTTGATTAAAAAAATGGTACATCAACATATGTCCATTTATCAACCTTTAACAATGCAAGAGCATTTTAATGTACATAGGTGAATGTAACCTAAAATTTTATAATACATGTATTTTTTCACATCATACAAATAAAAAAAAATTCTGGATTAGATAACACCACAAAGACAATTTCTGTTAAGTCTTACCCTAGTTTACAAGACGTGTCCATTATCACCACAAACAAAGCCAGCAATGAAGTCTTACCCTATGGTATGTGCACCATTGCAAGAAAATTGTGTCAGGTAATATCACAAAGTGCAAGGTTAAGAATGAGTGGAACTATACCTCTACTCACCCCATATGCCCTCATGGCATGGACAGAAAAAACTTAACCTTTTAATATCAAGAAAGAAATACATCAATTTTAGGTTATGTTAGTTTATGTAAATGTGTTAAAACACAGAAGAAAAACAAAGTTTGCTCAGATATACAAAAACCGTAAATTTTCAGTTACATTATGCTGACCAGTGTTCAACATGCTCTGTCTTCTGTATACATGATGGAGAAATAGATCCAATTCTCATTCTCTCTAGCAGTGAACATAGGTTTCAACTTGGTGGATATGTGAAAGCCATCAGAATATAATGTTTTCAGTCTCAACAGCTGAACTTTTATGTGCATTAAACAATGTTTTATATTCATGACATGTCTGCAAGCTGGAGGAAACAATTTCCTAAACCTTCTTTAAATGTGGTGAGTAAAATCTTAATACAAACAGCAATATATTAACTAAAACATGTGGACACTGAATTGAGGTACATTTGAAGAGTGGCGAGTACCAAACCACCTGCAACCATGTGAAATCTGAATGATATTGATAATACAAGTGTAATATGAAGATGTTTTGTTAATGCGGTTTTTATGCTCAGTAGAGCCATGGTTTGTGAAGGGTGTGAAATTTATCAGATGTCATTGTTAATACTTCTGTATTTGTAGTGTATGCTTCATGAAAACATGAAGAATGAGTGTTTATGTTGCAACTGAAATGTGCAGACTTCCATGGGGTGTCACAGTTGCAGAACTCTTAACAGGTTTAAACAGTGTTTGACCAGAACATTTTTGGGTACTTCACTTACAAATTGATTGCTTCTAAAAATGTAAATATTTCACAGGTAGAAGTGCGTCTACAAAGCCTTCTCATATTAATACATATGACCATGACTGAGCAAAACAATATTTAATTTTTTTGCCAATTGTTTGTTTAACTTAATCACCACTTTTTTCTAGTGAAGATGATTGCTATTTTTTGTGTTTTGTCACTTGACATCTTAAACCTCTTGAAGTAAGTTGTAACTAATATTTTCACACAACCAAAACAACTTCACAGTTTGAATAGAAGATGTATGGAATCTTTTGGTGTTGGTCTACTGTCATAGAGCAGATGACATTGTTGATGAGTAGCAGCAAATTATGTCACCCACTACACAGTGTTCAGTGCAGTGATAAAAGATATCCTCTGTATTAGATAGGACATGAGCACCTTAGTTTAATCTTAGAAAGAGTTACCACATGGACACAAATATTTTGTAATAGGTTTTCGTCTATAACCTAAAATTCATGAAAAATGAGAGGTAAGAAGTTACAC
>Ga0209755_10009030_pt1 | contig 10569 bp, 9 predicted proteins | sample TergutCo191P1_FD_187301 | JGI IMG/M metagenome (GOLD analysis project Ga0209755, IMG submission 187301) | Cornitermes sp. P1 segment gut microbial communities from Petit-Saut dam, French Guiana - Co191P1 (SPAdes) (version 2) | ecosystem: Host-associated > Arthropoda: Insects > Digestive system >... | reverse complement strand
CCGTGGCCAGTGCGGTGCGGCAGCAGAAGCCGTTTATGGTGCTGGATCCCAAGTGCAAGGCGAGCATCTGTGTCCAGCATCTGGTGGCACGCATGGACAAAAGCAGCCCGATAAAACCGGCAGGCTTTGCGGCCATGTTCAGAAGGTTATTCAGTCGTTCACAAGGAGGTAATTTAGGGAATGTTTAACGTAAAATGGGCTGCTTTCCCTGCGGGAGCTGCATTTCTGCTTGCTTTTTTACTCAGTCTGCTTCTGGGACAGGTGGGCCTGGGCCTTGCCATGTTACGTGCCGTTGTCTTTGCCCTGCTGTTTTTCGGTATAGGTTGCGGCGCTTGGGTCCTTATCAGCACCTATGTCCCTGAGCTGCTGATTCCGGAAACCAACAAAAGCACTGGGGACGGCGTTTTCCCTACCGATTTTTCCGCGGAGCCGTCCGCACCCAGGGTGAATATCACCTTGGACGACAGCACGGATGCCGCCCTGCCCGGCGACACATACGGCATTGACGGCATAGGGAACATTGCCGACCTGGTTTCCAGGCCAAGCGACCTGGACATGGGCATAGGCACGAGGGCGGAAACGGATACTGTGGCAGGAAATGCCGGGGATATAGACCAAGGGCTCGCAAACGGTTATACTACTGAGCGGGACGGGGGGAATTTTGCCCCTGCCTCGAATGTGGCTCCTACAGTGGAGGCCAGCGGGCTGGGGGATTTTTCTTCGTTTTTTGACGGACTGACTGCCAAGGGCGTTATGGGCGATTTCGACGATTCCTTCACGGATCTTTTTCAACCCTTGCCTGGTAACGAAGTCGCCAGTTCGGAGGAAAAACCCTTGATGGAACGAAAATCGACGGAAGGCAAAGCATTGGAGATGAAAGGGGACTTTAGCCCCAAGGAAATTGCCCTAGGCCTACGGACAGTGTTGGCAAAAGAAAAAAGAGGTTAGATGATTATGGGGAATGCCGTGCCGGAAGACAGATCGGAAGAAGAACGCTGGCTTGAATACCGCAAAACCCGGAATCCTTCCCTTCGAGAGGCCTTTATCAAGCAGTATGCGCCGTTGGTGAAATACGTTGCTGGAAAGGTCGCCATGGGAATGCCTCAGAACGTTGAATTCGACGATCTTGTCGGGTTTGGGGTCTTTGGTTTGATCGATGCCATCGACAAATACGACCCGGAAAAGAACGTCAAGTTCAAGACATACGCCGTGACACGTATACGTGGGGCGATTTTCGACGAACTCCGCCAGATTGACTGGGTGCCCAGATCCGTAAGGCAGAAAACCAGGGAAATAGAATCGACCGTAAGCTCCCTGGAAGCCCATCTTGGAAGAACCGCCTCCGATCAGGAAATTGCCAAGGCCATGGGCATGAACGAGGACGAATACCTCAAAACCATACAGAAGATTTCGGGGACCTCGATACTTTCCCTTAACGACGTATGGTTTTCCGGCGACGAGAAGGACAGGGTTTCCATAGTGGACTCAATAGAATCGCCTTCCAGCCTTAACCCCGACGTGATAATGGAGAAAGAAGTTATCCGCCAGGTGATAATCGCAACCATAAACGAGCTTCCCGACAAGGAAAAAAAGATACTCATCCTCTACTACTACGAGGATTTGACGCTAAAGGACATAGGCAAGGTATTGGAGGTCACGGAATCACGGGTCTCCCAGCTTCACACCAAGGCCATACTCCGCCTAAGATCCAAGCTTACGAACATTCGCAAGGGGATAATTTAGGGAAAATGCTGCATATTTAACAAGCCACGAGCGCGCGCCATTGTTTGTGTCAAGTTAGCCAGTGTTTTCCTAGTTTTGCCGCCCAGTCTGCCGATAATTATAGAAGGTACCGAAAAGCCTGAAAACCTGTTCGGGTACCTTCATTAACATGGTATTAGTAACAAGGGGGATGCAATGATCGACTTTGTCCAGCTTCAGGAAATCGCAAAGGAACACCTGGAACAGGATCGGGCCGTACAAAGCGTCGAGGTCTCCAGCCCTACCTTGGAACTCGCCGTCTCCGACGCCGCCGCCCTGCTTGACATCCCGGTATACCATGTCGAGTATGAGGTTTTGGAAAGGGGATTTCCGGGCTTCTGGGGAATGGGGAAAAAGGACTGGCGCATTCAGGCTTACGAAAGGGTTGTCCTGACAAGAAGGAAAAAACAAAAAGAAGCCGAGATCGAAGAAGCTGCGGAAAAGAAAGCCGTCATCGTCGAGGACAGGGACGGGAGAGCCTTTGTCTTCCTAAAATCGGGGGGGGATGTCCTGTTGAAAGTCACGGCTCCCCAGGGCAACGGAAAAAGGGCCAGCGAGGCATACGTCTTGCAGCTTCTTAATGACAGGAAGGCTGCAAATATCAACACTAGCCTGGTCTCTAAAACGGTCAGCCAGGCGGAAGGCGCTTATGTCAAGGTCGCCGATTTTGATCACCACTCGTACAATGACAGCGTAGTTTCGGTGAGGGCTGCCAACGAGGATATGCAGGCCTTCATAGTAGTGACGCCCCCTGGCGAGGGCGGTTGCGATATCCCCTACGAAGATTATATCCTTCAACTGAAGCGCAACATGGTGGTTCACGGAATCAAGGAAGATTTTCTGCGCGACTTTGCGGACCAGCCCATATACAGGGAAGACATCGAGGTGGCGGTGGGCTCCAAGCCCATTGACGGCAAGAGTGCATATATACAATACAATTTCGAGACGGACCAGGCCAAGGCACGGCTTAGGGAAGGAACCGACGGCAAGATTGACTTCAAGGAACTGAACATCATCCAGAACGTGGTGGAAAACCAGCTTCTTGCGACAATGGTCCCCCCACAGAAAGGCACCCCGGGCGAGACGGTTACCGGGAAGATGCTCCCGGCGAAAAACGGCATGCCCATCAGCCTGCCGCTTGGGGAAAACGTGCACGCCTCGGAGGACGGGGACGCGATCTTCTCGGACATAAGCGGACGGGTCGTCGTCGTCAACGGCAAGATAAACGTGGAGCACGTACTTCTTGTCGAGAACGGCGTGGGCGTCGAAACCGGGAACATCATCTTCCTGGGGACGGTAATTGTGAAAGGCGACGTGGAGGACAACTTCATCGTAAAGGCGGCTGGCAACATCGAGGTGCACGGATCCATCGCAAGGGCGGAGCTGGATGCCGAAGGGGACATAATCATACACCAGGGTATAAACGGGAAAGGCGGCGGAAACATACGCACGGGAAAATCCCTTTGGGCACGCTTTATCGAGAACGCCAACGTCCAGGCGGGCAACATGGTGTTTGCGTCCGACGGAATCATCAACTCCAACATCGATGCCCTAAACCGAATCGTCTGCCAGGGAAAAAAGGCGGCCATTGTGGGCGGGCGGCTGCGTGCCAGCGAGGAAATCAACGCCAAGATATTGGGGAACGCCACAAGCGGCACGGAAACCGTCTGCGAGGTCGGTTTCGATCCGGAAAGCAAGCAGGAGCTGGCTGGGCTCGAGCTGGAAAAGGAAGGCTTGGAAAAAGAGCTTGAGGAAATTAAGACCACCATGCAAACCCTCATCAACATCAAGATGCAGAGAAGGTCTCTCCCCGATGACAAACAGCTGCTTTATGAGGAACTAATTGAAAGGCGCGACTTCCTGCTGAAAGAGCAAGCGGAGAACGGCGAAAAAATAAAGATGGTGAAAGAGCATTTGAGCAACCTGAAGACCAGGGGCAAGGTTTCGGCTTCCGCAAAGGTGTTCCCTGGGGTTAAGATAGTGATCCGTGATGTCAGGGATGAGGTACAGATGGAGCATAAGGCCGTAACCTTTGTGCTTGAAGGCGGTCTTATCAGGAGGTCCAAGTATGAAGAGCCGGATAAGGAGGCGATTAAGGGTCCCGATGGCTATTCAACCAATTGATCTGCAGACACTTTTTTCCCAGATAGACAAGGTGGCCAAAGCGCAGCTCGCCCAACGGGAGGGGCTTGCCCTTCAGCAGGCCTTAAAGGGTGTCCAGATTCAACGCAAGACCGATGAAGAGACAAAAACTGTACACGAGACGCAGAACACCGGTGACGACGGAACGGAGAAAGTCAAAGATCAGGGACGGAAAGGGCAAGGGGAAGGCAGGGGGGCGAAGAGGAACGCCCAGCAAGGGGCCTTTGGCGAGCAAAAACCGCCGCCGCCCATTTTACGTGACCCCAGGCTGGGCAAAAATGTCGATATAAGTTTTTGAGGGGAAATGACAGTAGCCATTGTTTTTTCTGTTATTAGCCTTTGTGTCAGCGTTTTGAGCTTTTTCTTTTTCCGCTGGTACATAAGGCGGGAAACCGCCCTAACCAAACAGTTGGAGGTTTACCGCAAGGAGGTCGATGGCCTGATTGCGGCAATCGACACCGTTACCGACCGGGATTCCATGCTTGTCGAGGAACGGGTCAAAACCCTAAAGAAAGTGCTTGAGGATACGGACAAGCGCATAGCCGTGTTCCTACGGGAAGTGCAGCGCAACCGCAGCGGCGAGGCCTTGTATGACAGCCTGGGCAGGGGTATTCGTGCGGCCCTGGATTCCCGTCCGCATTCGAAGGAACAGCCAGCATTGTTTCCAGCCGAGCCTGTGTCCCCACATAGTGCGGTACCCCGGGGAGTGGTGCCTCTTGCAAGTGGCGGCGCCACCGAAAATGACACCCGTCATGCCGACGAAGCGTCTGCCGGCAAAAAACAAAAAAACAAAGCCAAACGCAGCCAGGCTTCGACGGAAAAGAGTGCGAAAGTACAAATTGCCGAGATGTCCGCCAAGGGCACCCCGCCACAGGAGATTGCCTCCAGCCTGGGTATAAGTATCGCCGAAGTCGATCTGGCGCTAAACTTACTGAACAGGCCAGCCAGTTAGGGAACCGCCGAATAAACGAACCCCGCCGCAAGCAGCGGGGTATCGTTCGTTCTCCTGTGGAATTGCATTCGGGGTATTAAACCCCTCAGCACGAATAAATCGGCGGAATCAGTGCTTCCTTAGCGGCCCTTGTTCTCCATTTTTTCCTTTCGTCGCTGTTCCCGTAGCGACAGTATCAGCACCAGGAAAAACATGACAAGCAGGAAAACGATAAACATCCACAGCGCGTTGTTGTTTGGCCCCGTTTGGGGAGGGGTATCGGGGGGCGGCATATCCAACCATACGGTTGCGTCCGGCTCTCCCACCGCCACCCCGAAAATTAGAATTATGCTTACGATTACGGTCAAAACCATAAGTCCCAGCGCAATCAGGGCCGCAAGACGCACCTTAAAATCGGACTTTTTTGAGACAGCCAGGTATATGACTCCAGCAAAAACAACGACACCCAGTACAACAGCGAGGACCATGAAAAAATAGTATATCCGCCGTGAAGAAAAGGCAAGGGCGTATTGGTTTAATCTCAAAGATGTTTCGCCATGGGTTAATTGCCTCTCACCCCTTGTTTGGGTAAACTGTACATATGAAACCGAAATTCAGCGCCATAGCCTTTGACTTGGACGGAACCCTCTACCCCAACCGCCATCTTTACACAAGACTCCTGCCGTTTGGGGTCAGAAACTGGCGGCTTCTTCTCGCTTTCAGCAAGGCAAGGGAAATTATCCGCCAGGAGCAGGAAAAGTTCCCCGAGTCCGTCAGGCCCGATTTTTACGATCACCAGGCCAGGCTTACAGCGGCAATGCTGAATGCGCCGGCGGATGTCATAAAGCAAAAAATAGAAACCCTTATGTACCGAGGCTGGGAACCGCTTTTTTCCACGATAAAGCTTTTCCCCCAGGTTCGGGAACTCCTGGTCGAACTGCGGGCCGCTGGGCTAAAGCTGGGCATGCTTTCCGATTTCCCCCCAAAGGCAAAGCTGGAAAACCTGGGGCTTGCCGGCCTTTGGGATACGGAGCTTTGTTCGGAAGAGGTAGGCGCACTTAAGCCTTCCGTCCATCCTTTTAACGCAATGGCGGATGCCCTAGGCTGTCCCCCGGGGGAAATTCTTTACGTTGGCAACAGCCGGCGCTACGACGTGGTCGGGGCCTTGCGGTCGGGTATGAAGGCAGCCCTGCTTTCCCGTAGAACCGGCAATCCAAAGGCAGATTTTACCTTTCTCGACTATCGCCAATTAAGGAATTTTGTGCTAAAATGAGCCATGTTTGATGTCGGCAACTTGGTAACCATTGGTATTGCAATCCTCCTCATCGTCTTTTTTCGCCTGCTGGACAAAAGCAACCGCTCCTTGGACAAGGTGCGAAAATACGTGGAACGATGCAAGGATGACATATCCAATTTTATAGAAGACAAAAGCACCGTCATAAAGGACTACGGCATTGCCCTTGACGTGGAAAAAAAGGCCGCCGCGCAACTGATGCGCAGCATCCAGAAACTCACCAGGGAGGAGCTTGCCGAGAAGGTCCAAACCCTCAGCCAGATTGACGACCGCATACAGGGCTACGACGGGTCCCTCGCGGAACTCACTCAGATGACCGCCAGTGTTCAGGAAAACCTGAACAGGATTCGGAGCGAGTCGGCTTTTATTGACGGCGTGGCAAAACGGCTTAACGAGATCAAGGACAGGGTCGAGACCGCCGAAGGGGATGTCGGTTCCGTAAGCCATGAACTGGAAGCCATGGGCCTGCGTTTTGAAAGGGAAAATGCCGAGGCGCTCGAAAGGGCAGTGGAAGTTGTCGTGGTCGAGGCCAAATCGGCGATTAGCGGCTTGGAGGACAGGCTGGCCCGGGAAGAGGAGCGGCTAGAGGATTTTATCAAAGAAGCCATAGAAAGGGCTGGCAGCCGTGCGGAAAAAGTTGAAGAGTCGGCCATGGCGAAGTTACGGGGGCAGGCCGAAGAACGGGTTGGCCGTATCAAAACCAACTTCGAGGAAAAGCTTAAGTCCTTCCAGGAGTTTGTCGTAGCCAGTCGAGATGAAATGAACGAACTTCTTAAACGTAGCAAGGAAGAATGGAAAACCGAGACCGCCGCCATCGATGCGCAGAAAGAGTCGCAGGGCGCCGAGGCAAGACAGCTCAAGGAGGAATGGGGCAGGCATGCAGGCGAACTGATTTTCCTTATAGAGAAACAGTCCGGCGAAATCAATGCCTCCATCCAGGAACATGATGGGGAACTTCGCAGGGAACTTGGCAAACGGCGTGAAGAATGGCAGTCGATGTACCAGGGCACGGGGCTGGATATATCCGCCGCCGTCGAGGAAAAGCTTGACCAGTTAAAAACCAGGTTGGGGGAAAAGGTGAAGGCCTTCCAGGATTTTGTCAAAACGAACCGGGAAGACATGCAGGAACAGATCAGGCGCGCCAAGGAAGAATGGAAAGCCGAGACCTCCGCCATAAGCGCGCAGAAAAAGGCGCACAACGCCGAGGCAAAACAGTTCAAGGAAGAGTGGGACAGGCATACGGAAGAATTGACTTCCCTTGTACGGCAGCAAACCGAGGAAAAACTTGGCCGCAGCAAGGCCGGTTTCGAGGAGAAGCTGAAAGCCTTCCAGGATTTTGTTAAAACGAGCCGGGAAGACATACAGGAGCTTATAAAGCGCAGCAAAGAAGAGTGGAAGACCGAAACCGCCGCCATAGATGCGCAGAAGAAAACCTACAGTGCCGAGGCAAAGCAGTTCAAGGAAGAGTGGGACACGCAGGCTGCGGAACTGGCATCCTTCGTGAAGCGGCAGCTCGAGGAGGCAAGGGCCTCCATAAATGAGCAGGACGAGATGCTTCGCGGCGAGCTTGAAAGGCACAGGGATGAATGGAGGACCTTGTACCACGGCACCGGGCTGGAGATAGCCTCCGCCGTCGAGGAACAGATTGACGAATACCGCCTTGCCCAGGAGGAGCGGCTGGGCCAGATTGTAGGCATCACCGACGACAGCGACAAGCTGGAAGAAGAGCTGCGCCGTGCCATGCAGGAAACGGCGCAGCGTGTTAACGACGATTTTACCCGTTTTGGGCAGGAGATGCGCGATTCATGGGGAGGCGTGTCCACGGAATTCAACGACAATCTAAAGGCCCTGCGTCGGGAACTTTCCGCCGTGGAACAGGGGCTTTCCGATGTCAAGAAAACGGCCTACGAGAAGCTTTCCGGGAAACTCGACGTATTCGAGGACGAATTCCTTTCGGGCCTTTCAAAGCGAAGCTCCGAAATCGATCGGCAGCTCAATGCCTGGCAGGGGGCGCTGGATTCGCGCCTGGAGGTTCTTGGTTCCGATGCCGAGACAAAGCGAAAGAAGGTCGAAACCAGGATCACCGACGAGATGAGGAAGAGCTTTACGGCCCTGAGCGAAAAGCTGACGTCCGATCTGGAAAGCCTAAAAGCCCATGCCGACTCGTTCGAGGAAAGGGCCACCAGGGAAATGCGCGAGGCGGACGAGGCCAGAAGGCTCCTTAGCGAACAGCTTGGGCGCAACCTGGCGGATGCGCGGAAAACGATGGACGAAATCCGCCTGGAAAGCCTTGCCATGTCCAAGGCCTTCGAGCGTTCCGGCACCCTCAAGAAGGAGCTTGCCCTTCACGACGAGACGCTCAGGGACAGCACGGAGCGCCTTTCCCAGCTTAAGACGGAGGTGGCCAGGTTTGAAACCCAGGTTAGCCAGATGAAGCAGGTGGAAGACGACATAAGCGCCAGGATGAACCGTTTTGTTGCGGAAAAACGCCGCATCGAGGGGATGGAAAACGACTTCAACCGCCTTCTAAAGACATCCCAGTCGGTCGAGGAAAAGCTAAGCCAGGTTTCCAATTCCGACGACATACTCCAGACCGTGCAGGTCAAAATACGCCAGCTTGACGACATAATGAAGGAGTCCGACGAGAGATTCAAACGGGTGGAACGGAAAAACCAGACTTTGCAGGAGACCAACGACGGCATAGACCGGAATTTCAGGTCTTTGCAGGAAAGCGAGCAGTGGATAAAGCGGCTTGACGATACCATCGGCCTGCTTAAAGCCGACATGGAGGCCATCCAGAACTCGGTCGAGTCCCTTTCCGCCGAAAACGAGAAGACTGTGGAAGCCGCCGAGAAGCTTTCCACGCTGGACGAATCGATCAGATGGCTGGAGGACCGCATAGACGAGATGAACAAGGCCAGGGAGAGCGTGGCACGGCTTGCCACCGAGATAAGCGATCTGGACAAGGAGGCGCAGAACCAGTTGAAGCTGACCCGAAGCCTGCTGAAGCCGTCCGGGCGCTCCGGCAAGGCCTTGGACGACGGGGCGCCGCCGCCTAGGGATAGGGACAACATCATAAAGCTTAAACGCCAGGGATGGACGGTCGAGGATATAGCCCGTACACTGGGAATCTCCAAGGGCGAGGTCGAGCTGATTCTGGAGCTTGCCCCCAAGGACATATAGCCCCATGCCGTTCTGTATTCTTGACAGGCTACGAAAAATACCCTAAAGTGGAAGCATGGGCTACGGCAGTATTGCCGTAGCTGGGTGCCTTGTAATTTGCCGTCTGTTGGATGGCTAGGCACATGGAAAGACAGACCTAAATAAGGAGAGACACGATGTTTGTCAAAATTATTTCGATTCTAGTTATTCTGGCCCTTGCGGTGGTTCCTGTTGCCATGGGACAGGCAGCCGAGACGGAAGCCTCGGCTGACGATAACGGGCAAACCGTTGAAATGCTGATAATTCACACAGCAAGCATCTCGACCAACCGTGAACAAAACCTCTTTGCCCTGGAAAATATCGAAAACGAGATTGGGCGGGGCAATACCGGCAGTGGTATATACGCGGCCTTGGAGCGCCTTGTATTTGCCGGCACCCAGAACCGGGTTGTGTCGAGGGGCGGTAATGTCGTAAACAACTTCCCCGAGGTGCGGCAGGAGGCGGCTAGGCAGCTTGGCGAGCTGGGGACCGAGGAAGCAAGGGCCATCCTTCTTAGGGCCGGCCTTTCGGAAAGGGATCCTGTTGTCCTGCAGGAAATTTTGACCTCCATTGGCAACGTCGATTCGGAGGACAATGCCCAAACGGTTTCCGCTATAGTTTGGGTTGCCAACAGGTTCCATCGTTCCACCTCCCCCAACAACCATGTCGCCTTGGCGGCCATTAATGCCCTGGATAATATTTCCGGCAGGGATGGCGGTATTACGAACCCTGGCGCCATCGAATACCTTTTCAAAGTGGCTGACGGCCCCTACTCCTTCTTTATAAGGGAGCGGGCCTGGGAGATAATCGACAGCCTGCGGGGGTCTGCCGAAGAGGGATGATTTGATTGTCCCGTAAAAAAAGCTGCGGAGAGTTCCGCAGCTTTTTTTTGCCTGCTTCCTTCGCGGGGCAAGGCAAAATCGATTAGATTTGATGCCATGCGCCTTCTTTTGAAAGCACATACCCCATAAATCCCAAATTAAACGGTAAGTTTTGTCGCTTTTAGCGGTTTGCAACAAACTGCTTGACTTTTTCTTTGAAACATGCTTGAATTCGTAACATGAGCCGTATTGTCGCTCAAAGAATTTTTTCCCCGCCTGTAGGCCATGCCCAGGCCGAGGGGAAAGGTCTGATTGGGCGGGTGTTGGCCTGTTTTGCGAATCCAAGTATATATCTTTCAATCGTAAGTTACAAACGAAAGGCAACAGGCTTGTACCCCCCCCCCCCCCCCCCCCCCCCA
>Ga0209755_10009029_pt1 | contig 10569 bp, 11 predicted proteins | sample TergutCo191P1_FD_187301 | JGI IMG/M metagenome (GOLD analysis project Ga0209755, IMG submission 187301) | Cornitermes sp. P1 segment gut microbial communities from Petit-Saut dam, French Guiana - Co191P1 (SPAdes) (version 2) | ecosystem: Host-associated > Arthropoda: Insects > Digestive system... | reverse complement strand
ATGTATAATGAGGCTAGCCTCCGTGAAACGGGAGGCCCCTGGGAACCCGACTGTGGGGGGTGTAAGTTGCTCGGAGAAAACCGGTAACCGGGAGAAAACCCGTAAAAAAAGAAGGAAGACATGAATACCCGGAATAAGATATTGATCGTTGACGACGATCCGGTGAACCTTGAATTTTTCCAGCTTATGCTGAGCAAGCTCGGTTTTACGGTGGAGGAGGCCTCCGATGGGCTGGATGCCTTGGAAAAAATGGAGAAATTCCACCCCGACCTTATTCTTCTTGACAACATCATGCCCAGAAAGTCGGGCTGGGAACTTACGAAGGAACTCAAGGAAGACAAAAGATACCAGGACATTCCAATCATCATGTTTTCGGCCCTTGACGACGTTAAAGACAAGGTTGCCGGCTTCGAGCTTGGGGTTGACGACTACATCACCAAGCCCTTCAACTTTTCCGAGGTTCTGGCACGGATAAGGGCGATCCTGCGGACCCGTGAACTGTTCGCCCAGATTGCCATGCGTGAATCCCGGCTAAGCCTTGCCGAGGGACTGAACCGTGACATGCGTCGTGACCTTTCGGATCTGGCAAAAGGCATTGACGAACTCGATGCCACGGTTGCGGCGGATGGGGCTTCGGAAAAGATATTGGACAAAACCAGGAAAATTCGTGGTGTCATCGAGGAACTGGACGGTCGGATCGGCAAGACGATTTCCGAATGGGAAGATCTCAAGAAGAACGAAATCGGGCTTTCCACCTTGGAAAGCGAATCTCGGAAATTTCTGCGGCAGGAACAGCGTTAACGATGTCCAAACAGGGAAAAAAGAAAGAAACCCCGGTGGTAACCCTGGGGAAACAGACCGTTTTTAAGGGTCACATTAAATTCAGCAAGACACTGCGTGTGCAGGGGAAGTTCAACGGAACCATAGAGGCTTCCGGTGCATTGATTGTTGACAAGGATGCCGTGGTGGATGCCGACCGCATAGAGGTAAGCTCTCTTACCGTGTACGGAACGGTCATAGGGAACGTTTACGCCCTTGACAAGGTTGACATGATGAGTGGGGCGACGGTGCAGGGCGATGTTACCGCCGCCAGGCTCCGGATTGCCGACGGAGTTCTGTTCCGGGGCCAGTGCAGCATGACCAGCGCCGATGCCGAGCCGGAAATCTTTTCCCGTCCGGCTGGGGAAATCAAGGCCGAGCTGGCACGTCCCGACAACCAGGCAAAATGACCGGCACGGAACCCTCGGGGCTTTTCAGGAAGGCGGAGGGGGATGCCTTTTCGGCGGCGATTCGGCTTGTGGAGCTTCTTTCCCGCGGCCGCCGCAGCTTGGTTCTCGCCGAATCCTGCACGGCCGGCCTTGTGTCGGATCTTGTGGCAAGGGTAAGCGGTGCCTCGGCGGTGCTGTGGGGATCGTTTGTCTGCTATTCCCCGGCTGCGAAGGAGCGGATGCTGGGCTTGGACGGCGGCCTTATCATGCGGCACGGGCCGGCCAGCATGGAGACCGCCCGAGGGATGGCCGTCCATGCCTTGCGAAAGGCCGATGCCTCGTTTTCCGCCGCCGTTACCGGCATTGCGGGTCCGCTTGGCGACGGGAGCGACACGCCCGTGGGAACTGTGTGGCTGGCGCTTGCCTTTCGGGAGGGGGCCGGTGTCGTGGAAAAGCTGGCGACAGAAAAGAAGCTGCATTTTTCGGGAAGCCGGGCGGAGGTGCGGATGCAGGCTGCCGCATCGGTGCTGGGCGAACTGCTTGATTTGGCGACCGAGGTAATGGGCCAGGGTAATGGATTGAAAGCCGTTGGTTTTCAGCCTGGAAATAAAACGGTTTAACTGCTTGACAGACTGCGAAAAATTGGCTATGATGGTATCATTCAAGCGGATATGACTTTGATTAGACGTCCGGTCTTTTGTCGAGCCTGTTAACTCATAAATATGCAAATCTTTTTGTCCGCGTGCATGGGTACGCACGCACGGCTTGGTGCTAAGTGCGAAAACGACAATCCATATAGGTGGTTTTTACAATGGGTATGATTCGTAGGGGTAGGAAACCCAAAATTACGGAAAACGAGGAAATTATGAATCCTGAAGAGACAGGTTCGCAGGCGATGGAAAACGGGGATGCTCAGGGGAGCCTTCCGTTTGCCTCGGAAACGGGGACGGGCGAAAACGGCGATAGGCCTTCTTCCCGTGTCGTGGTACGGGCAAGGCCGAGAAGGGCACCGCCGGAAGGACGAAGGGGGCATCACCACCGTGCGGCTTATGCCGCCGACAGTGGCGTTGTCAATGCAGGCCATGGCCACGGAAGCGGGATGGATCCCTCCGCCAATGATGGGGACGAAAGGCAGGGCGGCGGTGGCACGGAAACGTCCCCGGCCATGCCATTGCCTTCCTTCCCACGCCTGCCCTCCATGCCAAACCTGTACGGCAAGCCGGAGCCAAGGCTTGACCAGGACAATGGCAAACCCCGTCTGACCATCAACGAGCTTATCCGCCTCAACATGAAGGATCTGCGGGAACTTGCATCCTGCTACAATATCTCGCAGGATGACATGGTCGCCCTTAAAAAGCAGGAAGTCGTCTTTGCGATACTTAGGGCGCACACCGAACGTGGCGGGATTATCTATGCATACGGCTCGCTGGAAATCCTGCCGGACAGCTACGGGTTCCTGCGCAGTCCGCAGAACTCCTACCTGCCCGGCCCGGACGATATCTACATAAGCCCCAGCCAGATACGGCTTTTCGCCCTCAAGACGGGCGACACAGTTTACGGGCAGATTCGCAGCCCCAAGGAAGGGGAGCGCTTCTTTGCGATGCTGCGTGTGGAAACGGTCAACTACGACGATCCCACGGTGGGCCAGACCCGTATCCCCTTCGACAACCTTACCCCTCTGTACCCGGATCGCAAACTCGACCTGGAAACCGGCACAGAGGCCGTAAGCGAAAGGATCATCAACCTGTTCTGCCCGGTCGGCAAGGGGCAGCGTGCGCTCATCGTCTCGCCGCCACGTACCGGCAAGACCATCATGATGCAGAAAATCGCCAACGCAATCACCAAGAACCACCCCGAGGTGTACCTTATCGTCCTTCTGATCGACGAACGCCCCGAGGAGGTTACCGACATGGAGCGCACGGTACGGGCCGAGGTTATCTCATCGACTTTTGACGAGCAGGCCACCCGTCACGTTCAGGTAACCGAGATGGTGCTGGAAAAGGCCAAACGCCTTGTGGAACACAGGAGGGACGTTGTAATCCTTCTTGACTCGATTACCCGTCTTGCACGGGCCTACAACCAGACCGTTCCCACTTCCGGAAAGATACTTTCAGGCGGTGTGGACTCCAACGCACTGCACAAGCCCAAGCGTTTTTTCGGTGCCGCCCGCAACATCGAGGAGGGGGGAAGCCTTACCATTATTTCCACCGCCCTGGTGGAAACCGGGAGCCGCATGGACGAGGTTATTTTCGAGGAATTCAAGGGTACCGGCAACATGGAAATCAACCTGGATCGCCGCATTTCCGACCGCCGCCTGTTCCCGGCAATCAACATCAAGAAATCCGGAACACGGAAAGAGGAGCTCCTTCTTGGCGAGGAAGAGCTTCAGAAGATATGGGTTCTGCGCAAGGTCATCAACTCCATGGACGATATCGAGATCATCGAGTTGCTGGTTGACAGAATGAAGAAAAGCAAGAATAATGAAGCATTCCTGCGTTCCATGAATACTGGCACTGCCGGGTCGGACTGAACGAGGGGCTTACAAACGAGGGATTGATAAGGGAAAAATCGATGAAAGAGAAGATACACCCCAAATACGAAACGACAACCATATCCTGCGTCTGCGGGAATGCTATCGAAACCCGTTCTACCGTTAAAGGTATCAAGGTGGAAATTTGTTCCGCCTGCCATCCTTTCTTTACCGGCAAACAGAAGCTTGTTGACACCGCCGGTCGTATCGAACGGTTCAGAAGAAAGTACAACATCAAGGAGTAGTCTGGCACCTAGGTTTTTAGTTGCCGGGTATGTCGATGACGAAGGCTTTGGGCGTTTTCCTGCCTTTGAAGTCTTCGTCTATGGTTTTGTCGCTTATGTCCGTAACCCTAAGGTCTGGGAACCTTTGCGAAAGGGCTGTTTTCAGTTCGCTGGCGTTGCTTCTGAATGAGCGGGCGTTTGCGCTGAACCAGAGTCTGCCGCCGGGGGAGAGTAGGGCGGTTGCGGTGTTTAGCAGCCCCATGAAATCCCGTTGCAGGTCGAAGTCATTGTGGGCCATCGTGGAATTCGAGAAGGCTGGGGGATCTACGACAATCGAGTCCCAGCGCTGCCTTTTCGCTGTCGCATCTTGCAGAAATGCCGAGACATCCGCACGGATCAGTCTGTGGGCTTGCCTGTAGCTTTGGTTCCCGGCAGGGCTAAAGTATTCTTCCCGTCGCAGTATTTCAGTGGCGAAACCGTTTAGCGCAAAATTGTCCCGTCCCCAGCCAAGGTAGGTGTTGGAAAGATCGACTGAGTCGGTGGAGGCGGCACCGCCCGAGGCCGCATATACCGAGAAGGAAGCTGTGTAGCAGAAAAGGTTGAGCACCCGTTTGCCTTTCGAATCTGCTTTTACCATGCGGCGCATGGGTCTGCGATCCAGGAACAGTCCCGTGTCAAGATAGTCCGACAGGTTCACCCTGAATTTAAGCCCTCCCTCGTGTGTTTCCCTGCTTATGCCCTGCCCCGAAACCTTTTCGTACTGGACCTGCCCCTGTTGCCTCTGCCTTAGCTTGATGATGATGTTGTCCCTTTCGAGGCCCAGGGCCTGCGCCGCCGCACCCTGCATGGCGTTGAGCCAACGGGCTTCCTCGGCCTCGTCCTTTTCGTAGGGGCGTTTGTACAATGCGCCGGAGGCGGCATCTCCGTAAAGGTCGAGCACCAGGGGAATTTCCGGTATGTCACGGTCGTACAGCCTGAACGCCCCTGTGCCCGTGCGCCTGGCCCATTTGCCAAGGTGTCGGAAACGTTTTTTTAGGCGGTTGGCGAACATCTCCGCCTGTTCCGCCGTTTTTGTGTCGGTTTTTTCCATTGCAGGTAAGGATATACCGTTATGCGAAATTAGGGAATGTGTCCGTAGTTGTCGTTGGCGCAAGGGTTTTGTGCCATTCGACAACAATTTTTTCATTTATGGGTAGGCGTTTTGATAATCTTGACATACCCTATCGGGGTATGGTATATGTCTTGATGCAGGCAAGATCAGGATCGAAAGGAGCGCATTATGTCGAGCATGGCATTCACAAGGGTTTTTAAAATAGAGGGCATGAGTTGTGCTGGCTGTGCAAAGGGTATAGAAAAGGCGGCTGGAAGACTGAACGGTGTAACGGAAGCCAGCGTGAATTTCGCTGCGGAAAGGCTTCGTGTGACATATAACCCCGAAACAATTTCCGTAATGGAAGTGCTAAGGGCAATTGAAAAAGCAGGCTTTAAGGCCCTTGAAGAAGAAACCGTTGACGTGGAAGCCGTCCGAAAAGCCAGGGAAACAAAAGATATTTGGCGCAGGTTTGTTGTATCGGTCATATTCACAGTGCCAGTGTTTCTAATTGCTATGGTACCAATGGCACTGGAAGCGATGGGGCTTATGGTTCCACATCACATGGTGGGACACGTATACCATGAGGCCGTCCAAGGGTACCCCATAAGATTTAACCCAATGCACTATCCAGCCGCAAACGCACTTGTCCAAATGATCCTAATAATTCCCGTTATAATCGTCAACAGGAAAATATACGCCAAAGGGTTCATGGCAATAGCAAGGCGCAGTCCAAACATGGATTCGCTAATAGCCAAGGGGACGGCGGCGGCCTTTGTATACAGCCTTTACCTAACATGGCTTAACGTTTTTTCCGGCGGCATGTATGAGCCTTATTACGAGATTACCGGGGTTATCCTAACGCTGATTGTCCTTGGCAAATTCTTCGAGACAAGAACCAAGGGCAAAACCGGCGAAGCCATCAAGAAGCTGATGGGGCTTGCTCCCAAAACGGCAAAGGTTGTTCGGGGTGGCGAGGAAGTCGAGGTTTATATCGACGAGGTAGTGGTTGGCGACACCATCGTCGTGCGGCCTGGGGAGAAAATGCCTGTTGATGGAATTGTAATTGATGGCGAAACCGGCGTTGACGAATCCATGCTTACGGGCGAGAGTATGCCCGTAAGCAAAACCGTAGGCGATAGCATTGTCGGCGCAAGTATCAACAAAAACGGTTTTATCAAATATAGGGCCACGAAAGTTGGCAAGGATACGGCCTTGTCGCAGATCATAAAGCTGGTGGAGGATGCGCAAGGCTCCAAGCCACCCATTGCCGCACTTGCGGATCTTGTCTGCGAGAAATTCGTCCCAGCCGTTATCGTTATCGCAGTTTTGTCCGGGCTGTATTGGTTCTTTCTGGGTGGCGAACCGGAACCATTGTGGTTTGCCATGCGAATATTCATAACAATATTGGTCATAGCCTGCCCATGCGCCCTGGGCTTGGCAACGCCCACTTCCATAATGGTAGGCACGGGCAAAGGTGCGGAAAACGGCATTTTGATAAAGGGCGGCGAATACCTTGAAATGGCACACAAGGTAAAAACCGTCGTGCTGGATAAAACGGGCACGGTTACCGAAGGCAGGCCCCATGTAACCGACATCGTGGCAAAGGGCAACTTTTCCGCCGGGGAACTGTTGGCACTGGCGGCAAGCGCAGAGAAAAAATCCGAGCATTCCCTTGGGGAAGCAATCGTAAACAAAGGCATTGAAAAAAACATTATTTTTGTCGAGCCGACAAGCTTTAACTCGATTACGGGCCAGGGAATTTCTGCGGAGTTTGACGGCAAGGAGCTGCTAATCGGCAACAGCCGCCTAATGGCTGAAAATAACATTGACATGACCGCCTATGCCGCCGATTCCGGCAACCTTGCGGAAGAGGGCAAAACCCCCATGTACATTGCGATAGACGGCAGGCTGGAAGGCATTATCGCCGTGGCCGACATCATCAAGCCAACAAGCCGTAAAGCCGTGGAACAGCTAAAGAAAATGGGTATCGATGTTGTGATGATTACCGGCGACAACAGGCGCACCGCCCTTGCCGTGGCGAAACAGGCAGGTATCGCAAAAGTCCTGTCGGAGGTGCTGCCGCAGGACAAGGCGGAACACGTAAGGAAGTTCCAGGAAGGCGGTCGCAAGGTGGCAATGGTGGGCGACGGCATAAACGACGCTCCGGCACTTGCCCAGGCGGACGTGGGTATTGCCATAGGCACCGGCACGGACGTTGCCATTGAATCCGCAAACATCGTGCTTATGCGAGGGGATCTGACGGGGGTAGCATCCGCCATTCGACTTAGCAGGAAAACCATGAACAACATTAGGCAAAACCTGTTTTGGGCGTTTGTCTACAACACCATGGGAATCCCCATCGCAATGGGCGTGTGGTATGCCTTTGGCGGACCGTTGCTGAACCCGATGATAGCGGCGATTGCCATGGGGGCAAGCTCGGTGTCGGTGCTGGCGAATGCACTGCGGTTGAGAGGGGTGAAGGTGTAAACGTTTACAACAACCTGCCCACCGTTTTGATGAATTCATCGACAACATCGTCGTCGCCGTCTCGCAGTCGTCGGGACACGCAGGATCGCATATGGCTTTGCAATAAAATCTTGGCCACGGAAGACAGTGCCGATTGGACCGCCGCAATTTGGGTTAGCACGTCGTCACAGTACACACCTTTGTCGATCATCGATCTAACGCCTTTAACCTGGCCCTCTATGCGACCAAGGCGGATTGCAAGATCCTTATTTACTTTTGTGGGACGCTGGTGTGCTTCTTTGTTTTCACAAGTTTCACACGACTGTTCACATTCCATAAAATGTACACACCTCGCTTCTGTTCGCTACAAGGACTATACCATACCCCCTTAAGGTATGTCAAGGTGCCGGCGCAGGGAGTACTTGGCATAATGCAAAATTTTTGTCATACTGATCCCAGGAGAAACATACTATGAAAAAAACATTTGTAAGCTTGCTTGTGGCCTTTGCGCTCTTCTGGGGGTTCGACCAAACCGTCGAGGCAAGAGGTGCCGGCGATCGATCGGATGCGGTTTTGAGGGTGGGGGCCACGCCGGTTCCCCATGCGGAATTGCTCAACTTGATAAGGGATGACCTTGCGGAAAAGGGAGTCACGCTAAGGATCGTGGAATTTACCGACTTTATCACGCCGAACATGGCGCTGATGTACGGGGATATCGATGCGAATTTCTTTCAGCATCTTCCCTTCCTACAGGCCAACGATGAATGGAACGCAAGGCTTGTGTCCGTCTTTGGTGTCCACGTTGAACCCTTTGGGCTGTATTCAAGAAGGTTCAATAGCATCGACGAGTTGCCCCACGGCGCTTCAATTGCCATTCCCAATGATCCGACCAACGGTGGCAGGGCGCTTCTGCTGCTCCAGGCCAGGGGGCTTCTTACCCTTAGGGACGGTGCCGGACTGCTTGCCACTCCCCGTGACATTGCCGACAATCCCAGGGGCTTCGTTTTCTACGAGCTTGAGGCCGCCCAGCTTCCCAGGGCCTTGGATGACGTGGATGCCGCAACCATCAACGGCAACTTTGCGCTCCAGGCCGGTCTTAACCCCCAGCGAGACTCCCTCATAATAGAATATGCGGATTCCCCGTATGTAAACATCGTGGCGGTTCGTCGGGGCAACGAAAACGACCCTAGAATTCTAGCCTTGAGGGAAGCCCTTCTAAGCCCCAGGGTACGGGAATTTATCGAAGCCCGTTTCGACGGTGGGGTTGTGGCGGTTTTTTAAGCCGCCTGTTGACACATTGTACTAGTACGCTTTATAATTGTACTAGATGAATAGTACATCCCCTAGCAAGGGGAAAGAGACCGAAAACCAGGAAGCCGCTGTCCCCATACGCTTCACGCTTGACCTGTCCGATGGTGTGCCGATCTACCGGCAGATCATCCGGCAGATCGAGTATGCCGTGCTTTCCGGCAGGCTTAAGACCGGGGCACGGCTGCCCACTATCCGCTCCCTGGCCGTCGAACTAAAGATCAATCCAAATACAATTGCCAAAGCCTACGGCGAACTGGAAATTCGTGGTATACTTACAACGCAGGTGGGAAGCGGCACATATATCTCCGACAAAAAACCCGTGCAGGAAGACGAAGGCCCGAAACGCAAGATAAGGGAGCTTGTGGGACGCTTTATCGAGGAGATGCGGGAGTTGGGGGTGGGAAAAAAGGAACTGGCCGAACTCGTTGCCGAATACGAAGAAACATGACAACAAGGGGGATCATCGATGTTCTCTAAAAACGCTAAAAAGGTGAGGGAAATGAGCGACATTGGACACTTTACGGCAAGGAAGATAAGCCGCCGGCGCAAGACGGATTTGACTCTTGCCTTGATGCGTCTCATCTTTTTGGGGATTGTCCTGTCCCTGCTTTTTGTCTTCGTCCTTCCGGAACCGGCCCTTGGCCTGGAGGCGGACACCTGGAGGCTTGGTGTTTTTTCCGTGGTGTTGCTGGTGGCCCTGCTGGTTGCGTCTTCCTTTCGCAAGGCCTACGAATGGGAACGTGTCATTGTGTTAAGGTTCGGCAAATTCCATAAGGTGCGTGGCCCAGGCCTGTACTTTCTTGTTCCCCTGCTTGACCATGTGTATAAAGTCATTGACATAAGGATACGGGTTCTGGATTTTTACGCGCAGGAAACGCTAACGGGCGATTCCGTTACGGTGGGTGTTGATGCCTTCTGTTTCTGGATGGTGTGGGATCCGCAAAGGGCCGCGTTGGAGGTGGAGGACTACGAGGCGGCGGTGGCCCTGTCCGCCAAGGCCGCACTGCGCAACATTATTTCCAAAAACGATCTTACCACTTTTCTTGCCCGTGGGGATTTAATCGAAAAGCAGATTCAGCAGGAAGTGGAAAGGCAGACCACCGAGTGGGGCATTACCGTTCAGTACATCGAAATTACCGACGTGCAGGTTCCCCAGGAACTCCAGGATTCGCTTTCTCGCATTGCCCAGGCGGAACGGGAAAAGAAAGGCCGCACCCTGCTTGCCGAGGCGGAAATCGAGATTGCCAAAAAGCTGGAAGAGGCCATTTCGATCTATGCGAAAGATGAGGGTGCTTTGAAGCTGAGGATTCTGTCCATACTGAACGAGGGCCTAAAGAAAGGCAACTCCATGATGCTTGTCCCCAATTCCATCACGGACGAGCTTAAAACCAAGGATGTCTTTGGCTTGCAGGCCCTGTCGGAACTGCGAAAGAAGGAGGTGCCCTCTAGGGTGGCCAAGTCCGCATCCAAGGAGGAGTCTAAGGTGGTGCCGAGAACGCCTAAACCCAGGAAATCGGTGTGAGGCGAACATCGTTTGTTTTGAACTGCCAATCGACATTTTTTTGTTGACAATGCCCAAAAGGAGGGGTAAACTACCATATTGTTCCAATTGGGGAATCATCGGTAAGTTGCAAGTATTTTATTCGTAGTACCGAGGTAAACGGAGGGCCGTAAAATATGACAATTTTACATAATATTGCACAAAATGCGCCCATTGTATTTTTGAGTTACCCCCCC
>Ga0209755_10009028_pt1 | contig 10571 bp, 10 predicted proteins | sample TergutCo191P1_FD_187301 | JGI IMG/M metagenome (GOLD analysis project Ga0209755, IMG submission 187301) | Cornitermes sp. P1 segment gut microbial communities from Petit-Saut dam, French Guiana - Co191P1 (SPAdes) (version 2) | ecosystem: Host-associated > Arthropoda: Insects > Digestive system... | reverse complement strand
AAAGCAAGGGATGTGCCTGGTCTCAACTTCAGGCAATTACAGACACATTTCAAATTTGCCATCACACTGGTGTTCAGCATACACAATAAAGCTACTCTGGGTTTAAGGCTCTGCTGTATTGCCAACATATGCACTGAACACTAGTGACCTGTGGCTCGTTGTGTGAGGTTTTCCTCCTCCTCCTCCACCACAGGCAATATACAAGACATTAGGTTAGTCTCCCTCCCCAACCAACCCCACCTCAGCCCTGTCACTTTATGTTCCTGCATGTGCCACACCTATAATGCAGCACCGATACCAATGCACCTCCTTAACCATAACACACCTCATGCAGCCAACCACCAATAGTAACTATTCCATACCACCTTCTGTTGCCGCCTTGTTCCAAAGAGACTGGTTGCCCGATTTTGGACTAGATCCATCCCAATGCTCATCCATCCATCCAAATTTCTTTCCTGCCCAGAGGACACATGATGTAATGGACTACAGCTAGGCTAGTAGTAGTTCTTTCAGAATGCAAGTGAGCCCTGGTGACCCTGTTGGATTTTCTTATTAAGCACCGGGTCTTGCTATCCCTTATTTTGACTCTTTTTATCAGTCTGACCACATCTTCCTTGTTTCCAATAGCAGAGTGGAAATATATGTTAATATTTTTCACCCTCCTATTCTGACACCTGCTTCCATGTCTTCTCAACCTGCTGTTCTTATTACTCACTGTACACATTAAACAGGCCAGTTAACGGAGCCTTGACTTACATCTTTTTGGACTGGGAACCACTTTGTTGTCTTGTTCAAATTCCACTTTTGTCTTTTTGCTTTGTGTATATGTCTTGTATTAATACTATCAAACATATGACTACTATATACTTGTGATGTTCCCAATCTTGAAATGCTCTGCACTATGAAGAGTGAGTAGCTTATGCAACACACACATTTTTGTAGCGCTCCCTTGTCCTCTCCATGACCACCTTACATTAAGAATTCGGTCCCCTGCCCCATACCAATTCCTGAATCCTGCTTGTTACATTGCATTTCATGTTCTACATATCACTCCGGTTGTTTCTGAATAATTCTCCATAGGATCTTATTTGCCACAGGAGTTCGTGCAATGGTGTGATTTTTTGTGCACCCTCTGACATCGGAATCTGTCACATCCGAGCAGTATGTCTCTATCACTAAACGGACCAATGGATGTCAAATTGTGCAAGTCTCAGGAATACAGTGCCAGCTCGTCAGCCCATGACCACTCACCATCTGCAATCCAAGATGATCAGAACATCAGGATAAGGCACTCAGACACTCCCTTCACATGGCAGATAAAGTATTAGTGTGTTTGTGCTTCCTCAGAGCTTCTTATCCACATGAGAGTGTCAGATAAAAATTGAATATTGGAATGCATTTTACCTTACTTGCATAGGGACACAATATAAACACGCCTGAAATCATGCGTAAATACACAGATTTTCTGTAGTATGATTCCTTGTTAACTATAACCCTGCTAGCATGGAGAATATGGTGAGCTCCTAATAATGCCAGCAGTTTTTACGTGTACTGTTTGGTGACCTGGGAGAGAAGGAAAGAGGACATCCAAGAAAAACATGGATGGAAGGAGTACAAGCGGCCATGATAACAAGGAATTTAGAACCAGATCAATGGAGAAACAGAGAGGAATGGTGTTTGGTTTCCGGAAGATGGCAACAGCTGTTAAAAAAAACCAGATACGTAGATAGACCATTTGGTGACCTATGTTTGGCAATACTGACAGCCCTCTCTTGTCTGTTTGCACAATGTCTGAACACTGAATTAATCATACAAGGCTTTCTGTGTCATTTGTGTGTAAACACTTAGCTACCAAGGAGACCCTAATTAGCCATGAATGCATGAGTATCATAAGTTTTGAAAACATACTGCGCAGTTAGTTGATTCTTGCATTTAGTAAATAGAATGGAATAGTTAGGTCATGAAACCTCATGATGTACCTAGCAGATGTTCGGCTTCCCTCAGTTGAGATTTTGCTATTCAATGCAGTAGTTGCTCTGCGGGTTCGTCTGCTGTCTCGGAATCAAATATGAAAAATCGTAATGGATTCAGGCAGCGATGAGGAGAAATATTATGCATCTGCTGGCACTGAGGACGAGGAGGAGCCATGCCCACCTTCATGGCAGTCTTCCAGTTCACAGCCTTCAAGCCCAGATTTTTCTGCCAGCAGCTCTGAAGATGAGGGAAATGTTTTGTGTTTTTGGCTCTGACATTACAGATAGGACATACAGTTCGTGGCAGATTGGAAGGCTTCTGGACAAAACTGGAACAGTTTTGCTGTCTATTTTATGGTCAAATGATGGTACATGCTTGATATTATCACATACTACACTTTCTACATTTCATGGACACTAATAGGAATGGAGTTGACAGGACAGATGACAGACTTGTTGGAAATTCTAAGGACGAACTTTTTAGAATTTTACAACCCTTCAAATATTTGGCAGTAGATGAAGTCATTGTGAAATTCAAGGGAAGGGTAGTTTTCAAACACTACATTGTGAAAAAACATAAACATTTGTGCATCAAAATGTTTAAACTATGCAACTGTACTGGATATACATATGACATGAATGTTTGCCTCAGTAAAGACAGACAAAGGGCAGCACAACACCTGACACCAACCTGCGATACAATGATTAATCTGACAAGGGCCATAAACTGTACATGGACAACTTCTTTTCTTCCCCTGACCTGTTTGACGACTCATAGAAAATTTCCTGTTGTGGGAAAGTGAGGCTACATAGAAAGGACATGCCTAAGGATCTCGAACCCAAAACACTGAGATTGAAACATGGTGACAGTTGAGTAAGGACCGGGGTTGACTTAACTTTGGTGTGGAGGGACAAGAGGGACGTGTACCTCCTGACAAACATTCACAATCCACCCAGAGAAGGCAGTTATTGTGATGAACTTGAGAATGCGATAAAGCCAGCGGTTGTGGCAGATTATAACTGTCACATGGGGCATGTTGACAATGCAGATAAGATGGGCAATACCTACATAACCAGCCGTCAAACATATAAGTGGACAAAAAAGCTCTTTTTCCACCTGTTGGACCTGGCCATTCTCAACAGTTATGTCCTTTTATCTTCATGTGGTGGGAAGGAATCTCACACAGAGATTTTCAACTCGCTCTCATCAGAGAGATGCTGGCACAGGCTGGACATCAGCCTCGACCATCCATGCCTGGAGGGAGACCAGCCCCAGCTTGTACTAACATCGGAAGACCGGACACATGTCACATTGAACTCTGGAATGGCTGCATTTCCACAAAACAGAAGTTGTGTGTGTTTAATGAGGGGCATGAAGCAAACCGTGATGTTTATATGTGTCAAGTGTGATGTGATGCTTTGTGTGGACCGAAATTGTTTTGCAGATTATCACACAAAGAACAACTTATAAGACATCTTTTCGTCCATCCTTCATACAGACATTTGAAACCTGGACCTCATTGTGAGTAAAAGAACATGGATATTTACAAGTTTTTTAGAAACTTATCTTCTCCATTATTCAGTAAGAATATTACTGCATTTTTATGCATTCTGCACAATGTCTGCTTCCTTCCTTACAAAATGCTTTTTGTTTTGTAAATTTATCCTGCTTGGCTCTAGAAATATTCAGGTTTTTGAAAAATTTAAATACCCTGCAGATTTGGTGAGCTGGGACTTACAGATGGGATTTACCTCATTTAAAGGGTTAATGCTTTACTGAACTCCTATGCACCATAAAGGCACGTGGATGAAAGGAGTTATCCCTCCACTAAAGTTCAGCCTTAGCATGCCCCAGTTGTTTTATGTTTGAAGACGGCATGTGGTATCTCTAGAAAAGGAAGGTGGGTGGGCCCTATAACCAGTCTGGATACTTTGGAGAAGAGTTTCAGTTGTTGCTCTAGAGAATCAGTGTCATGATCCCTTGGTGTTAGGCCTGTATTGTAGGCATCACACTGAGTGTGCTACCCAGACCTGTTGTGTGTTGTGAGTGGCAGGTCTGAAGTGAAATAGGAAATGAATTACCAGGTTAGTCCTGTTACATTGCTAAGCTACAGCATTGTGGTACATTAGAACTTTCAACATGCTACAGTTTGGTAACTGAAAAATAGGTGCTGGTAGCCCAGACTTTATATTAGCTGCACCACAGATTAATTGAAATTAGATTAATGGTTGGGTTCAAACCCTTGCAATCGTGATGCACCTAGGCCATAAAACAGGCCCTTTGTACTACTGGGTCAAGGGAGCTCTGTTCTTTTACTAATGTTCTAGATGGCCCCTAGACTTAGACACTTAATATCCTCTGGGACCAGGAACAAGGAGCCCAGATATGCATGTCTGAGTGAAGCCACGGCTTCACACTCACACAAAATGTGGACTGAGGTTTCTTCTGCTCCATACCTATATGTGGGGCTATTAGTCATCCCCATTAAGTAAAGATGTCTTGGGATGTTATGTCTCGTAAGAAGGCCAATAACAACCTTGGATTGTGTCATGTTAAAGGACAATAACCTGGTCTTTGTAGTTGTTAGCACCCAAAATCCGTTGTAGCTGCACCAAAGCTCACTAATAATGCAATTTTTCCAGTGGTGTGTATGTTATGGTTACTCATGCTATTTCATTATCAAACACTACCATTGATCTACTGGAGAATGGTGCTGACAGCACCATAGTTCAGTGACTGACCCCTCAAGAATGGTGGCCAAGCAGAAGGCAAGAAATGCAGGTGTATAGAATCTGTTGCAACACCAAATTACACAGGCAGCACTACAGATATCAGCATCCACTGAACAACCCATTTGGGAATAATTCTCAGTTACATAACTTATATGAAATTGATCCAAACACTATCAACACAAAGCATTCAACTACAGAACACATATACACTACCATCCATTCCACATTACCTACTGCAAACAGTGGCACCCCTCCCTCCTTTCTTTCCTTTCCACCCCAAGGAAGAAACATGGAAGCACAAATGGTGTGCAATTTACAGGACACATATGTGCGAATTGAATTTAACATGCTTTAATAATTCAGCGCAAAGATCCTATACCTACTGACACAATTTGCTGATAGTAAAGGATACCCCATTTGGTGGCTCCTTGTCCCCTACTAATACGCCTACTAAAGAAAATAAACTGTGTCCAAATACCACACAGCAAAGAGGAGGCCAACCCACAACTCGTACCGGAGACAATTGCCTTTTTGCAAAAATACCCAATCAGATGTATATACCATACCGTTTTCATTCATGCACGCTTACGGTGTCAAAATCTCACGCCATTAAACACAACCTAGAAAATAAGTGATCGGGTAAATAGTCTGCCGCCCGACAAAGACTAAGTTTGGCAGTACTTCGTTTTCAACAAACTACTAAAGGAAACATAGCACGACACTTCAAAAAACTAATTTTCAATTTGCTTAACTGCTACACTTACATACTATAGACCCGAAAAACAAAACAAAAAAATTTCTAACCATCATAACATACCGCCAAATACCTTGCGTGAATCGGAATACGGGGTTCTCACCACCGACACGTACAAGGGTAACCAATGCACTCTCAACTACGCATTGCACATTTAGTAATAAGTGAAAAGGCGCCTAACATTGTTATAACATAATTAGTCTCTTATCTATGTTTGTAAATAAGAAATATAAGGCTCTCAATACATGTTGTTCATAAATTAAATACTTGTCAAAGCGGAAGTCATAAATCAACTCTACGGAAAAAAAGTATACACTCAAAGATTACCTGAGCAAACACAACAATGCCAACAACTTTATTCAGCGGATTGTAGGTGGATATTATTCGTTAGTAGTTATTTGCTGACATGCGTTGATTCATAACTGATGTGGGTTCACGTGGCGACTTCCTACATTATTATTCATGGCGCACAAATGAGTGCTCACAGCCTCGGAGCACAAAATTTACACCTCAAACCACACCCCATAGCACAGATCATCTACCCCCATAGTGGTTCTGGCAACACATTGTTTGGAATTGCGAAAGTAGTCAATTTCCGAGATCGTCAAATCCTGCGCGTCCGTGATTTCTCTGGGCCACGGTCGATTTCACTCGTGCCCCGCATCTATGATTCTCACACTCCATGACATATTGAGAGTACCGTTTCTCTTCGCCTACAGCCAACTCTGTGGGCGTATAATCCGTGATTTAGAATATGGCATGGTAGGACAGTGGTGGTAGTGTCTGTTGAAGTTCTTGCGTTACTTTGATATAATTCTTGTGTAACGTAATTTGCCACGTGCTACTTCAGAATGAATAATACAGCAGGAATAAGTATCCAGAGTACAGCTGGTGCTGTGCCTGTAAGAAATGACAAAGGTAAGTAACTGCTTTTGGCAGAAACACGTAGAAGTTGACAGTAAATATGTAGCTAGCTTGTCTATTCCACCTTATTTACAGGTGAGGTTTCTATGCAGAAGGTTAAAGTCCATCGGTATGTGTCTGGTAAAAGACCCGATTATGCACCCTTGTCAAGTAGCGAAGAGGAGTCTGAAGAAGAGGACTTCATTGAACAGAAACGAAGACATCTTGCTGGTCGACCTATGTCACCAGCAGAAATAATGGAACAAGATACGGAAGCAGCAGGAGAAGTAGACGTGGATGATCCTAGACTGAGACGCTTGAAAACAAGAAAGAAAGGTGACCGTGAAGAAGATAGTGAAGATGAAAACAGGATAGAGAGACACAGGTTAGTCTATTTTTTTCACTTTGCTTTTAAAAATTCTTTTGGCTCTTTTTAACTTGTTTAGGAAGATTCTGACTTTCAGATGGTTGCAGCAGCTGTTTTCATGTCTGAAAGTGTCCATCAGTAAAGAAAGTTAGTGAAACATGACCTAGTATTTTGTTATGATTGAATGTCATGTATATTCTGTGTAGTTGTCATATACACACTGATGATGACTGCAGTAGATAGCCAAAACTTGTAGGAGCGCAAAAATTAAACATTTTATGGTAGATGGAAATAAAAAAGTGTGCTTCTCTGTAATATTGCTGATAAACTGAGGAGCCAGGGAACATAACTGGTTAATGAAACACAGGCACATTCATGCACCAGAAGTTCTTGAGGCAGGGGCATCAGATGAGGAGAAGGAAAAGCGTCGAATTGCCAAAATGGTGGAGAGTGAGGAGGAAGAAGAGGAGGATGAGCTGAGTGATGAGGAGATTGACCGGCGAAGACAGACATTGCGCCAGAAGGTTTTGAATCGCAATGAGGAGGAGGTACGTTATGAGTTATGTTTTAGCTGTGATGTCCTTTTTATGTTGCTGAAGGCTGTTAGTACTGTATCTGTTTTGTTGTGCAGGAGGTGGAAGTACTAGACAAAGAGGAGGAAGGTCTGTCACCTGAAGAGAGCACATCTGAGTCATCAGAATATGAGGAGTACACTGGTTGGTGAAAAGATAAATTTGTTACATTTGATATGATTGCAGTGAAAGTTTTTATCTCTGTGCATGTGTGTGCGCGCGCGTGTGTGTGTGTTATCAAATTCAGGCGCTGTACCTAATTTCTTGTCTAGTTGAAATAAATTTAGATTTAAGTGACGAGAATTATATCTACAATACAGTGTGAATGGCTACACCATTTCTTGTTTTGTGCCAGATTCTGAGGAGGAGACTGGTCCACGTCTGAAGCCAGTCTTTGTACGGAAGAAGGATCGAGTCACGGTGATAGAAAAAGAGCGAGAGTCTCTGCGACAGAAGCAGGCTGAGATTGAGGCTAAGAAGGTGGCAGAGGAGCGCCGAAAATACACATTGAAGGTACCCAAGCTAAAGAGTCAGTTCTCCTGGGATATGTTGCATCACTAGGGGGAGAAGTTCCAGATGTTTTGAAGTATTGTACTGACTTCTTATTGAGGATAAAGAAATGGAAGAAGACTGTTTGACACAATTGGGAACTACATGCTCATTGACAGCATCATGTTCCAGAACACTCAGAGTCTCGAACAACACTGCTGTGAGACCTTGTGTCTTGTGCCCCCCAGTTGCTATGCCACTGCAGATAACCTTCATATGTTTCTGATTTTGTAAAACATTCGGCATTGGAGTAAGTGTGATTGAATGACAGATTACTGTTGTATAGGATGTCTGCCTGGTACAGATTCATGACAAGCTTGGAAAACTGATGTTTACAAACAGTGTGTTTGCTTGCTTGTCAGTTTACCTTAAACATTCATTCACCAGGTGGGTTTTGAAAACATCTTATGCCAACTGGGGTCAGCCACACATTAGTTCTTCACTTTATGAATCTGTTGAGAATTAACGAATTCTGCAGTGCAAAACTAACAGGCTTTTGTATGTCATCAGATGGTAGAAGAATATGTTCGAAAGGAGACATCAGTAAAGGAGGGTGATGAGCCATCATTAAATGCCATTAACACAGACGATGAGAATGATGAGGTGGAGTATGAAGCTTGGAAGCTGCGTGAGTTGAAGAGAATCAAAAGGGACCGTGAAGAGAGGGAACAGTGAGTGTTACGAACATCAGGGGGCCAAAATGTCAAGATTCAGTGTCGTAGATATTGCATTATGTGCCTGATTGCAGGGTTGAACGGGAACGGTTGGAAACTGAACGTCTGCGCAACATGACAGAAGAGGAGAGGCGGCAGGAGCTTAGAAACAACCCCAAGTTTGTTACCAACAAAGCAACGAAGGGCAAATACAAGTTCCTGCAGAAGTACTATCATCGTGGTGCCTTCTTCATGGTGTGTTCTGACATGCAAATGTATCACATACATGAGTAATCATAATTTTGTATGAGGGTTCTTCCTTACTGGGTGTAGCTGGGGTTACATTGTGTATTCAGTGTTTTTTGAACAGTTCTGTCAGTTGCAGAGATGTACATCAGGACTGATGGATGAATAACCATGGGGCATTCATGTCATGATACTGAGAGTGGAAAACTGGGGGGGGGTCTGTTGCAGTGTAATTTTGTGTACTACAAATTTGGCATGGAGGACTGGCCTGGGATTAAATCTGGGCTTCTTTGTTGACAGGCTGGTGAATAACCATCTGAGCTGTGGTACAATCCTACATCATGTCTTGTGTTTATTTGCAGAATGAGGATGATGACCTGTATAAGAGAGATTTCTCTGCAGCAACACTGGAGGACCACTTTGATAAGACCATCCTGCCAAAGGTGATGCAAGTGAAGAACTTTGGTCGCAGCGGTCGAACCAAATACACTCACCTGGTGGACCAAGATACGACACAGTTTGACTCACCATGGATATCGGAAACTGCCCAGAATCTGAAGTTTCATAATAATCAGGCTGCTGGCATGAAGCAGGTATTTGAACGGCCATCTGTGAAGAGGAGCAAATAGATGCCTTAGTAAAATGTGGCTTTGTATTCTTACTGGAGGAACAAAGTTGTCAGATGCAGTTTCCTCTGGTGGCAGCATGAACATTTTGTACCATGAGAGTGGGGATTGACAGCCCCAACTAGTGTGTATGGTGGCGCTTGGGAAAAGACAGACAGATGCACCGTCACCATAGAGCCTCAAACTGTGGAAGCACATGTCATAAATTAGTATAAATCTTATGTTTTTCCAAATCTTGGTTCATTGTGCTCCAGTTGGCACAAATAAGCTTGATACTAAAGGCAGTTTAACATAATGTGAAAATGCTTGGAATTCCTTTGAAGAGGTGTAGTGGACAAATCCTGAACTCCTGGCAACTAAATTTTGGACAGCAGCATCTAATATATTGCAGTGCCCCCCCCCCAGTACAAAAACATTTTGCACCAAGCAGAAAACAGTATATAATAGGGTCACAGGTAACTGCAGAATTGTGGGCACATGCACATGTGCTCACACACAAATACCAGAAATGAAACCAACCAGAAGATGTGGTTTGTTACTCATTTCAACACAAATCCACAGAAGTAAAAAAAAAAAACTGAGATTCCTAAATTCAAATCAAATTTGTCATGACCTGGGCAAAGGTCTTGTGGTTTTGAGACACAATGAAGTCAGCTTCTATACTGTTCATATTCCTGAACTGTGACGTGTGGGCAGGTGCAAGCTGCAGCTTCCATCTGCCCCACACCACTCTAAGATGATATATATATATACCTCATAACATTTCTGCATTGCATATTGTTATGTACTGCCAGTTGTTTAACTTGTTTGGGGATAAATTCTTTAAGATATCAGTTTAGTTTCTGGAATTTTTTTCTGGTCTGGTTTACCTTTTGACAGTATGTCATTATATAGAGGTGATGATATCAATACTGTTGAATGGTGAACTGGAAAGTTAAGATTCAGGTCTTGTGGATGTGATGCTGAGTCAATGGGGTCATGGTACGAGCATTTCACAGGACTGTAGTACCTTCACCATCAAGGTTGAGCAGTGTTGGACGTTGGACCGTGATGCTTCAAACTGCATACTGCAGCGTCACATAACAAAATACTTGCATCTTCCACGGCACTGCTGTGAGAATCTGGAATGTCAAAAATGTGCACTTCTTCAAAGGACATGCTCAAGGAATAATCAGATGAGTTATCTTGGCATTTG
>Ga0209755_10009026_pt1 | contig 10571 bp, 10 predicted proteins | sample TergutCo191P1_FD_187301 | JGI IMG/M metagenome (GOLD analysis project Ga0209755, IMG submission 187301) | Cornitermes sp. P1 segment gut microbial communities from Petit-Saut dam, French Guiana - Co191P1 (SPAdes) (version 2) | ecosystem: Host-associated > Arthropoda: Insects > Digestive system... | reverse complement strand
AAAAATTGCCGCGCTTTTTGAAATGGTAGGCAAAATCGAAAAAGAACACGAAGAAAGATATAAAAAACTTCTTGCTAACATTAAAGGCGATCTTGTTTTTTCGCGCGACGGCGACCAAATGTGGCAATGCGCAAACTGCGGACACATTGTTGTTGGCAAAAAAGCTCTTGAAATATGCCCTGTCTGTAAACATCCAAAAGCATATTTCGCGATTAAAGCAAATAATTATTAACGCCCGATTCTGCACGGCATAGCCGTGTGGATGAATAATGCAGCGAGGCGTGGCGCACAATGAAAACCAATGAGATTAATAATGCGCGAGGGGTTTATCCCGAGCTGTGCGCCCATCCCCGCGCTGTAATCGCGATGTCGGGCGGCGTTGACAGTTCTGTTGCCGCCGCCCTTTGTTTGGAGCAAGGTTACCAATGTGCCGGCATAACGCTGAAACTTTACAAAGGTGAAAGTTCATGTTGCTCTCTTGCGGATGTTAACGATGCTAGAAATGTTGCCTTTGGTCTAGGCATGGATCACTATGTTTTAAATTTTACCGAAGAATTTGACGAAAAAGTTGTCCGCCATTTTATAGAAACTTATGAAGCGGGAGGCACACCAAACCCCTGCATAGAATGTAACCGCCATATTAAATTTAATTCCCTGCTTTTGCGCGCCTGTCAGCTTGAGTTTGATTATCTTGTAACAGGGCACTATGCGCGCATAACAAAAGATAACGCAAACGGACGATACCTCCTTTTAAAAGCGTTAGACGATAAAAAAGATCAAAGCTATGTGCTCTACTGCCTTACACAGCAGCAGCTTTCTAAAACTCTTTTTCCGCTCGGCTCTTTGTCAAAAAACGAAGTGCGGAAAATTGCCGAGGATAAAAAATTTATAAATGCGGCAAAAGGAGAGAGCCAGGACATATGTTTTGTGCCCGACGGCGATTACGGAAGCTTTATCGAAAACTATACCGGAAAAACATATCCGCACGGAGACATCATCGATCTTGAAGGAAAGGTTATCGGCAGACACAAGGGGCTTATCCGCTATACGATAGGGCAGCGCCGCGGGCTTGGCGTTGCAGCTAACACGCCTATCTATGTCGCGGCAAAATCGGCTGCGGACAATACCGTTACCCTTGCCGCGGACGATAATCTGTATCAAAAGTCGCTGTCTGCCGAAGACATCAATTTAATTGCATGCGAAGATTTGAAAAAGCCGATGCGCGTCATGGTAAAAACGCGCTACCTGCAAACCGCTCAAGCCGCAGTCGCCGAACAAACAGGAGAAGACAATCTGCATATTGAATTTGATTCGCCCCAGCGCGCGATTACGCCGGGGCAGGCTGTTGTTATGTATGACGGCGATATTGTAGTCGGCGGCGGAACAATTATCTAATTTAATCCAGCATTTTTGTCAGCGTCGGGAACGAAACCCAAAGAGTAACAGGATCATTGGTTTTTGTGTTTACCTTTAAAAGAACATATCCATCGGGCAAGTTCCAGCAAGTTTGATAGGTACGCGTTTCTCTTAACATTACATCGTAACGTCCAGCAGGTGCAGGCGGAACTTGACCATAATGAGTTATGAGTTCGCTTTGTACAGTTGAATAGCATTTTTTTAATTCATCCATATTTTTAGTGTCAAAATAATAAGCGCCGCCTTCCAATCCATTTTTGGAAAAATACGCAATCATATATGTGTTATATCCTGCAAAAGGAATTTTTTCATAAATTAATGATTGAAAACCATTTGCCTCGGCAGTATGTACAGGGTTTCCCATCTTGGCTATAAATGCCGTCATGCTGGTCTTCCATTCAAAGTTATGGAAAGATATATTTGCTTTTTCTTTTGCATACAGCGCAGCAGACATCGCGCTTGTTAATAATACAGCAGTTAAAATAAATAACAATTTTTTCATAATACACCCCTGCTTCGTTATCGGCAGAAACAGGGGCTATGTTTAGCGCTTAGCTGTTTTGAGGTATGGAAGGAATCGATGCAAATCCGCGTTCAAGGTCAGCGTCGCTTGGGATCTGGTCGTTCATGGTTTTATTGTTGTATGACTGGTAAGCTGTCATATCAAAGAAACCTGTTCCGCTCAAGCCAAAGAGGATAACCTTTTTCTTGCCTGATTTCTTGCATTCAAGAGCTTCATCAATTGCCGCCTTGATTGCATGCGAAGATTCAGGCGCCGGAAGTATACCCTCAGTCTTCATGAATTTAATCGCAGCATCAAAAACTTCTGTTTGCGCCGCAGAACGCGCTTCCAAAAGACCGTCCTGATATAATTTTGAAAGAGTGGAATTCATTCCATGATAACGCAAGCCGCCTGCATGGTTCGGAGATGGAATATAACCGCAGCCCAGAGTCTGCATTTTTATAAGAGGAGTTGTTTTTGCAGTGTCGCCGAAATCGTAAGCATAACGTCCGCGGGTAAACGATGGGCATGACGCAGGTTCAACCGCGATAAAGCGTATCTCATTTCTGCCTTCGATTTTATCTCCCATAAACGGAGAAATAAGACCTCCGAGATTCGAGCCGCCGCCTGCGCAGCCGATGATGATATCCGGCAATATGCCGTATTTATCAAGGGCGATTTGTGTTTCCATTCCGATCACTGTCTGATGAAGCAGAACATGGTTAAGTACGCTTCCTAGCACATAACGGCATTTGTCGGTTTTTACCGCCGTTTCTATCGCTTCGGAGATTGCACAGCCAAGAGAACCGCCTGTGTTTGGATCGTTTTCCAGAATCTTTTTTCCCGATTCTGTTGTGTTGGAAGGAGACGGAATTAAATTTGCGCCGTATGCCTCGATTAACGCTTTGCGGTAAGGTTTTTGCTCAGAGCTGACTTTTACCATATATACCGTTAAGTCCAGGTTGTAAAAACCGCAAGCCATCGCCATTGCGGTTCCCCATTGTCCGGCGCCTGTTTCTGTCGTAAGAGAAGTGAGACCTTCTTTTTTTGCATAATAAGCCTGAGGTCCCGCTGAATTTAATTTATGAGAGCCTGATGTATTTGTTCCTTCAAATTTATAATAAATCTCCGCCGGGGTTTCCAGCATTCTTTCGAGATAGTACGCCCTAATAAGCGGAGCCGGACGGTACGCTTTGTAAAAATCCTGAATGTCATTAGGGATTGGTATTTGCAGATTTGTCTCGTCAAGTTCCTGTTCGATTACGCCTTTGCAAAACACAGGCGCAAGATCATCGGCAGTTACCGGCTGTAAAGTGCCCGGATGCAGCATGGGATCGGGCTTATTTTTCATTACAGCCCTCAGGTTGTACCAGTATTTCGGCATCTCATCTTCATCAAGATAAATTCTTGTTGGAATTTTATTAGCCATTTTGTCGCTCCTTGGTGTTTTTAAAAATCGTGCCGGCGATGAGACTCGAACTCATACCCCATTGCTAGGAGGGGATTTTAAGTCCCCAGTGTCTGCCATTCCACCACGCCGGCTATAACCTTAGTACTAGGACATTTTAGCGTTTTTGCCGGATATTGGCAATAAGCAGAAGAAGGTTAAAATATCCAGAGCAGATTGGTATCAAAGTTTCCTCAATATATCGACTATCTTGTAAATATTGCCGGCTTCATCGTACTTGTTGATGTCAGGATATTTTACATAACCTTCCATATCGCCGCTTAAAAAACTATCAGGGTGGGTGGGATCATGGAAAAGCTTGTACAGATCTTTCTCCGATACTTCAGCTTGTGTATTTGTAACATAAACAAATTTATACAAATATTGAGAGTTGAATATTGATGTTCTTGTTGTATCGTGATTGGCGGTATTATCAGCGGATACAGCTATTGCTATGTAAAAAATACCCTTAAGCCTTTCTTTGCTTTTGTTTTTTAATAATATTCTGAGCGCTTCATCAGAAGAAAACTCCAAAACAGAAATATCCCTTATTTCATCTTCCGTAACAGCGCCTGGCATCTCACGGTATATAATAACCGCAGCTGCAATTATAATCATGAGAATTACAAATGGGAATATTATTTTTTTAACTTGTGTGATATTGCGCATATCTTGCAATTATTCTGCCGCAGCTAGTTTATAAATTGCCTCTGCGTCTTTTTCTTCCAGTTTGCGGTAATTGCCGACTGGTCCGAAGTGGACAGCGCGTTTTGCCATTTCGCTGATACGTGATGCGTCAATGTTTGCGTCCGCGAAACGCACAGGCATACCTATTGATTTAAAAAAGTTTTCCATGCGCGAAACGCCCTCAAGCGCGGCTTGTTCCATGTCATAGTACGCGCCGTCTACGCCCCATACCTTTGCGGCAAAACGCGCGAAACGTGCGATTTCCGCCGCATGCCGGTTTTCATGATTTGTTTTGCAGCAATTAATATTGTATTTAATCCATGCCGGGAAAATAATCGCAAGACCTGCGCCGTGAGCAATTCCAAAAAGCGCGGTAAGCTCATGATCCAGCGCATGACTTGCCCAGTCGCCGATGCGTCCCGTGTCCAGAAGACCGTTATGCGCAAGAGCGCCTGCCCACATAATTTCCGCGCGCGCTGCGTAATTGTTTTCACCGCCTGAAAATATTTTTTTAGCATTGCGGATAATCGTTCGCAGCGCGCCTTCGCAAAGTTCATCGGTAAGTTCAACATTCTCTTCTTTTGTAAAATATCTTTCCATAATGTGAGCCATCATATCAGTTATTCCGCAGGCGCTTTGATAAGGCGGCAGCGTGTACGTCAATTCCGGATTCATAATCGAAAATACAGGACGTATACATTGAAAATTAATTCCTCTTTTCCACGGACCTTCTTCGTTTGTAATAACGCTTGAAATACTCGATTCGCTTCCTGCCGCGGGAATCGTTACAATTGTGCCGACAGGCAGCGCTTTATCGGCGCTTCTTTTTCTATCAAAAAATTCCCACACATCGCAGTCATTTACAGCGCCGACAGCAATGGCTTTCGCCGAATCAATCGCAGAGCCGCCGCCGACAGCAATTATCATTTCCAGTTTTTCTTTTTTTACTATTTCAATGCCTTCTCTTACAAGCGAAAGAAGCGGGTTCGGCTGCACGCCTGTTAATTCAACCCATTCAACGCCTGCGTCTTTTAAACTCGATTTAACCTTGCCGATTAGCCCTGAACGCACAGCAGAACCGCCTGAATGATGAAGTAAAATCCTTTTAGCACAGCGTTTTTCTTCCAGAACCCCGGCAGTTTCGCTTCCAATCTTATTTTCAGTTCCCTTGCCGAAGATAATTTTTGTTTTATTGCAATATTCAAAGTTTTGCATGGCGCCCCCTTTTTCGTTTATCAACACTATACAAGATCAAAGCTCAATGGTAAACTAATTGTATGTCAGGATTTTCAACCAGATTTTGCCGTAAGTGCCTAGCGCTGTCCATTCCTGTAGAGGTTATGAGCCGCTTTGCCAAAATGACGTATCCCGGATATGACCTTCAAAAGAGTTTTGGTTTTTCCAAAGGTCATCCTATCGGCATTCATGAGGCTGCCGACCGAATAGTCGCGGATATGGTAGCGGACGGATATTACATCGATTTTGTCGAAACGCTGATGAAGGTCGAATCTAACGGTTATATGGGTCATAAATATAACTTTAGAGGTCTTAATGATGTTGTCGGCGATGTTCTTCAGGCAGGTTTCAGTTACGATCAGGCTACAGGTCAATTTTTTGAAGATCAAAATAAAAATATAACGCGCAATTGGGGGCGTCTCAACGAAGGCGACGAAAGGCAAATGGCAGTTTTGCGCCTTGATGTTGTCGGCAATACGCTTCTTGTAAAAGAAAACCCAAAAGCATTAATCGATAAAGTATTCAGCGAACTAAGAAAAACTGTTACAAAGGCTGTTGTTTCCAGACTCGGACGGCTTTGGACATGGGAAGGAGACGGCGCTTTAGCTGTTTTTATGTTAGGTGATTACAGCCGCATGGCGATATTTGCCGGATTGGAAATAATAAATGAAATGTTTGTGTTTAACAAAATGGAAAACCCGCTTAACTCGCCCATTAAGCTGCGTATATCGGTTCATTCAGGAAGTCTGGCTTATACCGAAAGTGTAACGCAATTTTCAAAAGCAGATACCGTAAAAACAGCTCTTAATCTGGAATCGAAAGCGGCTGTTCCCAATTCGCTTGTAATTTCCGAAAGCCTTGCGATGTCGCAGGATCAATCTGTATTAAATATTTTCAGCGATCCAAAAGTTGTTTCCAATTCAAAAGAAAAATTCAGGCTTTATCAGGTTTATATGGAACGACGCGCTGGCAGGGAGTAATGGAATAATTATGATATATATTTTTGCAAAAAAATCAGAATCTTTAAAATCATTTTTTCCTAAAAATGCCGAGTTTGTTTCGGAGCCGCTTGCCAAACATTCGCCGGGATCTGCAGATATAACTTATGTTGATGTCTCAGGTCTTGATGCCGCTGAGTTAAAAAAGACAATCACTCAGACAAAAAAAAGCTGTAAAGATTCGGCGTGGGGTATAATCGACGCTAAAGGAAGCGTTAAAGATTCCGCTTCGCTGTTTTTTGAAGGCGCAAGCGATTATTTAAGCGCGGCAGTTTTAAAAACACCTGACGGTTTTGATTCCAAACGTCTTAAAGACGCGCTTCATTGGCGGAAAACAGCGGCGAGCGCTGTAGTTTCAGCTAACGATGAGAAAACTGAGAATTCGTCAGGCGGATTCTTAAAGTCGGGCGTTAAACTTCCCGCCGCAAGCGCATTCCCCGGCTGGAAAAAAATGCAGACAGGCAAGTCAATGCCTTTTTATTTATTATACTGTTCGCTTCAGGGAAAGGTTGCGCTCGATTCCCGTCTCGAAGGAAAAGCTCTTTCCCAGGTTCATAAAAAATTTGCAGCCCTTCTTTCCGGCAAATTCAAAGAAGCGGACGGTTTACTGTGGATGGATACAGGCAAGGATTGTCTTTTCCTTCTTCCTCCAAAAGCAAAAAACGCGGAAGCCGCAATCAAAGCATGTCTTGGAATGATAGTCGCTTCTCCTTTGATTGTTCTGGAAACTTTAGGCGTTAATATCCCTGCAAATTTTGTTTTTGCTCTTCATTATGGATCGATAAGTTATATACCTCCGGGAAAAACCGGCACCGTAGTCAGCGATGCTGTTAATTCCGTATTTCATCTTGGAGCAAAAAAAGCTGAACCGGGAAGACTGACAATATCCGGAGCGCTTCCTGATGTAAGTATTCCAAAATCATGTTTGGATATATTTGCGCCGTGCGGCGAGTATGAAGGCAGAAAAGTGTGGCAGACGAAAAAATTTAAATACGAAAAAAATTGGGTATGAGGTATTAAATGAGTTTGGGGCGGAAAAAAGCCTTAGTATTCACTTTTAAGAGGGGTATTTATCCCAATGAGCAAAAACAATTTACAGAAGATGTGCCGATAAATACGCTGCTTCCGCCTGAAGGTCATGAAGTTATTTTTCCGTTATTGATGCACATGGGTGTTCCCTGCGAACCTCTTGTTGAAAAAGGGCAGCGGGTTCTGTTAGGTGAAAAGATAGGCGACTCAAGCGCTCTTTTCTGCGCGCCTGTTCATGCCAGCGTTTCGGGCATTGTGAAAGACATTCGTCCGCATTTAACTATCGCAGGCACCATTGTTAATTCAATCATTATAGAAAACGACGGAAAGTTTGAAGAGCATGAAAGCATCAAGCCAAGAGGAACGTATGAAGATCTGTCCAGAGAAGAAATTTTAAAAATAATCCGCGAAGCGGGGATTGTCGGTCTTGGAGGAGCGGGATTTCCAACCCATGTTAAACTTTCTCCGCCGCCTGATAAAAAGATCGATACAGTTATCGTTAACGGCTGCGAGTGCGAACCGTATCTTACAACAGACAACAGAATTATGATCGAAGAATCAAACCGTATCGTAACCGGTTTAAAAATTATTTTAAAAGTTATTCAAACTGCGCGCGGAATTATCGCGATAGAAAATAACAAACCTGAAGCAATAGAGCATTTAAAAGAATTTTGCGCTGATATTCCCGATATTAAAGTGGCAGTTGTAAAAACAAAATATCCTCAGGGCTGCGAAAAACAGCTTGTAAATGCAATTACAGGAAGGGAAGTTCCGTCAGGCGGAATCCCTATCGATGTCGGATGCCTTGTAAATAATGTCGATACAGTTATCGCGATTCACCGCTCGATACTGCGCGGGCGTCCTCTTATGCGCAAAGTTGTTACGCTCACAGGCGGCGCGATAAGAAACCCCGGCAATTATAAAATGAGAATTGGAACGCTGTTAAGCGATCTTGTAGAGCTGTCAGGCGGATTTAAATCCAAGCCTGCAAAAATTGTAGTAGGCGGACCGATGATGGGAACCGCAATTTTTGACACCGATGTTCCGATTGTAAAAACAACAGAAGGAATTATTTTCTTTACCGATGAAGAAGCGTATATTCCGCCGGAAAGAAATTGTATCCGCTGCGGAACATGCGTTGAACGATGTCCTGCGGGACTTATTCCGACAGAACTTAACACTGATATTTTAAGGGAAGACTCAAGCGCGTTTATAAAACATAACGGGCTTGACTGCATCGAATGCGGAAGTTGTTCGTATATTTGCCCTGCGAAAAGACGTTTGTCGCAGGCAATTCGCACAATCAGAAGGGTAGAGCTCGCGAAAATCCAGGCGAGCAGGAAAAAAAAATGAGGCGTAAATGAAAATAGTAATTAATCAGATAATGACAGTTTCTTCGCCTCCTCACATGTACGGCACAGCTTCGATACAAGCGCGTATGCGTGATGTGCTAATCGCATTGGCGCCTGCATTTTTAATGTCTCTGTATCATTACGGCAAGCAGGCTTTTTACACAACCGCTATCGCCGTAATTGCCGCGCTTTTTGCCGAATATTTGTATCAAAGGATAATGAATAAACCTGTTACGGTAAATGATTTCAGCGCTGCGATAACCGGAGTGTTGCTTGCCTTTAATCTTCCCCCCGATGTTCCGTGGTGGCTTCCTGCTGTCGGCAGTTTTTTTGCCATCATTATTGTCAAGCAATTATTCGGCGGTCTTGGTTCCAACTTTATAAACCCGGCTCTTGCCGCAAGAGCTTTTCTACTTGCCTCCTTCCCTGTGCACATGACAACATGGACATTTTCGCCGGATGCAATAACAAGCGCGACATATCTTGCTGTGGTTAAAGCGGATCCGTCTTTTGTTCCCGGTTTCAATGATTACATGGCTCTTTTATTCGGCAAAGTCGGAGGCTGTCTCGGCGAAACAAGCGCGGTTGCTTTATTTGTCGGAGGAATATATTTACTAGTAAAAAAAGTTATCAGTTGGCGAATACCTGTTTTTTATATAGGAAGCTTTGCCGTTTTTTCTTTTATTTTCGGCAGAACAGGAATTTTTGCAGGACGCGATATTTTATTCGAAGTATTAAACGGCGGTCTTATTATGGGCGCTTTCTTTATGGCGACCGATTATGCAACAAGCCCCATTACGCCGAAAGGAAAAATTGTTTTTGGTATCGGCTGCGGATTTTTAGCTGTTCTTATAAGATTTTTCGGCGGATACCCTGAGGGTGTAAGTTACTCGATAATCATCATGAATCTTTTTGTGCCGTTAATAGAAAAATATGTAAGACCGCGCGTTTACGGCAAAGGGCTTAAAGTAAAAATAGCCAATAAGGAGAAAAAGGCATGAAGTATATTTTAAAACCAGCCTTAACTCTTTTTATTACCGCATTGATTGTTGTTGCCGGTTTAAGTTATGTTTACAATCTGACATTCGAACCGATAGAAAGGCAGAAACGCAAAACACAGGAAGCAGCAATGAAGGAAGTTTTGCCTCAAGCTTTTGAATACAGGAAAATGCAGATGGAACAACCAGGAAGCATTACAGCCGTATATGAAGCGATAGCGGAAAATAAATTAATCGGTTATGTAGTTCAGCTTGCACCTGAAGGTTACAGCGGAAAAATCGATCTTATAGCCGGTATTTTGCTGTCTGAAGAAAAAATTACCGGAATGCGCGTACTGCGGCACACTGAAACGCCGGGGCTCGGCGCTCTTGCGGTTAAAGAAGATTTTTACAGGCGTTATAACAATTTGGATCTTGCGCCTTTAAATGTTGTAAGAACCAGTCCCGGCAAGAATGAAATTCAGGCGATTACAAGCGCGACAATTACAACAAGAGCAATTACAGGCGCCGTAAACGAAGCGATAGAATGGTGTTTAACGAACAAGCCTTCTGTTGATGAAGAGGTTAATGAAAACGAAGATGAGCGGGGTGAAGAATGAATTATTTACAGTTGGTTAAAGACGGAATATTTCACAAAAACCCGGTATTTGTACAGGTTTTAGCTCTTTGTCCCCTGCTCGCTGTAACAACATCTGCTGTAAATGCGATAACCATGGGGCTTGCAACCACTGCCGTAATGATTTGCGCAAGCGCTGTAATATCTGTTGTGCGCAAACTTCTCCCGAACGAAATACGCATTGCCGCCGCTGTTATTATCGTCGCGGGTTTTGTTACAATTCTTCAATTTTTTCTTGACGCATACGCGCCGCCTGAAATTAATATATCTCTTGGTATTTATATTCCCCT
>Ga0209755_10009025_pt1 | contig 10572 bp, 5 predicted proteins | sample TergutCo191P1_FD_187301 | JGI IMG/M metagenome (GOLD analysis project Ga0209755, IMG submission 187301) | Cornitermes sp. P1 segment gut microbial communities from Petit-Saut dam, French Guiana - Co191P1 (SPAdes) (version 2) | ecosystem: Host-associated > Arthropoda: Insects > Digestive system >... | reverse complement strand
TGTCTTCATACATAAAACGTTCCTGGATGCTTTATTTAATGCTGCTCCTTCCCATAACATTCTTTGTTATTTTCCGTTATGTCCCGATGACAAATATCGTTATCGCCTTTAAAAATTACAATATGTTTCATGGTGTATGGGCGTCAGGAAGCCCGGTCTGCCCGTATGATCAAACCGGCATCCACGCTACAGGCTGCAGCCACTGGGTTGGTTTTGACTGGTTTCAGCGGGCGTTCGCCTCCAGGGATTTCTGGTTCGCCATAAGGAACACATTATGGCTCAATTTCCTCGACCTTGCTGTCGGTTTTCCCGCCCCGATAATCCTCGCGCTTTTGTTAAATGAGCTTATCTTTAAACGCTATAAAAAATTTACCCAGACTGTCATTTATCTGCCGCACTTCCTCTCATGGATAATCGTATCAAGCATGGCGACAAGGCTTCTTGCGCCGACAACCGGAATCGTAAATCTTTTTCTTGTGGAGAGTTTGGGAATAGGCCCTATCGACTTCCTGATGAGCAAGGCTAACTGGATAGCGACATATATAACATTCGGTGTATGGAAGGAAATGGGCTGGGGAACGATTATTTACCTCGCGGCGATAACGGGAATTAACCCTGAGCTGTACGAAGCGGCGGAGGTTGACGGCGCGGGGCGCTGGCGGAAACTCTGGCACATCACCCTGCCAGGCATAAGAGCAACAATAATCGTTTTATTAATAATGAACATCGGGCGTATTTTGGGGATAGAGTTCGACCGCCCGTACACAATGACAAATACGATGGTAATGGAAGTGTCAGACGTGTTATCAACACTTGTTTACAGGTGGGGCATCAGATCGTTCCAGTTTTCATTAACCGCGGCTATCGGCTTATTCCAGTCGGTAATATGCGTTATTTTCCTGATCGCGGCGAACACTCTCGCGAAGAAGTTCGGCGAACGCGGCATCTGGTAAAAAGGGAAACACATGGTAAAAATAAAAAAAGCCAAAACTACAGACTGGGTTGTCGCGTTAATCTGCTTTGGCGTAATTTTACTTTGTTTAATGCCTATGCTGAACCTGCTCGCCCAGTCGTTAAGCAGTTCACAGTCTGTCATAAACGGCATGGTATCCTTTTTACCTATTGTCCATAACACGGATGATAACACATACGGCTACGGAATGACACTGGAATCTTACAGGTATGTCTTCCTTGACAGCTCATTTTCACGTTCAATGTGGTGGACTGCAATCCTGACAGTTATTTGCACTCTGCTCTCGCTGGCAATGACAATATTATGCGCTTATCCCTTAACCTACGACTGGCTCAGGGGAAAGACCGTTATGAACACAATTATCATTTTCACAATGTATTTCAGCGCGGGTACAATACCAAATTATGTGCTAATGAGATCATTAAACCTGTTGAACAACCCGCTGGTATTAATCATCCCAAACTGCCTTTCTGTGTTTAACATGATAATACTTCGTAGCTTCTTTTTTAGCATTCCAGACAGCCTTAGGGAGTCCGCCGAGATAGACGGAGCTAACCCGTTTACTGTTTTGGTAAAGATATACCTTCCGCTTTCAGGACCTGTACTCGCGACTCTCGCACTGTTTTACGCGGTTGGCCGCTGGAACGGTTTCGGGGACGCGCTAATATATCTTAGCATGGCGCCGCAATGGGTTCCGATACAGTTAAAGCTCTGGCAGTTAATTCAAAATACAGCATCGGTAGATATCTCCACAGTCGAACTCGCGGCAGGCTCAATTCCGCGCGCGTCTGACGCGATTAAAGCCGCGGCGATAATGTTCGCTACTGTGCCGATTTTAATTGTTTATCCCTGGCTGCAGCGGTATTTCATAAAAGGAGTAACCATAGGAGCTGTAAAAGGCTGAGCAGATCAATATATAGACAATCTGACAATTAAAAGAATTTTTAGCGGTCAGATAGCCTATATATAATATAGACAATAAATTTTTCAGGAGGAATTTATGAAAAAAATCTTACTGGCATTGGTCATTGTATTAATGGCCGTTCTGGCAGTGACCGGCTGTAAAAAGCAGACCCCTGCAGGACCAGTCGGCGGAGGAGCAATAACCGTTGAAATTTTTGATCGCGGTATGGACGGCGGACGCTCTAACGCAGCGGACAACGCGTGGACCAAATGGATTCAACAGAAAGTAAAGGCGGATCTGAATCTTGATGTCACTTTTATTCCTGTAGGACGCTGGTCTGAAAACACGGATATCGTCAACTTAATGGCCAGCGGAAGCGCGCCTGATTTGTGCTACACCTATAACCTGGAAATGATTTCCCAATTCAGGCAAATGGGCGGCATTTTGGATCTGGCTCCTTACATTGATCAATATCTGCCGGATTTTAAGAGACTGCTTGGCGCTGATCCCGCATTACAGGGACAGGATCTGGTTTACAGGGACAGAGATCCGGCTACAAGAAGCGTATACTCAGTACCCAGCGTCGTAATAAATAATCCGCAGAGGAATATTTTTATCCGTAAAGACTGGCTGGATATCCTTGGTCTTCCGTTACCTGCTACAACTCAGCAATTCTATGACGCGCTTGTCGCTTTCCGTGATAACGCGGACAGGCTTCCCGGCAGCGGAGGCAGAAGCAGAGTTATTCCTTTTGGACAGGACTCAGACGCCCGCTGGGGATTTGCTCAAGTTGTATACGCGTACTTTAATATTAATCAAAGCGACAGGGATTTCTGGATACAGAATTTCTCAGACCGCCCTATCACAGTAGACGGATATAAAGAAGGACTGCGCCTGATTAACCGCTGGTTCAACGAAGGGCTCATTTATAACGACTTCCCGCTTATGACAGTGGCGGATGATTTCTTTAACCTGCTTAAAACCGGCCGCGTGGGCGCGTATTCAGGCAACTGGGATCATCCTTTCAGAACAGACAACAATATTAACGGCGATCTCGCGCGCAATGTTTCAGGAGCTCAGTTTGTTCCCGTTGATCCTATTCAGGCTTCGGACGGAATTACGCGCAAATTTGTATCTGACAAACCAGGCTTAAGGATATTTATTCCTTCAAACTCAGCCAACCCGACCGGAGCGCTGCAGTATCTTAACTGGCTCAGCAAGTTTGAAAATTACAACTTCCTCCAGACAGGACAGGCAGGCATAAATCACAATATGGTAGGCGGCGTTCCTCAGATTATCGCGGCGCCCGCGGGTCATGAATGGATTCAGAATTCAGCGAATAATATCGACATGACTATACCAATGAACGGCATTGAACTTGGAAGCCCGGAAATGAACGCCAGAGTTCTTGCGTTAGGTTATTCAGGGACATCCCCCGATCTTATTGTTGAGGCATTCAGAATGTCAACTGTAAACGGCCGCGCTCCTGTAGTGTATCAGGCGGTTACAACACTGGACGGCGTATACGGTCAGACCTTAAGAGATAAAGCTGACGCTTTGATCGCTCAGGCGGTAAGAGCGACTACAGCGCAGTTTGACAGCGTTTGGGACGCGGGCATGAGAGATTACCTGCAATCCGGCGCGCAGGAAATAATGGACGAAAGAGCGCGTTTGTGGCCAAGGTAATGCCTTAACGCGGATTAGTAAAACGGCTTGTTTTAGATCTGACAGATTTAAGACAAGCCGATTTTTTTGGTGTCCGGCACCATAGGTGTCCAGCACTTGGTGTCTAACACCATAGGAGAGGCAATGCAGTTATTCAATCAGGACTGGAAATTCCTTTTAGGAGATCCAAAAAACGCCGAACAGGAAGATTACAATGACAGGACTTGGGAGCGCGTTGATCTCCCTCATGACTGGGTAATTCATCTTCCTTTTGATAAAGGAATAGAAGAGCCGTGGTCACTGCAGAGCCGGCAGGGTTTTTTTACATGGAAAAATACCGGCTGGTACAGAAAAGAATTTACGTTAAGTGACACCAGCGGAAAAGAAATTTATCTTTACTTTGGCTGCGCGTACCGTAACGCGGAAATTTATATAAACGGCAAAAAAGCCGGCGCGCACGCTTACGGTTATACAAGTTTTGAATTACGCGTCAGTTCTTTTGTCAGAGCCGAAAAAAATCTTATAGCTATTCGTCTTGATAACGGCAGTGATGTGCCTGATCGCTGGTACTCAGGAGCAGGTCTCTTCCGCGATGTATACCTGCGGCAGGTTCCTCAGCTTCATTTTAAAACATGGGGACTTGGCGTAAAAACCTCCCTGCGAAAAGACGGCTGCGCGCAGGTAAAAGTTACCGCGTCTGTCGAAAACACATCAACCACGGAAGTAAACTCAACATTGAGTTTTGCATTAATCAATCCGAAAGGCGCGGAGACAGACAGTAAAAAAATTGATTTTAAATTATCGCCGCAGTCAGAGGCGGAATTAGAGCATTGTTTCTCCGTCAGCAGCCCCGAACTTTGGAGCGATGATAATCCTGAGCTTTACCGGGCTCACGCGGTTGTCTCTGGCGGCACGGCGGAGGTTACAGACAAAAAGGAAGTTAATTTTGGCATACGCGCAATCGAACTAATCGCGCGTAAAGGCTTTCATATAAACGGAAAAAACAAGAAATTAAAAGGCGTCTGTCTTCATCACGATTGCGGCGTGTTAGGAGCCGCGTTTTACAAGGACGCGTGGAGACGGCGGCTGAACATTTTAAAAAGCATGGGATGCAACGCAATAAGAACAAGCCACAACCCTCAGGCTGAGGAGTTTCTTGATCTGTGCGATGAGCTCGGCTTTTATGTGATAGATGAATGTTTTGACAGATGGAAATCGCTTGCATATGAGAAAATATTTGATGATAACTGGCAGAACGATCTTCGCGGGTTTATTTTAAGAGACCGCAATCATCCTTCTGTGTTCTGCTGGAGCGCCGGAAATGAAGTTGAGAATCAGGGATCAGCGGAAATGCTCAGGATAGAAAAAATGTTATGTGATTATATCAGAACTCTGGACGACCGGCCTGTGACTGTCGCTCTTTCACCTCACGTAACGGAAAAAACGCCCCGCGATCTTCTTGGGGCCCCCCCTGAAAAACATGTCGAAATAACAAGCCGTATCGCGGAACATGTTGATGTGCTCGGTCTTAATTATCATGAGCCGTGGTATCCGTATTATTCCAAAGCGATTAATAAACCAATTATCGGCACCGAGTGCTACGAATATTATTCAGGCAGCCTTCATAGTTTTGAGGATTTTACAAAGAAGAACCCGTGGCGTTACGTGCAGGAAGATGACAATGTTCTGGGACAGTTTATCTGGGCAGGCATAGATTATTTCGGCGAAGCCTCATGGCCCGCGAAAGGCTGGACAGGAGCCAGTCTCGATATCTGCGGCTTTTACAAAGATCAGGCGTGGCTAAGAAAAAGTTTATGGTCAGATGAACCTGTTATCCATCTGTGTTTTTATGATAACACACAAAAAAATAATTACGCGCGCGGCCGCTGGAATTTCCCGTACACAGCTTCCCATCTTAATCTGAGTCATTTTGAGCAGCGTATTGTTACAGCCGCTGTTTATACCAACTGCGATGAAGCGGAACTCTGGATAAACGGCAAAAAAACCGGAAGACGCAGACCTGTTGATTTTGAAAACGGAATAATAGAATGGCCGTTTGATTACAAAAGCGGCGAATTAAAAGTTATCGGTTTTAAGGACGGCAGGGAAGCGGCGTTATGCGAAATGAAAACCGCGGGAGCTCCCGCCGTCATCAAATTAAAAGCTGATAAAAAGACAATCGCGCCCTGCGGTATCGCTCATATAGAAGTCTGTATCACAGATGAAAACGGCGTTATCAATCCTGTAGAAGATCTGCTTCTGGGTTTTTCTCTGGAAGGAGACGGAAAAATAATGGGAGCGTCTTCGCCGGATTTGAATAACAGCCTGGGTTTTGATCTGTCCCGCGTTTATACGTCACTCGGAAAAGCGCTGGTGATAATAAAAGCAGGAGCATCCGGCGGCGGGTTGATTTTTTCCGCGTACAGCGAAAACTGTCCCGCTTCACGTTACCTGAAAAGCGAAAAACTTCATTTTACAGTTGAGTAAATTTTAAAGCGGGCGCGCTGTCCTCGGCTTGTTTTTCTTATCATCAGATTAAAACACTTCTTCCAGCACGTAAAAAACGCTTTTATCTGTCCCGAATATGACCCGCTTACCTGCGATAACGGGAGCGGATAAAATAGAACCGTCAGTTTCCATCTGCCAAAGCAGCCGCCCGTCGCGCGCGGAAATACAAACAAGCTGGGGAGGCGAAAAACCATTTCCGGTTAAGCCGAAGTATACCCTGCCGTTCGCGAGAGTGGGAGCGGAACTAACAGGAGAGTTAAAAATCGTTTCCCAGCGCGTCTCTCCGGTACCGGCGTCAAACGCGCGGGCGGTGCAGTCGCCGCCCGAAAAGATAACCAAGTCCCTCCATACGGTCGGCGCCATAAAATCCAGAACATCCACATTCCTCCAGAAATAATTCCACTCATCCTCAAAATTATTAAAATTCAATATTCCGTCCCGGAACTGCCGCCAGACAACTTCACCTGTATGACGATTGTACGCGTGATATCCAAGATGCATCCCGCCGTAAATATCCGCTGTCCCCATGTACAGCAGATCCCCGCGTACCGCGGAAAATGAGTACCAGACCGCTTCAATTTCATAATAGTCAAGAAACCATAAAAATTCTTTTTTCCTGATATCATAAGGACCGACAAGATCAACGCTTGGGCCTGTACCCATATATAATATATCGTCCGCCACAAGAAAGGTGTAATTGAGCCAGCCCGGATTATAGATATTAAACTGCTCCTCTCCTTCGGGAGAAAGAAAATATATCGCGTCAGAATCTCCTACAAATATGATGTAATCTCCGTGGCGCTGCACCTGCGAATTAATCTGGTTTCTTGCCTGAAATGTCCACATCTCCTGCCCAGTCTCTCTGGAGAGCGCGTATAATTTTCCGTCCTTGCAGCCAAAGTAAACCTGTTCTTTGTCGGCGTAAGGGATGGAATTGATCTCAGCGCCGCTTTTGAACACCCATCGCATGTAACCGCTTTCAACATCAAGCGCGTAAAAATTGCCGTCATCAGAACCAAAATAAATTGTGTCTCCAATAACAACAGGCGGGTTAAGCGAACGGATAATTTCCTCGCCTGACTGAAGATTGATTTTCCACTTTAAGCCGAGCGGCGGATTTATGCTTGATAAACTGACGCCTCTGCCGCCCTCGCCGCGAAACTGCACCCAGTCTGTGTTACGCGAACACCCGGTCAGCAGGAAAACAAACATAAATAAAAAATACTTAAAAAAAACACCGCGAAAGCGCACCGGTGAATTTTTGTAACGGGAATTTGGGTATCCATGTTTAATAAAATTACTCATCGCGGCGCGTATTCTCTTTATCATAGGTAAGCCAGACCTCTTAAACTGAAGATACGTTTAATAAAATGGTGCGGGCCGCGTTTTCGCGTAACGTTAAGTATGTTATGATACTCCTGTTTTAATAAAGAGAATTTCCGGCTCATGTTTTCATCGTCTTTAAAATCCCGCCAGCGGAGCTGCGCGTAGATATCCGCGAAATTTTCAAAGCAGGAAATCAGCTCCGGCCCGCGCTGGCCTTTGGCTGAAGACTTAAAAAGCTGCGAATACTCATGCGCGGTCTTAGACGCGGGCTTTATCGGCTGGCCGTCGGCGGCGAGCCGGGCAAGCAGCAGCAGATAAAGACAACGCGCTCCGTTCCGGTTTGCGCCGCGTGAACCAAAAAATAAAACCAGCTCGCGGCCGTAACGCAGCGAATAAGCGCAAATCAGAGCAAGTAAAACAAGAGCGGCAGCCGCTCTGCCTGCCGCCTGCCACGGAAATTTCCTCACCTGCGAGATAGTTTTGTTCCCGTCAAGGATTGGTATTACAACATCCCAATTATTAAAATCGCCCATACCGACAGGCGGTATCGCGAAGGAGGTCGCTTCAAAATCAAGCCAGCCGTAATCGGGAATGTAGAACTGTGTCCATGAATGGCTGTGAAGATTAGTTACCATGAAAAGGTTATCAAACGGAAACTGCTGCAGAAACGGAATCTGCCTCTGAAGAACGATAAGCCCGTTAATGTGCGCGGGGGTCTGAAGATCTTCTGCGGCGAGATATCCGGTAACTACCCGCGAGGGAATGCCCGCGAGCCGCCCAAGCAAAGCAAGCGTGTTGGAAAACTCGGTGCAGTCGCCTTCCATATCATCAAAAAGAAATTTTTTTAACGACGCGATTGAATGATCTTCGTTATTCGCTAGGTTATATTGATATGCGGAAAATCCTGTAAGCAGCGCAATAATATTTTCCATGATAACATTTCTGCGGATGTTTCCGGCGCCTGTAAACAGCGATTGTAGATAACGATCGTTTTCAATAATCGCCCCGCGGTTTTCCTGCCATACATCTAACGCGTTCTTTAAATACGCTTCAAATTGTATTCTGTCATTAGCGTCAAGCGTAACCTCAAGATAATGAGCAAGCCTGTCTCTTTCATAATCAGAAAAAAGACGGCCCTGCCTGCTGACAAGCCGGAGAGGATCACCTAAGTGAATATTGGAAACTACCTGATGAATGTATCTAAGCGGCCCTGCGTTCTCGTGCAGTATTACGGGATCCGCCGAAACAGGATACCACGGAAAATATTTCTGACGCAGCATTGAAAGAGAAAAAACTTCGCGTCTTACCCTCGCTGTATCAAAGTTATACTCATTATTGAACCATGAAGTAAAAAGCCTTTGCCCCGCGAGATCGTTCAGCGGCTCCTGCCGGCTCGTTAAAAATCCCTGGACAGGATCAAGAAGGCCTCTGAATGAGTCGCCCATATAAAGAGGTTCTGCCTCAGACACTACAATTTTAACAAGGTATTGACGGCTTTCGCCGGCGCTTTCTCCGCTTCCAGGCCATTCATGCTCTGAAAGACCGCGCAGTTCTCCCTGAGAGCCTTCATTCCGCGGCAGAGTTCTTCTGCTGTTTCCCCTTTGCGGTAGGCCTTTCTCTGATCCCGAAGTAATTCTCTGCGGTATACGATCAGATACCAGATTCTCAATTATCGCATTGCTGACAAAATCAGCGGGAAGGACAAAAATAAAAATGATTACCGCGGCGGCGGCTCCCGCGAAAAACGCGAGCCCTTCTTTCCATGACTTAACCCGGCTATTCGGATAAAAACATAAATAAATTATGATATTGTGAAACAAAAAAACCGCAAGCGTCCAGACAAGAATAAACTGCGTGAGCGCCCCGCTTTGTCCCGCGATTTCTTCGTTAGAACGGGAGAGTGAAAGGAGGCGCAGACATATCCACGCAAGAAAAAAAGGCTCAACATGTACAATCCTTGCCCAGACCGGATTAAACGGCAGGCGCTGATAATGAAATAAAAGAAAAGTAAAAATAAAGCCGGCAAAGCCCGCTATAAAAGGCATAAACGCGTCAGGTGAAAAACCTCCCGCGATAATTGACAGGGGAATTAAAACCACAGCCGCAAGCAAAAATTTATTTTTTAATCCGGCGGCAAATATTGATTGATAAGCGATGACTGTCATTACAGGTATAATGATGAACCATTGTATCGCGCTGATTCTGTCAAATGAAACAGCGATCCCAGGATGCGAGAAAATCAGCGTAATTACGCTAAAATAAAAAACCAGCCTTAATACGAATAAAACAACCGGAGACCGCGCGTGAAAAGACCGGTTCATGCTTTTACCTCCGCGTAAAACATTTCCGTTTTACCCGCGTGAACCTTTAGCGGTTTAATTTTTTCGCGGGAGCGTCCGGCTCTCAAGGGCAGGTACCATCGCGCGGGGGGCGCGCATCCGTTAACAGAAAAATGACTAATTCGCAGAGTTTCAACATCCGCTTTTAAAGTCTTGTCAGGCGGCTGTAAAAGGAACAGAGTAACAGGCCGCTGGCTGTTCGCGAGAAGAAATGAAGAAAGGCCGAAATCACACGCGGTTGAAAAAACGTAAATATCTCCCGCGCCCGGTGCGGAACCTGCTTCATGCCGCAGCGGCATAAATGAAACACCCGCGAGTTCTTCCAGAAAAGCGTCAAGATCATCCATGTTCTCAATTTCATAGCTGCTGTTCGCGGTGCGGACATCAAAAATAAAAGAAGAATTCTGCTCCATCAGCGTCCGCAGAAAATAAGCTAACCTTGATTTGGCCCGATCCAAAAGCCATAACGCTTCCAGAGAAAAAACGCCGTGACTTACATTAACATCTGCCCTGCTGATATTTAATACAGTGCTTACAGAAGTAAAATTCCTTAGATGAACTTCGATGCGGCTTATCTTTTCCTGATTATCAGTGGAGATGCGGGTAATAAGCGTATCAATTTTATCAGAGCTTTTCCAGTTTATGTCGCGGAAACGATCACCTGGGGTATACTCTCTCATGTGGTATCTTTCAACATCAGAGGCAGGTTTATTGCGCCTGTCCTCAGCGCCGCTTTGCGCGTTTATATAAGTTTGTTTCCCATAACACGGAGCGCTCCTTACATTTAAAGTTTTCTTCTGCGGATGCCCGCATGCAAATGTAAAGAACCCGAAAATGTCACGTAACTGACAAAACCC
>Ga0209755_10009024_pt1 | contig 10572 bp, 8 predicted proteins | sample TergutCo191P1_FD_187301 | JGI IMG/M metagenome (GOLD analysis project Ga0209755, IMG submission 187301) | Cornitermes sp. P1 segment gut microbial communities from Petit-Saut dam, French Guiana - Co191P1 (SPAdes) (version 2) | ecosystem: Host-associated > Arthropoda: Insects > Digestive system >... | reverse complement strand
TCACAGGAGGGCCACATAATTCGTACGGCACTCGTCCGAGGGCCGCAATTGTGTATACATATATCGGAGGAGGGGAGGGGAGGTGGATTGAATTAACCAGAACACCGTTATTTACAAACAAGACTTTTGTTTTATTGCTGTTTATTAAAGTTACCATATTGTGTTCTTTTGACCTATAATATTATGTCTGACGAATTGTACTGTTGAAACTATTCACGTAAACAAGGGCTTTAAATACCTTCCTCGAGGACCAAATGTTGGTCAGCCATGGCTTATTCCATGGGATATATTTGCGATATTTCGAAAGTTTGCTTCGTCTTCAGGTAAGAAGTGAGGGATTTCTGACTGCGGAATTCAAGTCACTGAAGACGATCAGAATGAAATTTCATTCAGATCTGTTTAGCTATGATGACAATAATGCTCACGGACGGAAGGACACACTGGCTACAAACACGGTATGTTACTGTTTTATGAGAGGAGGGAGTGAGTAGCTGTACAGTAATGACACAGTTCAGCTGCGGAAAGTTCTTAAGCTCTTCAGTTGTTTGTGTTAATAGAGCCTATCACGGAATGCAGCGGGTTGCCTTATTCATCAAGCCGATTATCGTGTTTACTGGACGACCGGGAAATCGGGGTTCAATTCCAGTAAGGGTAAGGATATTTCTGTTCCCCATCGCTTCTGAACCGGCTTCGGGCCCACGGGCCCACACATCTTCCTAGCTTCGAGCGCTTTTGTCAGTGGTATAAACTGGCCCCGGGGGGGGAGGTGCATCTGATCACACTCTCTTTATCTAGTGCCGGGGTTAAGATTGTATTAAACTGTACCTCTACCTCCTGTATATGCGTTTATAGCGTGCTGGTGTTTTTTTTAAGCACAGGGCTCAGTTAAGGTGTATGCATTGGTTCATTTCATGAAACATTTATCTATGTTGACGCGTTCACCATTGGCCTTGCCATAACCAGCCGGCTCGTCGGCCGCTTCTCAGCGGAGGCCCGGGTTCATACCAAGCAATATATGTACAAGTGGGGCAGATTTCTCTACGAACACTTCAGCTCTCCCTTGTCAGTATCATTGTATTTCTGCCGCGTATTCATTAATCATAAGGGGTTGGACATTGGGTCTGTCATGTAGCGCTATTTCACATATACATAATACGAAAACAGAAGTAATACTTCGTCAGTAAAGTGCTAGTTTACTGTGTAAAACCGAAAATAAATTAGCTGTTAATTGCAGAGTTACTGCGGACGAAATTTATTTCAGCGATATTATCGTATTAAAAACAAATGGAGCATTTAAGTCACATTTTCATGTATAGTATGAAAGGGTTGACTATCTGGTGATAAATTTCTCTGTTTTATAACGAAACAAACGGGCAGTGAAGAATGTCTTATTATACAAGAAACAATTCATAGACATAATTTATATCTCTGTTACTTCTATTTGGCTTCAGTTTTATCTCTAGTTCACAGCAAAAAGCGCATTACTGAAACTCAAACGACCTTTAAAATTCATACCAAATCTGTGGCTGACCTACACATAGCTGGCCGTTTCTTTTCCCTGAATTATATAGTGTCCCCTGTTGTATTTATTTTGTTTTATGTATCGAAGCCTTATGTAGTACATCAATCTTGTTGAAAACTGAAGCCAGTTAGTCTGATGTCGGGCAATGGACCACCCAAACCAGTTGACCGCTGAAACCTGGGAGGTCGACAGGGAAAATTGGCCGTATGTGCGCAGATTTTAGTAGTTTCGGCTGTATGAACTGACAGTGAGGACATACAATAAAAGTCGCGGATTATGTTGTAGAACCATGCTAAATTTGAAAAAGGAAGTTTACTTTCGATCAGTATAAATTCAGTGCTGCTTCACGTCTTGCTGAAATTTAACTCTAAAATGTTCCGTTATATAGATAGTTATTTGGCCTGCTATGTATAAATAGGAGGTATAAATAAAATTAAAAATTTGTTGTAAAATGTTTGGAATAGGTAGTAGGAATAACGTACTCAGTTAATGATCAGGCTGCGGGATGGAGGATCCGGAGTTCGATTCTGGACAACTGAAACAGGGCTTTCTCTTCACCGAAAACTTCCAGAGGATATCGAAGTTTCTTTCTATGTGGAGAATCGGCCGGCGCTTGAGGCTGAAGACGTTCGTCTAGTGCCAGCGTTTAGAGTGAGTACAGTTGTACCTGTGCTTGTCATGTAGTGAACAGGGGGAACTGTACCTGTACGTTGCTCCTTCGCCACTTTACAGCTTGCCATTAGACTAGATTCCTACACAAACCTGCCCAACTCGTTCGCTCACAAAACTTCCAACATTTTTACCCCAAGCTTGTTTGACCATTCATTTGAGTATGACGATAAATTCTGCATACATACCGGATGTGTGCCCTCTTACCCACATGCCCAGCCACAGCTCCTAGATTTTTTAACGTAACTACGAGTGGCCTCTATACATACTCATGTCATGTCTTGAAATTCCACATGGGTCTAATTCATTATTACTCATCATCATCATCATCATCATCATCATCATCCGTCAGGAGTGAGGCCTTGATAGGCTTGTTTCGGCCTTGTCTAATAGTTTCTTCAAAGGTCTCTCAAGTCTTCTTCCTCCATATGGTGTATAATTCAGCATTATTTTTGACATCCTGTCGTTCTTTCTTGTTACGTGTTGTAGCCAATTTGATTTGTATCTCCTTAGTTTCTCGTCTGCTGAATCTACTTCATTGTTACTACCACACTTAATTCCAGACACACGATTTTCATCCCCTACTGCATAGTTATATTCTTCTCTCAAAGTAAGGTAAGGTAAGGTTACCATATATCCTGCCATGACGGCACAGAGGAGGAGTAGAAGTATGGCTATACTGTTCTTCATTTCTTCAACCTTGGTCCTAGATTGGGTGATTGGGTAACGGCACACCTTAGCCGCTCTGCCCCCTGGAATGACCCGGTACCCATTGTATAGGAGGCTGGATGGGCCATTCGGGACGGGTGCGGAAATCTCACTCCTACCTGGATTCGGACCCCGGCTCTTCCAGCCCGTAGCGAGTCGCTATTCCGAATACGCTATCTCGGCTCCCCTTCTCCCAAAGTACCACCATCGTACAAGAAGCCTAGATAATTATGGAAATTATTGTTTGAGGTCCAAATAGTGTGGAATATTGCGTGCCTTGTGTTAAAAGGGATTATTTTCAGCAAGAAAGTATTATGATATACTCGGATAATGTGTTAATACTAGAAGCAGTAGCTCAGACAATGTAGTGACTGATTAAACGGTAATTCTTATGACTTGTTTGGAAAATGCATCACGTGTATTTGGAGACAGTACCTGTCTGACCGTTTACATTGTTTCATCTCCGACATTACTCAGCAGGTATCGATTAAATTATTGGCTTTGCACCAAAAGTAACATTACTTCGGAAAGACGGGACATTTGATTGATGTCGAAAGGCAGAATGACTTGGAACTATTAACTGGAGATTTTGTGGAAGGAAGCGACGGTGGCCTATCAAGGGTCCCATCACTTCCGTACAGAGGCCTGAAGGAATTCCATAAAGAGGAACTCAGATAACTTCGATCCTTGATTCGAACCCAGGACTTTCCGGCTATGCATTGAGAACTACACCTCGACGTTTGGCTAACTGGCCCCCGTGATCTTCTGTTGTTCGTGGTCCTTGGCTACAATAAATTAAGATCAGACGCGGTTCGCTTTTTCAGTTGCACTGACGGTAATACAGACAGGAGCCTGGAATACCTGCCGGTTCTGCCCACTGGACGTACCTGGAAACACTGAGAACCAACACAACAACCGCAAAGATTTGTCGTACGTGCATACAAGGCGCAAGCGTCGTAGGGGCGCAGCCTGTTGAAATTTAGGCCGGACCAACGGCTATACCTCTTAAATTTGCCAGACGGACGGTGGGTTAACCGATCGAACGACGAATAATTTCACAGTTGTAGAGATTCTTCTTTTGGAAGTTTGAAATTAAATCCCCGTCCTTTTGTAGAACCAGAGCTTCGGTTCCCATATTCACAGGAGCCAGCGTTTTGGTCCTACTTGAGCGAGGTTAGTCCACTCCAGTTCTTATAAACTACTTCCTTAGCATCCATCTTAATGTTATCCCTGATGTCAGCATGTTTGCAGTGGTTACGTCCCATTACACTGTGCGATCAAGATGTTGCAGACTTGGAAGAACGGCCAGCTGCGACTTCCTTTCTTTGCGTCAATTTATTGCACTTTTTTTAGATAACACAATGAATGACTGTCACGTTTCTGAAGGATGTAGTGTATGTAATGTAGTCCTAGTAAGCGGACATTTTAAGCAATTTGTGCAACTAATGACGAAAGAAATAGATGATCTGATTCGTATATTAGGTCCGTAAAATGCATGAAGACAAGAAAAACAATAATTTTCTGCGGCTGGAAGTTTTCCATTGGCAATACGCTCCTCGAATTCAGAACGAAGGCAGAGCTTTGTTGCTAGCTATGATATGCCAACCCCTTCCTGCAATGCAAATCTGCTCGACTGACAACTTCAATAAGGATGGACAGTGGCGTTTTCTAGGTAACATTAGACTGAGCTCTGTAAATTTGAGTGGCACCTTGTCAGAATCAAAACGTGAATCCTATGATGACAAATGCGTAATTTTTGTAGACGCTAGGTTTAGAAGTACATTGTCACAAAAGTCAAGAATGCCGAATAAATCATAGTACTCTTCATGTTGCATTCGTATTTGTGGCTTATTTAACTACTTACCGTAGATTTAATGGATATAATAAACTACAGAGAATGGACAAAATCAAGAATGAATCTAAACACAAACGAGACAGTAAGTGTAAACTATTATTTTGGGTATTACAGCAAAGAAAACTTGTCCTGATATGGACATACAGTATACCTACAGCGAATGAAATATGAAACGCAGCCGAAAATAATAATGCAGCGGGTGGCTGCAGAACAGAAGATATGAGCATGTCCAAGGAAGAGCTGACGTGAAGGAACTGAAGTAGCAATGAATAGGACATACGTGGTGAGGAAAGTAATGGCAGACGTTGGAATTCCTTAGATAGACAGATAGGTAGGTAAGTGATAGACATAGAAAGGGGTGTGCAAGAAAGCTGTCGTGACGTACTAGGTCTCTGAAATTATGGTAAAATCAAAACGGAACAACAGTAACGAATTAAAATTATGTTTACGAAGAAATTAAGAACAAATTTAAGGTACGAATTGCTTGATACTTTTACATCAGAAATGATTTTATTGCTTTCTGTTTTTTTTAAAAACGTAAAACTTTAAATGTTTAAAGTTATAATTTTAGTTGTCGATTTGTGTGGGGATGACCCTCGGTATTTCACGTGCATGTTTGTGCATTCTTTCTGCTAATTTTTTGGAACTTGTGTAGATGTTTCGTAAATACACCACATTAGCAGCTGCGCTCACTCGGTAAATCTTACCAAGATTCTTGTTGACCTGCAAGACATGTTCAAGAATTCTGTAAAATCAGAATACATACAGAACTACAGAAGTATTCGTCGATCCACTGTACAGTTTTGGACAGCACTGCTCTCCTTTATACCTGGTGTTCTCGTGGTCATCTCTGTCATCGCGACGTCGTTTACGATAACAAAGTGTGTCATACAAAAGTGCAGTCATTCGGCTGAGTGGTGTTTTGGTACTTCCGTTTTATAAAATTCCCTGAAATGAACTCCTATACACTTTGCTCTACATGTCTTGTAGGGTTGCACTAAACCCTTTAAAAAATTATGTATCTAGGGAACGTCCGTGAATCCGACACTGGTGTTGATTTGCTTGTGTCCTTTCTGTTAGTCCCAACATGTTTTTACTGAAGAATCTTATCCTGAGGATTTACTGTCACAAGGATATTTCTCGAAGAGGTATGAAAAACTTGTTTGTATTCCTTTCGTGTCCGACTGCGTTTGGAATGGATCAGGTTGGTAGGTTTTGATGGATAAGCTGGAAGACTACACAATGAGAAGTGTCTGTAGACACAGACTCCATCCGTATGCCGGCACGGAATGAGCGTTCCAAATTGGACAGATACTTTGATAATGGATGCATTTTTCATCATTTTTTTTCGACTTCTCTTCAACCTGAAATTTTATAGACCACTTGTTTGTTACAAAAGGACGAATTTCTATGAATTGGTTCCGTTTCTAAACATATCTAATGGTGTTACTATTATCGTTTTATTTGTTTTTAATTTTTGTGATAGAGGTATTTATTATGACTTATATATCGACACTTTCAACGCCAAGACGATGTAGACGATTCTTGTGTGATAGGCTGATTAATGGATGATGTGGCAATGATGCAGAAGGAAGCAGCCGTAGCCTAATTTGAGATACCACTTCGGCACCTGCATGTACGGACTGAGGAATACTACCAGTGTCTCAGTAACGACAGCAGCTGATGTTGGGACCGAAATATGAACTCGAACGTCCAGACTCCGAAGCAAGGGCGCTGCTTACTGTGCCGCGATTGTGTGTAGTGCTGTCTGATACATAGTGCGAGGCAAGCTGTCAGTGGCGTGGTTCCTACACGTTTAGTGCTAACGTTACAGTCGTACAGAATTAAATCGTCTGCACAAAACGGACGCACAGAGATGGCTGGCCGGCTCTGTCCCGTCTGCATGTAAAAGTAAAGAAGTGCTGTTAAATTAAACTGTTCATTGCCGCAGTTCTTCATCCACAACGTCTATCGTGGAGCCGATATAAAGACTCGGAAGGGATTGGGACAGAAGGCCTAGTTCACAGTGAACCGGCTAAGGAACTGACTGCATGGATCGGAGCCATTAAGAAGATGATAGTTGCGCAGCCACTTAAGAAATTCTTAGCACTGTCCACAGGATTTCTCTGATCATCTCCATTATGTCCTTCACACCCTCCCTTTCCATGTGTATAATGCCTTTGTTAGTACTGTTCTGTCCTCTATACTCAGGTCTTCTAAGCGGTCTCTTTTTTCAGATGTTCGGGTCAAGATCTTGTGTGAAAGTCTCATTCATGCATGCTGCATTCCCAGCCAATCACACGATCCTTGACTTCCGCCGCTATGTATTCAGTAAGCCATATCGGAAACTTCCTTCCTTGTGTGGAGGTCATTTTCTCCATCCGAAACGTTGAGAACGCAACATCACTTAGTCATAGGGGGCCCAATAAACGGGGATGAGATGTCTGCCGTAAGACAGGAGTTCATAATTTCTGAATTCCATGTGGAATAATATACCTACAGCTACCGTAAAAAAAGGACTGTCTAGTTACATGCCAATCAGGCACAGAGGGGAGGTGGAAATATAGCTCTAACCATGCTCGACCTTTTCGCTAGAAGGGGATGGGTGGATTGTCAGCGCCACGCCCCGGCCGCTTTACCCACGGTAAAGAGACCTGTACCTATTGTGCGGAAGGCCAGGCGGGCCTTGAGGTCACTTTGGATGGGTTCCGAAAATGTCGTCCTCTCCGGGCTTTAAGCTCCGGACCGTCCATCCCGTAGCGAGTTCCTATACCGACTGAGCTATCCTGGCCGCCCAGTTACCATCATAGTGGCAGTGAAACGCTTAAGCGTTATCCGTGTAAGTGTACTGTAGACCTATTAAGAGCACGTAGATGTGTTCTTTACCGACTGCTTTCCTCTGCCTGATATATTTGTAATTTGGAATGACTTAAGCCTTGAGGTGCTGATATAAATACAGTCGAACTCGGTTATAACATCGTGAAAGGGCGTGAATATTCTATGTGTCGGTATAAACGAGTGCATTTCTAACCGAATAGTGTAGTGTTACGATTAACAGTGAGGAATTAATTGGCACCACAGAGTATCTGACATATAGACGAGGTGTAGAATAAACCAATGTCGTTTTAACCGGGTTCGACTGTATGTGAAACATCCTGTACACAATTAGTATTTTGGACGGTGGATCTCGAAGTTAATACGCGTACTTACATTTTCATAATTATTCTTTTTAGAATTTCATCTTGAGTCCCATTTCTTTGTCTTCGTAATTCGTGTATGATCAGAAAAGAAAACTAATTTCCTGTACCTCGTTTGTGCAGAAAGAGCAAAAGCTGTTTCTTCGGAATAAGCAACGTTTCATAATGTCCTATTGATCGCTTAAAGCCTAGTGGTAACTATACATACTAGTTGCTGTAATATTAAGAAATTTGATGCTTCGTCACGCACTATAGATCCTATGTTTTTGCTGTGCATTATTATCGTAAAAAGGTGAAGTAAGCCCATTACAGGCCTGGACAGGCCCTAGGGTTCCAGGAAGGTTGATGTTCCCAGATTTCAAGACATTCGGCACATGAAGGTGGTAAGGTTGTCAGCCGTACACACCGGCCGCCTTTATCCCCCAGGAAATATTCTTGGTACTCATTTCTGTTAGAGACTGAGTCGACCGTAAAGATTATGTCAAGCACTGCTATCGTAGTAGATGTAAATTATTTCCCTAAGCACGATTAATCCATTGGTCTTTGTAATGGAGACATCCTGTTCTCTCTGAGGTAGGACATGAAAGAAATATGCGTGTGTGTAAATTGTTTGATCGGTTCCAGTCTTCAGAGGGTTTGTTATTGTGAATTCATGATGGTGTATGAATGAGACATAGGAATGTTCGCTGAAAGCGAGCGAAAAATACTGCTCATGTGTGTTCCTTTTTTTCCCCCCTTCTTCTTCTTCTCCAATAACAAAATCAAAGTGGGGCGAGTTTTTAATTTGTTATTCCTCGCGTGGTGCCTTGCACGACGTGTGGCGGAATGATCCACTGTAACACCGGTCTTTATAGTTTGACCAAACACGAACAAAAGAAAGACGAATATGCTTGTTAATTATTTGCCACAAGCAGGCGGCTCGAAATTGTGAGGCGTTTTTTGTGTCCTTTCAAACAAACGTATTTTTCACTTCCACATGCCCGTCCAATCATTCGTTATGTCAAGCTTTCTTTCACTGAATTGATTTTGATAAACAGTGCGAAGTGCCTTTCAAATATCCAAATTGCTTTCATAGTGTCCGAACAGTGGTACTGACGTCGACTGCTGCGACATTGGGATCGTGAGTTCGAATTCCAGTGGGATTGTTCGTTCTCCAGTTTTCTACGTTATAGTATGCGGTGTAGAAAGAGACCGCCATCGATGGGGTACAGCGGAATTCATAGTCCAAAAGGTATTTTTGAATTGAGACAGAGCGGCGAACCCAGGGGTGATGAATAGAAGAAAATGGGGAATTTTTATTTTGTGATCCAACTGGAACTGTCGATTCCCAAGTGAGTCGGATGTGTTGTGGATAAAGTGGCATTGGGACACGATCTCTTTTCCTAGCACTTTGATTGTCCCCAACAACAGTATCAATGCTCAGCTCTCATATTCGTCCATCTACTGTGGACGGTATAATATCAGTGATTGACAACACTGCTAAATTAAATACTAAGAAGAGGATCTGTCAGTTGAAGCGTTTAATTCAGTCATGTATGTCACCTGCCTGGCTTCGTCTACCTTGCCAAACAGGAAGCATTGTAATGTCTGTCGCTGTTTATCGTTGTGAGAAGGATATGAGCCTGAGTCACTCTTCTTCCTTTCGATAATCATTTTCCGTAAGAAGAATTGGGCCGACTGTCTTTCCTTTGACAACCACATTATTTTTGCATGTCTCAAAAATTTGTTGGCACGTACCAGTTTTGGTTGAAATCGGACCACACTAATGGACAACGTATTTGAAAACTTACACATGCTTTTGACCACTTTGGTTACTAATGCCACCAGTATCGTTACGGTTACGATGTTAGTACGTACCAGCGCTCCTACTGTTAATATGATAACTCATCTTACCGAGGTCCGAATAGGCGTAAGAACACAAACAGAGCGAACGCGCACGTATTATTACGACCCACAAAAGTTCCTTACTTATTTTTTTATTTTTCTCGCGTCTCTCTCGTTTTTCAGCAAGCCTCGCTAGTAATCTTGTTGTATCCCTTGCATCGCCATTTCGGCTTCATAACAATTCTTTCTCCACTTCATTTCACTATTGTAACAGTGGGTCTGTCGTCATTTATAAAGCGTGTGTTTCCCACATAGACGTTCTTACGGCTCTGAATATCTCCGCTCTGTTAGATTATATGGATTCTTGTGCCTGAAAGTTGCCATCCACAAATATATTTACAACTCCCCTCCAAGGTATGTGACCCTGGTTCGATTTCCGACAAGAATCCTTTACTTTCCCCTAACATCTACACCGACCTTGGGCTGTGCTGGGTCTCTTATCCAATGTATACGAGAGATCTGTGTCTATGGATAAACCGGCCGGAGAATGACGCTGAATGTACAGATTTCTCGTGACTTGATGCTTGGTTACGCGACCGGGTTAACCTGACCTCATAGCGATGTACGACATGCTTTTGAAATACTTTCCCATATGATGTGTATTTAATGAAGCACCACGCGAAAAAAAATTGTGAAGCCTTTCAAACTATGTGCATAGTGGGTAGTTTTGTGAGAGTAGATATGGAATTCCGTCCCAACTTGAAACTGCATGTAGATTAAAATCCTTGATGGTATCT
>Ga0209755_10009023_pt1 | contig 10572 bp, 9 predicted proteins | sample TergutCo191P1_FD_187301 | JGI IMG/M metagenome (GOLD analysis project Ga0209755, IMG submission 187301) | Cornitermes sp. P1 segment gut microbial communities from Petit-Saut dam, French Guiana - Co191P1 (SPAdes) (version 2) | ecosystem: Host-associated > Arthropoda: Insects > Digestive system >... | reverse complement strand
GACTAATCCCTTTTCGGGAAGCAGGCTGTGCTCTATGCCCATGCTGCCGACATCGAAAAAGTTTTCTATGTCAAAGCGTTTCGCGAAAGTTCTGCATTGCTTGCATTGTTCAGCGGCTTTAATGTCTTTGTTAGGTGTAAAATGATCCATGACCATCGCAACTTTGCTTTTATCAAAAACATTTTTAAAACCGGCTTTTTCAAATTCATTAATCGCGACTGGAGACGTGATATCGTTGCCAAGAACCAGATCAAGTTTTGCCATGATTAACTCTCCCGCTTTAACAGAGGGAAGTCCGGCGTGAGCTGCCAGAATTTTTTGCGTCATGGTCATGGGATTTTCAGTTTTCGTAATTTACACCTCGTAATATAAAGATATTATTAACAATTTAATTTTATAATATTTTATAAAAATATTATAGAGCAAAAATAACTTTAAAAGCGTTTTTCTTGTTTTTTCTTTGCAAATATTATATATTTGGGATATGAAACGATTTTTATTCATTACCGCAATGATCGGGACAGCGTTCATGCTTTTTGCATCGCCTAGAACCTCGCCTGTTTATCCGTATACACATTTTGGCGGGAATATCTATTTTATTAACACTTCATCTCATGGTCTGTATTTTGATATTGATATAATTGATAAACCTGAAGGCGGGTTTAATAATAACAGGCTTTGCCTGGAAAAAGAAGACATTGTGTTACGTCAGCATATTTTTATAGTTCATAACAGTCAAGTAAATTATTTTAACAGAAATATCGCCGACCCCAATAATCATTTTAAAAAAATAACAATTTATGATACAGACAGCGGATCGTTAATAAAGGAAATATTGCCTGGCTCTATTTTGTTTGTTCTGAAAACCGGAAGCATAGAAAATAACACCGCTGTTTTTACGGCAGTAATTGACGATTCATTTTTATCAGAAGGACAGCAATGAAAAAAATAATTTTCATTATTTTTTTAACACTGCCTCTGATTTTTTTTAATACTTGTATTTTTTTTACCATTAATAATGATTATGATTTAGAGCAGGGATTTTTCGTGAATAACTCCGAATATAATATTTACATTCAGGAATTTTATTATCATGAACATTACAATACAGGAGATAAAATCTATTATGATTACGGGACAATTATTTCTAAAAAAGAAAAAGTTATTGGCGCGCCCCTTCTCAATTATTATTCCAGGACTCTTGAAAAAATTGTATTTGTTGACACTGATACCCATAAGCATTTAAGAAGCATAAGCGCGGCTGAATATTTTAGCAGGCTTGAAATGCATGATGTAATAAAACAGAAAAATAATGACGGCGGAAAAACAACATATCTCAATTATCATTATGAAATAACCGATGAATTCCTCAATAAGAATTGAGATGATAAAAATTTTTCTTTACATTAATGTTAATCTTTAATGCTAATCTGCCTGTTAATCGCGCTTACAAGCGCTTTTATCGAAGCGAAGATAATGTCCTCGTGCGTTCCGGCGCCCCAAAATGTTTTACCTTTACTGTCGGCGATTGCGACATAAGCTGCGGCAAGCGAAGTTGAATCGCCTGAAAGCGCGTGCTCCGAATATGTAACAAATGTATAATCAAATTTATAAGAACTTGTTTTAAGAGCATTGTTCACAGCGTCAAGGCGACCGTTGCCGTTTGCGTTCAGAGTATATCTCTTTCCGGAAATTATTATAAAAACAGCGGCGGAAAAACCGTCTCCGGGCTGACTGAGACAGCCGGTATCTCTTGCGGAAAGTTTTTTAAAGATAACATCCTCAATTTTAAACGGAGCGTCGCGGTTAATGTATTCTTTATTAAATTCAGTAAAAACTTCATCGGGGGTAAGTTCCTTGTGCTGACGATCGGAAATATTTTTTATAAAATAGCCGACATCTTCGCGCATTTTTGACGGAATCTCGTAACCAAAATTCTTTTCAAGAATGTAAGCGATTCCACCCTTACCTGACTGACTGTTAATGCGAATGACATCCGCTTCATAATCGCGTCCAATATCGCGCGGATCGATTAACAGATACGGAACAGTCCATTTTTTTTCCTGATTTGTTTCACGCCACTTCATTCCTTTCGCGATAGCGTCCTGATGCGAACCTGAAAACGCCGCGAACACAAGCTGTCCGCCGTAAGGCTGGCGCGGATGAACCGGCAAGTCGGTATACTTTTCGTAATTTTTAACAACATGCATCATGTTTGAAAAATCAAGATTGGGATTAACTCCGTGCGAAAAAAGATTCATCGCCAGCGTTACAATATCAACATTTCCGGTACGCTCGCCGTTTCCAAAAAGCGTTCCTTCAATACGATCGGCGCCCGCAAGCAAACCAAGTTCCGCGTCGGCAACAGCGGTGCCTCTGTCATTGTGCGGGTGCAAAGACAAAATAACATTTTCGCGATCGTGTAAATTGCTGCTCATATATTCAACCTGACTTGCATATACATGAGGCATTGACATCTGCACTGTCGCGGGAAGATTGATAATTGCTTTCCGCCCGCTCACAGGTTTCCAGATATCGATAACTTCATTGCATATTTTTAACGCAAAATCAATTTCAGTCCCTGTAAAACTTTCGGGCGAATATTCAAACCTGAATTGAGTTTCAGGCATCTTAGCCGCGTATTCGTTGAACAAAACCGCGCCTTCTTTCGCGACTTCGGTAATTTCATCCTGAGTCATTTTAAAAACCTGTTCGCGCTGCGCCACAGACGTAGAGTTATACAAATGCACGACTGCTTTTTTTATACCGGCAAGAGAACTAAAAGTTTTTTGTATAATGTGAGATCGTGCCTGCGTTAAAACCTGAATTGTAACGTCATCAGGGATCATATTTTTTTCAATCAACGCGCGCAAAAAAACATATTCGGTTTCGGAAGCGGCAGGGAAGCCAACTTCAATTTCTTTAAAACCTATCTCTAAAAGAAATTTAAAATATTCTGTTTTTTCCTCAAGGTTCATGGGAACGATAAGCGCCTGATTTCCGTCGCGCAGGTCTACACTGCACCATATTGGCGCTTTATCAACATACCCTTTTGCAGTCCATTTCATGCTCGGCTCGGGAGGCATAAAATATCCGATTTGATATTTATCTGTATTTTTCATAGTTATAAATCACCGTACAAAAAAGTGGCAGCCGCGCGGCTGCCACTTTTACTATCTACTTATCGAAAAAAATCAATTTATTCAATAACCGCATTGCGCTAATTCTTAGTAAAAGATCCGGTAACACCGGCGTGATCTCCGCCGCTGATACTAAGCGTTAATTTCTTCAGAAGAATGTAAGCTGAACCGAATCTGAATCCGCCTTGAACTTTTAATGTTGCTGTAGCGCCGGATATTTCATAAGTGCCGTTTGCATTAACCTGTGAAGATGATAAAGTCCATGTTGAGCCCGATTCATTAAACGTAAGCGTCGCGTCCATTGTAGCGTCATCTTTAGTTATGCTTCCTGTCCATGTTCCGATAAAAGATGTAGGATCTTGCTTGCTGCCTTCTTTTACAAATTTTCCTTCATTACCTTCAAAATCGCCGCCATCCGCAGCAATGATTGTTAATGAACCTAAAAAGATACTTGCTGTACCAAAATCACTACCGCCTTTTTTCAATATTGCGTTCCCTATAAGGTTAACTGTGTATGAGCCTGTCTCAGTAACTCCGCCGGCTATTAAAGTCCATGTATTAACGGTAAATTCAATTGTCGCATCTTTTGTTGTTACTACTTCACCATCCTCATTACTTATGCTTCCTTCCCATTTTCCGACAAATGAGTTTTTACCGCCTTCTTTGGCAAATGATCCGTTAACACCGGCTAAGTCTCCGGCACTGACACTTAGCGTTAAGTTACTTAAAAGAATGTAGGCAGTACCAAAAGTGAATCCGCCTTTAACTTTTAACGTTGCCGAAGAACCGGACGGCGTATACGAACCGGATTCATTAATCGCTGCTTTGCCGGATGTAAAAGTCCAGCCTGTCTCGGTAAAAACAAGCTTCCCGTCATCATACTCTATCCCATCCTTGGTTACGCTTCCATTCCATGTCCCTTCAAAGGAATTTTCACCTTCATCTCCGCCAAAAAGGTCGCAAGCGGTCATAGAAAGCCCGGTTATCGCCAATACCGCGATAATACATAAAAGTTTTATACTTTTCATCATTTAGATTCTCTCCTTTGCGGTCTTTCCCGCCGTCTTAGATAGCTAAATTATAACACGATGACTGTAAATTGTCTAATAACATTATTTTTCATTGACAATAATACGTTTACCCCCCTAAACTTAGTATATGAATATATCCACATATACAGTTAAACCAAAACTACCTCCGGTTTTGAAACCTTTGGAAGAGATTGCCCGCAATCTTTGGTTATCATGGAATTATGACGCGGTTCAGCTTTTTATCAGGCTGGATTATGACTGTTGGCTGCTATCTCAACAAAGCCCGATCCGGACTTTGGGAATGGTAAGTCAGGAACGGCTCGCTCTGACGGCGAAAGATGATTCATACCTCGCCGCTCTTAAGGAAGTATACGATAGATTCCTTCGTTATAAAAAAGGCGATACATGGTATCGGGGCAGCCATAAGGATGTTGTTGCGTATTTCTCGATGGAATACGGAATGGACGCTTCTCTTCCGATTTACTCGGGAGGTCTCGGAATTCTTTCCGGTGATCACATGAAGACATCATCCGATTTAGGTTTACCGCTTGTAGGTATCGGTCTTTTGTACAGGCAGGGATACTTTAAACAGATGCTGAATGCCGACGGTTATCAGCAGGAAAGCTATCCTGAGAATGACTGGTATAATATGCCTGTTGAAAAAAAAGTCGGCAAAGACGGGCATCCTCTGAAAATTACAGTTGATCTTGTCGGCAGGCATGCTGTCGCTCAGATATGGGAAGTAAAAGTCGGACGTTCTTCTCTCTATTTACTTGATACCAACATCGAAGAAAATTCTCAGGACATTCGAAATATAACCGCAACCCTTTACGGCGGTGATAAAGAAACGCGTATGCAGCAGGAAATCCTGCTCGGCATCGGCGGCATCCGCGCGCTGAGAACGTTAGGTATCAATCCGGCGGCTACTCACATGAACGAAGGACACGCCGCTTTCCTCGGTCTTGAACGTATTCGCGAGATCATGAACGAAAAGGGGTTCACTTTTGACGAAGCTCGTGAAGCTTTATGGCCTACAAATATTTTCACAACTCATACTCCTGTTCCCGCCGGTAATGAACGTTTTGACATCGCGATGATGGATAAATACCTCCGCACATGGACTCAGGTACTCGGCATTTCATGGAAAGATTTTCTCGGTCTCGGCAGAATTGACGTTAATGACGAACGTGAAACATTCTGCATGACGGTTCTCGCTCTAAAAATGGCGGCTTATGGAAACGGTGTCGCGAAACTGCACGGCGTTGTTTCACGCGATATGTGGAAGGGGCTGTGGCCAGGCTTGCCGATTGGCGAAGTTCCGATCGGACACGTTACAAACGGCGTTCATCCCCGCACATGGATTTCTTCCGGTATGCTCGATCTTTTGGATCGATATTTCGGTCCTCACTTTGAAGATATACCGACAGAACTTTCGATCTGGGAACGCATGGATCGAATCTCAGATGAAGAGTTGTGGCGAACGCATGAACGCCGCCGTGAACGCCTCGTCGCTTTTGTCCGCGAACGAACGCGCGATCAGTATAAACGCGTAGGCGCGATGGAGCATCGTATCAAGCAGACTGAAGACATTCTCTCACCGTACGCGCTGACACTTTGTTTTGCGCGCAGGTTCGCGACATATAAACGCGGCAACCTTTTACTCCGTGATCCCGAACGTCTGCTGCGTCTTGTCAGGGACAACGATCGCCCAATTCAATTAATCTTCGCCGGTAAAGCTCATCCGCACGATATGCCGGGTAAAGATTTAATCCGCGATATTATTCATTTTGCCGACAAGTACGATGTTACAAGCCGCATCGTTTTTGTCGAAAACTACGATATGAACGTCGCCAAATATTTAACATCCGGCGGCGATGTATGGCTGAACACGCCGCGCAGACCGATGGAAGCGTCCGGTACCAGCGGAATGAAAGCCGCGATGAACGGCGTACTCAACTGCTCGGTTTTAGACGGCTGGTGGGACGAAGCTTACAACGCCGAAGTCGGCTGGGCAATCGGTCACGGCGAAGAGTACAAGGATGAAAGACTTCAGGATGATATCGAAAGCAAAGCCCTCTACGATCTTCTTGAACGTGAAATCATTCCTCTGTTTTACGATCGGGGCAGAGACGGTTTACCGCGCGGTTGGATCAAAATGATGAAAAACTGCATGAGACAAATAGGTCAGTCAATGTCCTGTCATCGTATGTTGATGGATTACTCTAATCAATTTTACTTCCCGGCGCTCAAAAACTACCGCCGCTTCAGCAAGGACGATTATTCCGAAGCAAAATCCCTCGCCGCGTATTTCGGTAAACTCCAGCAATCATGGGCAGGTTTAAAAATCGTCAAAATCGAATCCAACGCGAAACCCGTAATGCAGCGCGGCGATACATTGACTGTGACAGCATACCTCGATCTTGGTGCAATTAAACCCAATGAATTGCATGTCGAACTGTACCACGGCTCCATATCAAGTAAAACAAACGCAATCGAAGATGCCCGCAAAGCGGAAATGAAATGGCTCAAAAACGAAGGTTCACTAAATCTGTACCAAGTCCGCATAGAATGTGTTGACACCGGTATGCAGGGGCACTCTGTAAGAATATTACCGAAACATGAAGCGCTGATACATCCGTACAGGTGCGGGTTTATTAAATGGGCATAGTTCACCGTATGGTAGAATTATAAATTAAAACAGGATTAAAAATCCAAAAAGGAGTTCTTAAATGAAGAAGATTGCAAAATTAAGTTTAACGGTTCTGGTAATGGCGTTGTTTCTTTCGCTGACATTTATCGGCTGCGGAGGAGTAGAAACATACACAATCTGGACAGGTACAATTACTTATTCAGATTTTCAAGTTAATTTTGGTCAGGAAATAAAAAGTACTAAAGGTTACATGTGCGCAGACAATCTTGATGTAACAGAGAGCCAAAGAGATAAGTATGTTGCTGCTCTTTCCGGTAATAAAGAAAATTTATGGACAGAAGAAGATTTAGCAAATTATATTAAATCACTAGTTTTTACTGATGAGCAAGCTGCCAGTTTAGCGTCTCGTATAATTAGCAAAGATTATTGTTGGATGGCTGTCAGAGACGAAGATACTGTGACTCTTATCATAAAGTAAGAACATAATGAATTATGTGATAGGCGGAAGCGCAGTGCTTCCGCTTTTTTTATGCGTTTGTTGTAAGTGACTATCACCTTAAAAAGCGTTATATTATAAGCAGGAGTATTTATGGGAGAAGCACAGACACAACCAACATATCCAAAAGGCATCACCTTTGAGCAGGTCTGGGCTGCTTTGATGGAAGATCGCGAACAAATGAAAGAAAGCCGTAAAAAATTTGAGCAGGAAATGAAAGAACGTGAGCAGCAAAGAGAAAAAGATCGAATTGAACATGAGCAGCAAAGAGAAAAAGACCGAATTGAACATGAGCAGCAAAGAGAAAAAGACCGAATTGAACATGAACAGCGAAGGGAAAAAGACCGAATTGAACGTGAACAGCAAATGAAAGAGCATGAGCAGCGAATGAAGGCAATAGATAAGCGGCTTGGTGATTTTACTAATAGCTTTGGCGAAATTGTGGAATGTATGATTGCTCCCAATCTTCAGGAAAAATTCAATGATTTTGGTTACGATTTTCAGGAAGCCAGTACAAGGCATAAAGTTCGTGATAAGAAAAACGATATAAGATTTGAGATTGATGTTTTTTTGCAAAACGGCGATACCGCTATGCTGGTTGAAATAAAAGCGGATCTTACTATCAGTGATATAAACAGACACATAATACGCCTTGAAAAAATGCGAAAATGGGCGGATTTTCGCGGAGATAAACGCCATTTTATAGGCGCTGTCGCAGGGATTGTAGTTGAAGATGATGTAAGAGAATACGCATTAAGTCAAGGATTTTTTCTTATAGAACCTTCCGGAGAAAATTTTAACATAACACCTCCGCATAAGGAACCCAAAAAGTGGTAAACCAATAAACGACGATAACCAATAAACACGGGCATTGTACAAACCCCGCAATTACTATACACTAAGAGTACAGAGGTAAAACCTCGGGCAGTATCCTAGCAACCTGCCTTAACAAAACAAGGAGATTTTAAAATGATCACTTCTTCTCTTTCTCAGCCTGCTTCTTTCAAGTATCTTGATATTGTCGCGTCATTCTTTGTAGGTATTTTGATTATCAGTAATATCGCGTCTGCGGCGAAAATCGTCGATCTTGGGTTTTCGATTTTTTCGATACCGCTTGTTTTTGATGGCGGCACTTTGCTGTTTCCGCTTGCCTACATTCTCGGTGATGTACTGACCGAGGTATACGGTTTCAAAACGGCACGCCGTGTTATCTGGACGGGATTCGCGGCGATGATTCTTGCTGTGCTGGTTTTTTTCGTGTTGGGCGCATTGCCGGCGGAAGCGTTCTGGGCGGAGGAGACCGGCGGAGACGCTGCGTACTCTGCAATCCTCGGCGGAATGAGTTACGGCGGGATTGTGCTTGCAAGCCTTTGCGCATATCTTGTCGGTGAATTTTCCAATGCCGCGGTTCTTGTCAAAATAAAAGAAAAAACAAAGGGACGTTTTCTTTGGATGAGGACAATCGGCTCGTCTCTGGTCGGGCAATTTTTAGACACAACGATTTTTGTGCTGATAGCGACTATAACCGGCGTTTTTGGCTGGGAGATTTTCTGGTCATTGGTTATAACAAATTACATTTTAAAATGCGGAATTGAAGCGCTGATGACGCCTTTTACCTATTGGGTTTCCGGTTTTCTTAAAAAAAGAGAACGTATTGAATAAATTGACGATTTTACAAAATTAGTCAGAAAATATAAATCTTTTAAAAAATGATTATTCATCTTGACGATTAGAAACTACGATAATATAATTAAGTAAGGTAGTTTCTAATAAAAAAATCTATACCATAGAACTGCCGAAGGAGAAAAAAGAGATGAAAAAATTAGTACTTGTAGTAGTGCTCGTTGCAATTATCGGCACAGGCGCGGCGTTTGCAGATCATCCTAACGGATGGGGATTTGGTGTTCAAGGCGGGGGATCGCTTGGTTGGATTGGGTTTGATTTTGGAGGCGGCGGCGCGTTATCGCTGAAAGCACCCACTTTACCAATTTTCTGGGGCATTGAATTTGGCTGGTCACTTTGGAGTGGCATTAGGCTTGGTTTAACCGCAGATTGGTATTTTCTTGATTTAGCTATTGCTTCGAATATTCTTCACTTCTACATGGGTGTCGGCGGCGGATTGGGTGTTTATTTTCCGTTCGACCTTGAATTGGTAGCCCGTGTTCCTATTGGTTTAAGTTTACAGATACCTATAAAATCCGGCATCGATACGCTTGAATTATTATACTTCCATGTAGTGCCTTCTGCCGGCGTTGCATTCATACCCATTCGGTTTGCCGGTGGCTTAGGCTTCGAAGCCGGTATCCGTCTCTGGTTCTAGTGCTTAGTTAGAAATAATTAAAAACCGGTGTTCGTTGAACACCGGTTTTTTTATGTCAAAAGAGTGATTGTCACACACATTATAAATCGATAACAGAATTTACTCTCATTACCTTTTTAGTATTTTCGTTTAATGACTGCCGCCTGAAAAACTATCCGCCTAAAATCTCGTATAATCTTTCCAAATCTTCCATTGAATAATAATCGATATGAATGCGACCTTTGTTAAGATCACCATCTATTACGACTTTTGTGCCCAGTCTATGAAGAAATTTGTCGGTCATGGCATCGATTTCAGGGGGACGTTTTTTTCCCTTTGCGGGAGCGGATGGCTTGCCGGTTTTACCGCTTTCTTCGTTCAATGCCGCCGCGCGTTTTTCCGCTTCTCTGACGGAAACATCTTTGGCAAGAATTTCGCGGTATAGTTTTTCTCTCGCCCTTGTGTTCGTAACAGAGAGCAGCGCTCTTGCGTGACCGGAGCTGACCTTTCCTTCCTCAACGCTTTTCTGCACATCGACAGGCAGTTTGAGAAGACGCAGCGCGTTGGCTACCGTCGAACGGTTTTTTCCCACTCGCGCGGCAAGTTCGTCCTGCGACAGATTGGAAAAGTCCATCAGGTTTTTGTAAGCGGCGGCTTCTTCAATCGGGTTTAGATCGCTGCGCTGAATGTTTTCGATCAGAGAAATTTCCAGACGCTTCTGATCGGTGTAGTCGCGGATGACCACGGGAACTGTCTCAAGACCGGCAATTCTCGCAGCGCGGGTCCTTCTCTCTCCCGCGATTATGATGTAAGTGCCGTCGCCCGTATTCGCGGCAATTATCGGCTGAATAATGCCGTAGGTTTTTATCGAGTCCGCAAGCTCCTGCAGCTCTGTCTCATTAAAATTTTTACGGGGCTGCCCGGGATTTGCTGTAAGTTTATCTACAGAGAGCTGA
>Ga0209755_10009022_pt1 | contig 10573 bp, 8 predicted proteins | sample TergutCo191P1_FD_187301 | JGI IMG/M metagenome (GOLD analysis project Ga0209755, IMG submission 187301) | Cornitermes sp. P1 segment gut microbial communities from Petit-Saut dam, French Guiana - Co191P1 (SPAdes) (version 2) | ecosystem: Host-associated > Arthropoda: Insects > Digestive system >... | reverse complement strand
AGAACCCAACAACAGGAACAAGAGGATGTATAAGAAGAATCTAAACTACCATTAACCATATAAATCATATTTCTTTTCTACGTAAAGTAATGGGTGTCGACGTTAAGAGTAGCCATTATTTCAGTGCTGGACCCTTTGTAAACATGATACCCTCTAGTGTAATCCATTTATTTCAATTCCGTGTAGCCCTTTGCAGGAAATTATTTAACTCGATTTGGAAGTGGGTGCAGAGTGGTATGTTACAAATTAATCTCAAACTATTCCAACAACGTGCTTTACGGGATAAAATATTAAGTGTAATTAAACTGAAAGGAAGAAACTGCACAAGCTTAAAGATAAGGCAAGAAATTGTGTTTCTTCATTCCGGAACTTACAGCTGTAGTATTTTCTCTCAGAAAGGGATATGAAATTAATGTCTGCTGGCTCTGTTGAATACCGAAATTGTCCTGTGGCTCTACTTCGTCCTTTACACCGGTGTAAAATTGAACTAGTACGTCAATGTATCGTGGGTCGTGCAAATATGGGCAGAATGCAGGGTGGCATTTGCTGTTAGACCTCTTTGTTCTGGTGTAAGAACTACATTATCGTCGACTCTTTTAAACACACTTTTATGAACTTTAGGATTATAGCCGGCTGACTGGCATGTAATTTATGGTGCGTTCACAATGAAGAGTTTGAACACTGTGCCTCTCATCTTTGCCATGTCTGTAAATCCGAGTGTAACGCCTCAATAACTGTTGAATAAATTTTTATGGAATTCTATATTGGGGGTTTAAGTAAAATTTGTCCAGACTTTTCAGTTGTCATGGAATTCAGATAATAATAACGATCACTTTTATGAAGTCGTTTGTACGTTTCTGCACGCAACGCGAACGTGGGTCCTTAAATAGTTATTGTAATGACAGATATAAACGGAAATTGTGGACAGTAACGACATATGTCAACACTTCCTATGCTGAAAACAATTTTCCGTAACAGTTGTAATGAAACAAAAGTGATCGAACGCACCAGAATTGTTGCTCTGTTGCCTACGTTTCCCAATTTGTTTTGTATAAATCTGATATTTAAGACCGTATTAATTACGAATCAGGTGCAAAATTTTTTCCCCCTGGGGCGCTGCGGCCCAACGCGGGCCATGACCTCCTCATTCTTGTGGTTTCTAGATCACACACAGCGACGCATCACAGTCGGTAGGAATCCTCTGGACGCGTGATCAGTGCGTCGCAGAGACCTCTACCTGACAACACACAACACTCACAACAGACAGACATCCATGTCCCCGGTGCGATTCGAACCGACAGTCTCAGCAGGTGAGCGACCGTAGACCTACGCCTTAGACCGCGCGGCCACTGGGACCGGTCAGATGCAACAAATACGCTAGTTTGAATGTGTATGAAATCTCCAAGACTCAAGGGGCAAAGGATATTTGAAAAATAAAAGGAAGTTTTCATACGTAAAATCAAATAAATTGCAGACAGTTACCCGAAATACCGCCCACGAGTGTATATTTCAACTTATAAGGAATTTTAAAACAACAGTAAAACTTCCGATAGACATGTAAATAGGGGGAGATAGAACTGAATTTTATGAAAATTGACCTAATTACTTTAATATGCAATTTTTTGTAAAATTATTACTGTCGCTGGATTTATCGTCTTACCAAAGTATGAAAGTAAATCGGTATCATAATTCTCAACCCTTAAAATAACCAATGAATACACTTTTCTAAACTCTGTTTAATGTTTCCCTCTCCTTTAGGTCTGTACATGTTGTAGATATTCAGTCTGATAAAATATCTGCATTCAAAATGTTCTGACCTTTACATCCATATACTTACCGTGGATTGCAGCACAGGCTAAGTGAGTGTGTTTCGGTATACAATACAGGAAGCAATTAAACGTTCATATCTGCTTGTTGGCTGCTGAGAGACCAAGTTAGTGCCATACTACATGGTGCACCATCTCCCGTCTCGGAACAATGCTGCGTGTTACGTTTTCTCCTTACAGAAAGAAAGGAATGGGGATGGAATATTTACTTGTCATCGATGTGTCGCGAACTACACATCATACCACCAAAGTTTTATTTCACTTGCAGAAAGAGTTTTTTAGTGTTTAGCTCTGTCGATTTCCGTACCCTTTGTACAACGTGCATTATTTTAAATTGAAGAGATAGCACAGATATTAGTTATGGAACCAATATATAGACTTATTGAAAAATATTAGGCACTTTTCGCTCAATATCGTTCAACATTGTTAAATGTTTCTAAAGTTGTGTAAGGCAAGCTAGCGTGCCGTGTGGCAGGTGCTGAATGGGATCAGTTTTGAACTCACCCTGTCTGTGAAAATCTATAAGAAATGAATTCGGCGCTACTGTTCGGTGGTAAAGACTGGAATTTGCAACATTGGCCGAAGATGGCAGAAAGTTTATGCACCGCCTTTTGTAGTTGCAAAAAGCGGAAGAAATTTGCCTTCCTTAAGTAAGATGGGAAAGATATTGTGCGTACTGTATCCAACAGTGTGATTTAGTGTCTTTCAATACAAATTCTGAATGACTTCTGCTTCATAATTAGCTACAAACTCTGCTCTACATTTACATGAACTCGGACATACACGCTGCGGTTACATTATAACCAACTATTGAGTTTTAGACACCAGAATTGTGGTCTACCAGTACTTTCTGAGGGATAAAATGCCCTTCAGAATTTGTAGTGTGTTTTCCAAGATATTTTTATGTCACCACGACTGATTCTATGTGCCTCGTTGGGGATGTTTCCGTGATCTGATCACATCATTATCATACACATAATTGTAGTGCCTTGCCTTTGCTGTCGGACTGCCCTGGTTTTCTATCTGAAGTGTGGATTCGGTTTTCTTCACGATGACGGATTTTTACTGTATGACAAGACGTTATTACTTTTTACAGGATTTTGTGGTTTGTAAGTTCAACTTTTTATAACCAGGTGTATAATACACGGGGGCTTTATGTACTTTTTTGTGGGGGTAATTCTGTGGTAGAGGAAGAATTCACTATAATACTTCTGTTTTCTTATGGCAGTGGGTAAGAAGACGAGAATCCAGGCTGGGATATCCCTAGAGTGCACTGTGCGCAGGGCGGCAGAAAATTAACGCAGTTCTACAGGGAAGTTAGGGACATCGCTGATGCCGCCGCACCTTCACCTAAGAAAGGCGGGAATCAGAGATATATGAGTAACTACTGGAGGATCTCTCAGGGTTTATGTTGTATACTGTATATGGGCACTAACGTGCCCTGCAGAAAAGTCTGTGCTGCAGTTTGAGGAAGAGAATCGTGTCTCTCATATCCGAACTACGGCTTTGTCATCGAAGTTAGGATTTCCACGTAGCCTAGAAGCTGCCCTAATTTGAATTTTCTCTTGACTATGAGATTTCCCAATATCATGGCTCCAGTACCATTTAGGATTTCCCCAATCGACGGGTTTTCCGAGTAGGATTTTTCCGAATCCAAACAACGTACTTAATTTGGATTTCGTCCGAATGTTGGGTTTTCCTAAGTGGGGCTTAAGTGTACCCTATCAAAGGCACTAGTTTGGGTTTTCCCCATGCCATCGGTTTTAGATGCACGGAAATAATTTTAACCTTGTTTATTTTCCGTCTCATAACGAAGAACCGTTATGTTTAAAATTTTCCGTTGTTAGTACTTACCTTCAACACAGAGTGGGTGGTCAGACGAGCGGAAACTATGAAAGGTATAAAGTTGAGTGATGTGGGATTACAGTTTCGACATATTATGTGCGAATGTCTTTAATGTGGGAATAACGATAGATATGTATTGTACGTCGGAGCTTTATTCCAGTTATTCGAGGTTATATGACGAATTCGATCAAAACAATGTGGTTAATAACCAAACGTTTATGGACATGTTGGGGACCGCGGTGACACAGTGGTTTAATGTGCTGTGGTACAAATCGGAAGGTCGCTGGCTCGATCCCAGCTAGTGTCATTGGAATTTTTAATTGACATAAAATCCTTCCGATTGCACTATGGCACTGGGGTCGACTCAGCTTCTAACATAAATGAGTACCAGTAGCATTTCCTGGTGGTAAAGGTGGCCGGTGCGTAAGGCTGACAACCTTACTACCATCCCGTAAGGTTGTCATGAAATCTGGGAACCTTAACTTACTGGAACACTGTGGGTTACTCAAGACCTGTAACGGGACTGCTTTACCTTTTTTATGGACATGTTAGTCTTGGGAACATTAATTCTGCATTGATTTTTTTCTGTGGCACACATCGGTGGTAGGAATGATGTGTTGTTGCAACGAAACTCCGTCAAATGTCGAAATAAGATTCAAGTCAATGGCTCTCTAAATGTGAAAACAGCGGTTACATTACACTTTACTTAATCCCATTCGTTTTCATGCTGCTACTAAACCTGTCTGTCCCTAATATTCTCGCTAACGTTTGCCACTAATATGAACTGTTCTGAACGTGAAGTTGATTCGACAGTAAAACATCTCAAATGAATCTGCATGCAATGTTTCTGACAGCAGTCAGACAATTGAAGGTTTGTGGAAAGAACATCACGTAATTAGTTTAGAATTTATACCTTTTAGTTTCAGACTTAAGCGATGGCATATTCATTCCCTATAGAGGTAACAAAAGAGAATAATAATTGAAACTGGTATTTTTAACTTTTGTTGTTGTTCTGGGATGATACGCCGTGAGGACTGGTAAATAATTGCCCTCGTGTCGGGAGAGCTCGGTGTCTTCTTCTTCTTCAGGATCAAGCAATCCAGTACTCTTCTCGAATTGCTCAACCCTGATGACGAAGGCACTACTATCCTCCGAGGCGTCTTTGACTACTTACCACTCCGCATGGCGTAAGTGCCCAGAAGAAGCGAATCTTTATCAATGCGGCTGTAAAAACTTCAAATTTTGTTTTAATATGTTCCATCTTCCGTGTATTGTTCAGATCAACAATATATAAAAATAGTAAAAAAAAATCACTTCAATATTTATGATGTATTTTATTCACTATATTCCCATCAACATGTTTCAGCAGTCACTGCGGCCATCTTCAGGGTGATGTTATTATTACAAGAATACAAATGTGCACATGTGATCAGCTACGTCGCCGTCCAGTTTCAACCAGTATACCTCACCTTCTACACAATACCTGCTCACTAGATTAAAACTCACCGCATCACTACATTAAGCATCACTCCGCACAAACTAAACAATTTTAACTCCCAAGATTTTAGTCATTACCCATATTTATATTACTTGTGTAATTTTAACTGAAATTATAATAATTTTTAATTGCTATGGATTGACGGCAACACGGCTAATGACATTTGTACCTTTGTAATCTTGTAATAATAACATCACCCTGAAGATGGCCGCAATGGCGGCCGAAATATGTTGGCGAGAATATAGCGAATAAAATACATTATAAACATTGAAGTGCATTTTGTTGGTTACTTATATGTTATGGATCAAATTTTGTTTTCATTGTGTGCTTCGTGTTCTGTCTGTTCCTTAAATTGTTTGACGTAGTGTAATGTTTTTCTTTGTCATTCCTTTGTCCTTTGTCTTTGTCCTTCATAAGCTTTTCTTAAAAGGAACTTTAACATTTATGCCCATATTTAGAGCTGCTGACATACACAGTGCATTTACGTCTATGCCACTGCGAAATGAGAAGTCAGTCCATGTAAAAATGTCCACATGATTCTGAACATGTTTGTTTATGATGCTCAGAGACGACTGTACCACAGGGTAAACTTGTTATAGGACTGAGATAAGTCATTCAAAATCGTTATTTTTGCGCACAACAGGTTTTGTGTCTTGTTTGAGGAATTTGAGGAATGTATGAGATTTTATGACCAAATGTTTGAATATTAGGCGATATAGTTTCATTGATAACCTGTGCTAGGGAGCGCGACGACACGCGTCTTTTTGCATTAACTGTTTGCGATGGGTTTGTACAATCTTACATTAGATTGTCTGGACTGAGTTATCAAAACCGAAGCGAAATGGTGTGGCAGCTTCTTACCTGGGTGACAGACGAATTGTTTACACTTGAAGTGCAAAGCAACTGTCGTTTCTGATCGTACTTATTATTTTGTTTTATCATACAGTTTAAGCCGCTTGCGAACATGAGACAGGTGTCGATAAGGCTTAATAACTGTTAATAGGGGTTGTAAAGCTATAGTAAAAAAAGGAAAGTCTTCCCTTTACAGGCCCGGTGTGGTCCAGAAGTTGGGTAGGAGTATAGCTTTACTCTTCTATGACTGCGACACTAGAAGGGAGTGAGTGGCCAGCAGCACTCTCCGGCCGTCATTTACCCTTGGGAAAGACTCGGTATCCATTGTACAGGAGGCTGGGTGGGCCACAGGGCCGGTCCGGAAGGGTGGAAGACCTCGTCTCCACCCGGATTCGATCACGGACCGTCCAGCCCGTAGTCAGTTGCTATACCGACTGACCTACCCGGCCCACAAAGCTATTATTGTTATTATTATTATTATTACAAGTAGTAGTGGTAGTGGTAGTAAGAGATGAGTGACGCAAAACAGGATTGAATACAACACACAGAGGCAAGATTGGGAGGGTCCCTAAAAAAATGGAAAAACAAAGTAATGCATACTCAGTATATTAGAAATATAGATAGACAGTTTATTAGTGAAGAAGATGCGTTCCTCTGGCTATCGAAGGGAGAACTAAAAGCAGAAACTGAAAGTGAAATAGTGGCAGCACAAGACCAGACATTACAAACAAAATATCATGCGACGAAAATATTGAACACAGAGACAGATAGCAAGTGCAGACTTTGCCAAAAATTTGATGAGACAATAGACGACATATTATCAGCGTGCTCAACACTAGCGAAAGAACAGTACATAAAAAGACATGATAGAGCGTGTGCACAACTACACTTCAACATATGTAAGGAAACAGGGATACAATTGGACAAAAACACTGGTATGAACTTGTGCCAAGATCAGTAGAAACAAGTCAAGGAGGCAATGTAACCCTTTTGTGGATCAACAAGTACAACTATCCCCAACAACAAACCAGATATTTTAATCCGTGATAATGAAAAGGGAACATGTATGTTGATAGACGTTGCAATCTCAGGTGACAGAAATGTGATTAAAAAAGAAGCCGAAAAGATTCTAAAATATAAAGACTTTATATAAGAAATACAGCGCATGTGGAATGTAAAAACAAAGATGATATCAGTAATAATAGGGGCGACTGGACTATTTCAGAGTCATTCATAAAATACATGAGCAACATACCAGGAAAACATGAAGTCAAGGAACTAAAGAAAACAGCCATATGGGGCACTGCACACATACTTCGGAAAGTACTAATGTAATAATACGATAGATTCAACACTGAAATTAACGATATAAGTACCATGAATAGTAACAACAGAATAGCTGCGGCACTGTATTCCCTAGGGACATAGTTTGTCTCAGGAATATAAGTATAAATAACCTGCGTTAAGGAGATGATGACGATAATAATAATAATAGAACTTGCTACTGGTCACGAACTAACAACAATATGCACTTTGCAATGTTGTTTTGAATGCAGCCTGTGCTTGCTTTTTATGCTACACTGTGCATATTCTTATAATTAATACATCAATCAACAAATGCACGTAATAAAGTACAAAATTTACGTTGTCTGAATGGTGCATCGTGATATATATATGTTAGAAGAACCAAGAAAATGCACAGATTTTCATTAATAATTTAATTCAATTATATTTTCTTCGACATGTTTCGAACTGCCAAAAGTTTATCATCATGAAGGTTGTACACGCAGCTTTACGGTCTTTTATCGTGCGTCTATATAAGCTGTCTCGTTGCTGACAGGATGTGTTGGATATCAAACAAAGTGTGCATCTTGTTAGTACTACTTACATATATTAAAACACAATTTATGACATATTACAAATATTTGTAATATCTGTCACAAATGGTATTTCATTAAGTGCATCTATTGTTTACTGTATTAATTACTGTGCTTGTATATTAGCTTGTCCTGTAAGAGGCAGACTTCTCCTGACTGCTGACATATGACGCCGGTTACAAATTTGCCAGCTTTTCGGAGGAACCTTCTGCATCCTTATTCCTAAAGACAATTTCCTTTACTTACTGTCCTGAACTTTACACCGTATCCTTACCTTGATGTTTTGTGTATTAGTCGCCGCAAATCTGTGGTCTTGAATTTGTTTATTCCATTTCAGATGAGGTGTTTATTTATTTAATTAACTACAGCCTTATTTGCAAACAACACAACCTAACCGGGTAGGATGGTACACTGCCGTCATTTCACCGCACGTTATTTCCGCTCACATGCAGCAATTTGTCGCACCCAAAGTTCTCAGGTTCATGCCGGCTACTGCAGAATATTAAACACTGTATCTGTTCGTGTACTTGACATTAAGAAAGAACTGAGTGTACACAGGTTCTGTTTTTCCATTCTTTATTACTTTCTTTTGTTTTCCCTTCTTTCAAGTTTTTTTCTTTTAAGAAATGGGAGAATGGCTTCCTAGGGAGTCAGAGCATTACCCCTAGGGTACAGTTCGATTGTAATGGTCTCCCACAGAAGATTTCGTTATGATGACTAACTCCTCGGCTGTCTGACGCAGCAGAACCTTTAGTCTGTAGCGATAGCTGCATAGCCACGTGGTTGAGTTACGTTGTGTACTTCAGAATGTTACTGTCACTTTAAGATTGAAGTCTTCTTGAGATTTTCACCGTTTAGACTAGTAAAGTGTTACCGACAATTCTATGTACCATTGTTGCTACATCTTCAGGTTGACTCCCATTTCACTGTTTGTCCATGCATAAGAAAGCGCTACGCTCATTCGAAAGGCCCAAAATATATACCAGGCGACATGGCGTAACATCCTAGAAGACTTGGTTATTTATCGAAACCGCAGTGAGAATCTGAAATCTCACATAACTGTCACTTCGTGGTTTTTCTTACTAACCCAGCAGTATAAGTCAGCTTCTTTTGGTTCTGTTTGCTTTCTTGCCAGAAAATTTTGAGGTTAAATCTAGGACTCTAATGATGCAGTTCTGTTGTAGCGTGTCTTGTGTACTTGGATGCAGGGCTAATTCAAGGCTATCACAATGCGTGCTGCTGCATGGCGCCCCAAGTAGTGCTCATGTTCGTCTCTTCTTTTGTATATAACGTATCCATTAAACTGTCTGTAGCAAGACTGATATGAAAGAATAGACAGGAAACACTTCTGCTAAAAAAATACATGTGTTCAATATTTTAATACCCAATTCTTGTTTTGTAGATACTCATCCTTTTACCTTGTTATATATTCACTAAACCGAAAAATATTACTGATGAAAATTTCCCACCAAATATCAATATTTGGAGTTGGTTTAGTATGTTATTTATTCCTAGACAGAGGTTGATCTGAATATTGTTTCTAACTAGTCATCTCTGCCCTAAATGTGGTGATAATGTCATAGAATAGGTTATTCTTATTAGTACTTAGATATTTTACAAATTCTAAAGAAAGTTTTCTGCCTTCGCAAGATGGCATTAGTTTGCAGCTGTTTCTATCATATATTTGGACAGGAATGCTATGAAAGAGTTTTGACATAGCTCTCAATTTACTGCTGTGATCTAGTTCTGTGTATATAGAGCACTTGAGCCCAAATTCTCTGGAAATTAATCTTCTTAGAAATAAACTATGAATTTTGTTTCAATCGACATAGAATGAAAAGCACAGTTTTGGACAGGAGTGTTAATCAAATGTCCATAAAAATTATTAGAGATGGCGTCAAATCAAAATGCCACCTCCTGAGGCAGGAAAAGAAATCCTGTGGGACAAATAGTACGTAAACTCAAAAAACGCGCTCTCTCGTATATAAAAGAGGTTGTTCAGTTTTCACAGCAGTGAAAGTCTCAGTAGTTGACCAGGGCAGTAGCACTGTCGTTTTCCCATGAGAATCCTCTCAACAGTTTACCTTCTAACTCCATACCAACAAGAGTTTTATGTTGGCTGCGTAAACGCGCATGGGATTTGTCATTTTTGTCTGTTCTGTAAATTATAGAATTATATGCATAAAATAGATTTATCTTTCGAATTTATATAAGTATTTTGTTAAAAGAAAATGATGAAAAATTGAATGCAAATATTAATCAGAAAATTCTTTCGTTTCTGCCGTAACAATGACAAATAATAACAAATAAAAAATAATACATTCATACGAAACTTTTTTGGAATATTTGCTTATTTTTTATATTACGTTCTAATATTAATGCTACCAAGAATTCTTAAAAATACGAGGTGACTCAGCCGAGCGCAAAATACAGTGGATGAATGTACCGATAACCAAAACTGACGTTATTATGCTTATAATACATATTTAGCCATTGTTGATCTATTAACCATGACGCTTAAAAATAGGATTACAATTACAACATTCCTGACAAAGAAATATTAGCGCTGCTGCCTCGTTGTTCACCAACACCCTAAGAGAATTTTAAAGTCAAAGTAACTCTCTTCCGCTTAAGTTTTATAAAAACGTAGGTCATACATTTCTGTTTAACTGTAG
>Ga0209755_10009021_pt1 | contig 10573 bp, 7 predicted proteins | sample TergutCo191P1_FD_187301 | JGI IMG/M metagenome (GOLD analysis project Ga0209755, IMG submission 187301) | Cornitermes sp. P1 segment gut microbial communities from Petit-Saut dam, French Guiana - Co191P1 (SPAdes) (version 2) | ecosystem: Host-associated > Arthropoda: Insects > Digestive system >... | reverse complement strand
TTCGACAATGTTGTTGTGTTGCTTAACACCGGTAATATCATTGATATGACGTGGCTGGGTTCAAACATAACCGGCTATGTACCTCCGGCATCTGCCCCGGCGGTTTATCACCGTTATGGTGGTATAAATCAAGATTCGTTCAAAGCCGTACTTATGGTATGGCAGGGTGGAATGGATGCAGGTCCCGCTGTAGTAGATATTTTGACCGGGGATCAGACCCCATCGGGCAGATTACATGCAACAATTGCTAACCGCCATGCGTATTACCCGGGTGCATATCAATTCACAGAAAGCGGCGGTAACTTTTGGTATGCAAATTATGTTGAAGATATTTTTGTCGGCTATCGCTTTTTTGAGACATTCGCCCCAGACGATGTGATGTTTGAATTTGGCTTCGGGTTGTCATATACAGAGTTTAACGTTGTCACCAATAGTGTCAATCGCATATCAGTTCCCGGGCATGGAATACCCGGTCATAATGGCTGGCCTGCGAGTGACAGAATTGCAATTGATATAACGGTTTCCAATGTAGGCAACCATCCGGGCAAGGAAGTTTTGCAAGTTTATCACGGAGCTCCACAAGGTCTCCTCGATAAGCCCCATAGGCAACTCATAGCCTATGCAAAAACAAATCTCTTGCTGCCAGGTGATTCAGAAACGCTCACAATTACTTTCGATATAAATAAAATGGCCTCATACTTAGACTTCCGCGATGCAGCGTCCGGTCTTGGTTTTGCTTGGATTATGGAAGCTGGCGACTATCCTATCTTTGTTGGTACATCGGTTAGGAATGTGACACAAGTGAGTGTGCACAACGAGCCAGCCACTCGTGTAGTAAACCAACTACGGCAGGCGTTGCCCGTTCGTGATGAGCACCAGTTTGCCAGATACTCTATAGCAAGGGTTGATGGAATTGGCAGTGCACCTACCGTACCGACAGCTCCATTTGAATTGGATAGGACATCTACCCTTACTCCTCTGAGAGATCAGAATGAACTAAACCTTGTCTATTCCGGCGCAACGGATTTGGCATCAATGATCTTAGGTGAAAGGGATGCTGTGTGGGGGCAAAATATGCCATACCGCCAATCACCTGTCCGCCACCAGCCGATTGCACCTATGGCTGTGATTGAACATAGGCTGATAGATGTCCACAATGGTGTGGTCAGTATGGAAGACTTTATGGCACAGATGACTGTTGAGGAGCTGGCAGATCTAACTCGTGGCGGTGGCCCCATGGGGCATCAGCCGGGCGTACCAGGCAATGCCGGAGTTTTTGCGGGACATACGGAGAGACTTCGCGAATTTGGAATTCCGGCTATATCGGCAGTAGATGGACCTTCCGGAATCAGAATGCTGGCACCTGCTACCCTTATACCTATGGCAACAGCTCTTGCTTGCACATGGAATGACCGTCTTGTTGAGGAACTGTACGCTGCTGTGGGACGTGAGATGCTGCGCAACGGTGCGGATACACTGCTTGCTCCGGGCGTGGACTTGCAGCGCAACCCATTAAACGGACGTAATTTTGAATACTTTTCTGAATGTCCGTTGCTTAATGGTAACATGGCCGCAAATGCCTCTCGTGGTGCACATTCTCAAGGTGTAGCCACAACACCAAAGCATTTTACGGGTAACAATCAGGAAACAAATAGGCATGGCCATGATTCACGCATTTCGGAGAGAGCCTTGCGTGAGCTTTATGCCAGCGCTTATGAAATGGTTATCAATACGGCAAATCTCCAAAATATAATGTCTGCATACAATCTCGTCAATGGTGTACATGCTGCTGTTAACTACGAGTTGAATCGGGTCATCTTGAGGGAGCAATTGGGCTTTGAAGGTCTGGTTATGACTGACTGGTGGTTTGGAAGTTCCCATCCCGGCGCAGGCGTTGCAGGTGCCGGTGCACGTGGAAATACTTTTTTGTCTCGCGAGTTTGACAATGCATGGATTCCGGGAGGCGGTGGCGTTGGCGGTACAACAACATGGCTGCCCGGAGGTGGCACGAATATCACTGTTGCAACGGGTCTTCCATTACCTGATGGTGTGTCATTAGCGGCCCTTGGTGTCGCTGGCGGAGGAACATCAACGGGTATCAGTGGTCAAGGCCAAAGTCTAAGATTTGGCTACAACGCAGCACGAGTGCGCTCTGGTGTTGACGTATTAATGCCCGGTGACCAGTGGCTTGGGAATATTGGCTCAGGGTGGCCGGGACATGGTATTAACTGGAGCTTACATAACCCGATAATAATCTATAGAGCGGGACATCAGGAAATTGGTGAAATTCAGGCTGCGGCTAGAAATGTTTTAGAGTTTGCCATGAAGTCTGCCAGATTCAGAATTGATAATAATATGCCTTTATATGACTTCGGTCCTATGATACCAATATTCCAGGTTACACAGGATACGCAAATTATGCCTCGTCTCCTAAGCATAAGCCTAGATGGTGTTCCTATTGAGGGATTTGAGCCTATGGTAACAGATTATATGATGTTTACCAGAAGTTTGGCTAACCTTAGCACTGTTACCGCAGTCGGTGCAGGCGGTGCAAGTGTCAGCATTATCCCGCCAGTGGTGATAGATCCTGAAAACGACCTCTATGCGACATATACTATTATTGCAAGTCTCGGCGGGCTGCAAACAATATACAGAGTTGCATTTACTTCACAGCCCGGAATGCCGGTGCCTCCGGGAGGTACGCTTGCAAGGCTTACGGGGATAGAAATTGACGGTGAACCTATTGACACATTTTTCCCTGAGTTGTTTAACTACAATGTTTGGGTAGGAACTCGCGAAGCTGCTATGGATGCTGTGGTCACAGGTATAGCCCCTAGCAACATTGATGTAGTTGTCACAAGGGTTCAAGATGATGTAATCAGACTTAGAGCGTTGAGCGATCATCAGGCGATGGACTACTTTGTATCTCTGGAATATTTCCACTTTGCTCCAGGTATGTTGCCTCAAAACGATGAGTTTAATGATGGCACTACGCTCAGTGACTTTTGGACTCACGAGAATCAGCGCTTGGAGTTATTCGGTGGTGTTTCCGATGGTTCGCTGACTATAACGTCGGGGGCAGGCGATTTTTGGAATCCTCCGAATACGACACAAAACTGGATATCTCAACCCGCTCACGGCAATTGGACAATGACAACAAGGGTTAGTTATGATCGTTTGCCATTTGCGAATTTCCATCAAATAGGTGTAATGGTAGTAGATGGAGCCAACCCGCAAGCCGGAGTCATGTGGCGCATGGAATCAAATGAATGGGCAACATCTCCAGGGGCCCCGCAAAATGCTCCTGTTATTTCATTTGCCACCAGAACTGCAGGTGTCACGGGAGCTATGACGGCTCGCGGACATATGCTTAACGGAACAATTAATGCTACAAATGCAGTAGGACAGGCAGCTTGGCCTGATGCAAATCCGTTACCTGCAACAAACGGATATTTTTACATGCGTATTGTAAAAGCCGGGGATACTTATTCTGTATACTTCAGCCGCGATAATATAACCTTTATAAACGCAGGGACAACCGGTACACAAGCCCAACGTACAATTCCGATGATTAATCCAAGGATTGGTTTTGTGGTTACGGGAGGCAATGAGCTTACAGAAAGAGTTTCGGCAAGTTTCGATTGGATTCGATTTACAAACGTAACTCCGCCAGAGGCACCTGAAGGACCGCCACCGGCGCCGGTGACTCTTATTAATCCAAGAGGGGTAAGCAGAGTGCGTATGGCTAGTGATAGCTTTTTCATGACATCTGAACTTGGAACGGAAGGTACAACCGACCCAGAAACTGCCGGAACATCACCTAACTTAAATGTGGGATGGTCGGCTCAAAATGAGTTTATCCTCAGCAGAATCTATGTGGAGGAAGCCGGCTATTACGATGTCCGCGTCAGATTTGCTGCCCAAGGCGGTGATGCAGCCCAAAACTTTGCTCAGATACGTATTGCCGATGCAAGTCCTTCCATGGTCAGATATACCATACCCGGAACAGGTGGCTGGCAAAACTGGGCTTGGACACCAACGGAGCGCGTTCATCTGCCTGCCGGATACCATGTATTGCAATTTTTCTTTGAGACCGGTGGTTACAATGTAAACTTTGTTGAATTGGAAAGACTGATAATTCCCGAGACATTCAGTGGTAGCAATCCAAATGTACTTAGGGCTATGCTTGACGATGGAGATGTAATACTATCAACTCCGGGCAATCTGGGCATTTTCACCCACCACAGCCCATTTGTGATTCCGGAAGGAAGGACACTTACTGTGGTTAGTACTCTAAATGTTCAAGGCGGTGCAGAACTAATCATAGAAGGAACGCTTCATGTTGCACCAGGTGGCAGAGTTAACAATCAGGGTGGAACAGGCGGCACAATAAATATTGCGCCGGACGGCGTGCTTTTAAATGATGGTTATGTTGAAAATGTAACGAATTCTACTGTCATTAACAATGGTACAATTACAAACAATGACAGGTTCGAAATCCGCAGAGGCACCACCTTCCACGTAGGTACGGTTGAAGGTTCTGTGCCACTGAACATACATCGCGATGCAATAGTGATTGAGTAGCTAAAAGAAAATACTAAAAATAAAAACAGCCACGGCGGGATTTTTCCTGCTGTGGCTGTACTCATAGGCTAAATGCATATTTATATATAATCGTGTATTGCTGTGAGGTCACCCTTACACATTAAATCTAAAATTGATAATATCACCATCGAGGACTATGTACTCTTTGCCTTCGAGGCGAAAAAGTCCCTTTTCTTTGACTTTTGCCATGGAGCCGAGCTCATTTATGCTGTCATATTTTACTACTTCCGCACGAATGAAACCGCGTTCTATGTCTGAATGGATTTTACCTGCGGCATGTTTGGCAATGGTTCCGTTTTCGATAGTCCAAGCACGGCACTCATCTTCGCCGACCGTGAGAAAGGAAATTAGTCCCAAATGTTCGTATATGGCTCTTGCTAATATGAATATGCCGGGCTGCTCAATTGCCATTTCTTCCATGAACAGTGATTTATCCTCTTCCGGAAGTTTTGTTATTTCAAGCTCCGTTTCGACACAAAGTTCAATAAGCGGAATATTCAGCTTTTCGCACATAGTTTTTAGAGCGCCATGATTTGGATAAGTTTTCGATTCCCATTGGCTTTCGTCAAGATTTGCAACAGCTATGCGAGGCTTTTCTGTCAAAAATGTAAAGCTTTTTACTGCCAAGCGTTCCTCTTCGGTCATATCCATGTTTAGAATTGAGCCGCCATCGTAGAGCCATTTAAAGCAACGCTCCAATAATGCAAGTTCAAATTCATTTTCTTTGGTGATTTTTTTACCTGTTTTTATGCGACCGATTCTTTTTTCAATCATCTCAAGGTCAGCCATGAGCATTTCGGACTCAACGGCTTCTAAGTCTCTAGCTGGGTCGATATCGCCCATGTCGTGGGCGACAGATGGTGAGTCAAATGCACGCAATACATGGACCAAGGCGTCACACGGGCGCACGTCATTGAGGAATACTGCCGCTGCAGAGCTGTGCCCATCGCCGGATACTGAAAATCCTGCTACATCGATAATATCCAGCTTTGCGTATGTTGTCTTTTTGGGCTTAAATATTCCTGATAAAAAATCAATCCTAGTGTCCGGGACAGCGCCGGTTCCCATATTTGCTGAGCTTCTTCCTCCAGAAGATATTCCATCTGTTTTTCCCGTGAGCAGATTAAACAGAGTTGTTTTTCCAGTTTGGTTAAGTCCTATAAGGCCGATTTTCATGGTTGTTTCTCCTCTTTTTAGAAATTGCATTGTATTGTTCTTGATGTTTCATGTCACTAAGTTATTGTCAAAAAAGATCATAGAGTTTGGCTTTTGTAAGTTTTGCCAAATCTGACGGTGCGAGCTTAATTTGTAGTCCTATTCTACCGCCGCTAATATAGATTGTCTCATATAGTTGTGCGGTTTCGTCAATGTATGTGGGAAAGTGTTTTTTCATTCCTATTGGTGAACAACCGCCGTGGATATATCCAGTTTTTGGCTCCAGATCACGTGCTTTTATCATTTCAACGTTTTTGTCTTCTGCGGCTTTGGCCGCTTTTTTTAGATCCAGTTCCATGTTGCTTGGTATGACAAATACGTTTAGTCCGGTGGTTTTACCTTCTGTTACGAGTGTCTTAAATATGCGGTCAGGTTCGCAGGAAAGTTTTGCTGCGACAGCCATTCCTGAAATTTCCCCGTCTGATGTGTCATATTCCCTTAGTTCAAAAGGAATTTCGGCCGCCTCAAGTAAGCGTACTGCATTTGTTTTTGTCATAGCTGTAGCCTCAACCTACAGTGCCGGAGTATATGTATCCGCTTTTTTTTGGTGCATCTGGCTGTATGTTAAATGTAAAGTCGTTGCTGTCTTCGGCTATGTGACAGATTGCTATACCTAAGTCTATGCGTGCCATGTTCCCCAACCAGAAACCAAGGAGCGGATTTGTTTTTTTGCGATAGCAGTGGATTTTGCCTTGGGTTGCTATAAAGTACCAGTTTTGGGCGTTTATGCCACTTGGAGCGAGACGAGCGGAGTCCAGTCTTGGGTCATTGCCTTCGCTTATGTCTGAGCGTTGTTTACGCTTAAACTGTGAATATTCACGATATACAGGCTCTGCCGGTGTGCCAAAGGACATGCAAATGAAGCTGTGCATGTCTGATTGGGATTGTTTTCCTTCAGGTTTTGATGCGCCGAGCCAGCATGTGCCTATTTCATTTCCGGATAGATATAAATCCATCTGTTGTCCTATAAATCCTATGTTTTCATACGCCCCTTCTTTTTTTTCGCTTTTAAACACGAGGTAGTGTGGGGATTTTATATTAAACATGCCTTTGGTTTTGCTTGTTATTTCTATTGAGTATTTTATATCGGGGTAAAGCGGTGTTAGCTCTTTGATTTTTTCGCTGATTTTTTCGAGGGCTTGTTGATCCAGTGGTGTTTCGCTGTATTTTCTGACAGATTTGCGCTTTTTGATTATCTCATTCATATTTACTGTCTCCCCCTTTGTTTTTATGGTATTTTATCATTTTGCAACTTTTTTGTCTATTCATGATATAATACTATTTGGAATTAATTCATTTTATGATAAGGGATTTGATGTTTTGAGTAATGTTCACGAGATACTTATTACCGGATATGGTTCCGGGGGTGAGGGTGTTGGAAGGCTTGAGGATGGCAAGGTGGTTTTTGTGCGTGGGGCTTGCAGAGGTGATGTGCTTAAGGTGAGACTCACTAAGGATTTGCCGAGAAGTGCTTGGGGAGAGATTGTTAGGGTTTTAAAGCCATCAACTCATAGGGTGGAGCCTGAGTGTCCACATTATCCGCAGTGTGGCGGTTGTGATTATCAGCATATGTCTTATGAGCATGAGTTGGATATTAAATTACAGCGTGTTAATGACGCTTTGAAACGCATTGGCGGTCTGGATGTTGTTGCTGATGAGATTTTGTACACAGGGAAGACGGTAGGGTATCGCAACAAGGCTGTTTTCCATTCTGATGGAGAATCTTGGGGATTTTATGCTGCGGGGAGCCACCATGTTGTTCCTATTGATCGCTGTGATTTGCTCAAAGGAGAGTTAAATTACGCTCTGCGTGGTTTGGCTACTGATGGAACTGTGGGTGAACTAACTCTTCGCTCGGGACGAAATGGGATTGGCCCACCACTTGAGGAGGAACTAGATGGACTTGTTTTTAGGGTTTCGGGATTTTTTCAGGTTAACACCGAGGCGGCTGTAAAATTATTTCAGGTGGCTCGTGAATATGCTTCTATGTCTAAAAATGAGACGCTTATTGACCTATACTGTGGTGTTGGTTCATTGGCTCTTTTTGTGGGAAGAGATGCCGGGCGTGTTGTTGGTGTTGAATTAAATTCGGCATCAATAAAAGCTGCGCGTGAAAATGCGCAACGTAACGGTTTTTCTCATATGGAATTTATCTCTGCCGATGTCTCAAAATGGACTGCAGGCAATATTGAGCCCGATTGTATCATTGTTGACCCCCCTCGCAATGGGTTAACCAAGTCTACTATAAAAAAAATACTTGCCCTTTCGCCCGGGCGTATTGTTTATATATCATGTGACCCTGCCACTCTCGCTAGGGATATTAAGGCACTTGATGAATATTTGCCAGTTAAAGCCTGCGCTGTGGACATGTTTCCCAGGACGGCACATGTGGAGAGTGTGGTATTGCTTACTAGGCGTGAAAGCTTGTAGTATCAAGGGGATTGGAGTGTTTGGGTGGTGAGATTTTGCACTAAACTTACCAGTTTTGTTGTTTGTGAGAATATATCGAAAGAGTTGATTCTGATGGCAGGGTTGACTGTATAATATTACTTTTGGAGCAGGTGGAATGTACAGAAAAGATGACCAGCAGACGATTATGACTGAGTGTGTAGCAATGTTGCTCAGGGACGAGGATTGAGGAATGAAGAAAAAGGTTTTAAAATTTATTTTATTTATTTTAATAGCTGCATTAGTTTATTTTGCTACTAGATTCTTATCAAGATTTACGTTTGAAGAAATATGGGAAGGGTTGAAAAAATTCAACCTAGATAGAACAGAAAATCCGATAGGACTATTCTTTATCTTTTGGATTCAGATTATATTAATCTTAACTATCTGGGATGGATTGTTGCTAAGTATTGAAATTAAAGTGAGTTTAATTTTATCTGACATTGCAAGATTTTGCATTAGACGAAAAAAAATAGGTTTTAGATGCCATTGAACTATTGCATGTTTGTTTAAGATATTGCGATGAAATGAATAGTTTATTACACATAAATTCGGATAAAGTAGGACGAGTTTTGCGTATGCTTACTGGGAAAGAATAATATTGTACACTAATTTAAGCTTCTGAAAATGATGATTTATTTCCACAAATAAACGCTCTAAAATAAACAAGATCGACTTGTTCCCGAGAACTAGCACACTTCAACAACCCATTAAGACATCAATCTTATAATCTCAAGCCATGTGGAGTGTTATGTCGGAAGGACATTTAGAAATCGTAAGCGTCAAACCGGTTCTTTCCAAAGATGGCTTAAACAAAATAACAGGCTTAAACAAAATAACTTTTAATTATTCTCGCTGTGTGATAGACTGTATGTCGTATTGAGCCATCTTGAGTAAAGGAGTGAACATGAATATGGAACATCAAAATACCCATGTGTTTTCGATGCAGAAGCGTATTGCGTTGATTGCACATGATCACAAAAAAATGGAAATGGTTCAGTGGTGTACGGATAATATCCAAACACTCAGAACTCACTTCCTCTGCGGAACAGGAACCACTGCGGGACTTATTGCGGAGCACACCAGTTTGCCTGTCTTTGCATATAAAAGCGGACCGTTGGGCGGAGATCAGCAAATTGGCGCGAAGATTACCGAGGGTGCTATTGATTGCCTGATTTTTTTCTTCGATGCTCTGGAAGCACAGCCGCATGACCCGGATATAAAGGCCCTTATGCGCATTGCGGCACTGTATAATGTCCCAGTTGCATTTAATTCCGCGACTGCGGACTTTATCATTTCATCGCCACTAATGAACCAAGTCTACCATCGCAGAGACAGCGAAGGCGTGTATAAAAAGAGCTAATAATGCTAATAAGCAGCTATTTAAGCTATCCAAGAACTGAATCCAGAATCATCATCAATAGAAATCCTGCAAGTGCGCTGAGTGTGCCCAAGTGGGATTTTTTGTCTTCGTGAGATTCAGGCACTAGTTCCTCCAAAACTACGTAAAGAATTGCTCCGGCTGCAAAGGCCAACAACCACGGCATTGTTGCGTTAATAGCTGAGGCAAGAACTGTGCCGATTATTACTGCCATGATACTAAATATAGGTTCAACTGTCCCTGTCAAAACCGCTGTGCAAAAAGCCTTTTTGGCGGTTTTTCCCTGTTGTCGCAAGGGCAGTGAAATTGCCGCTGCTTCTGGAAAATTTTGAATTCCAACGCCTATGGCCAGCGCAATTGCTGCGGACATGGCTACAGTGCTGTTGTTTTGTGCCGCGAATGCAAATGACAACCCTACGGCCATACCTTCCGGGATGTCATGCAAAATAACGGCCATTATAAAAAGAAAAGAATTTTCGGACTCGGAGGTCCCGCTCTTCTTTTTCCTTGATTTTGATTGTAGCATTGGAAGGAGATAGTCCAGCGCCAACATAAAACACGCACCCAATATCAGCCCAATTGATGCTGGTATCCACCCGCTTATTCCCAGTGCTTTTGCGTCATCAAACGCGGGCAGCAAAAGACTCCAAACTGCAGCAGCCAACATAACTCCAGACGCAAAGCCCAGAAATACTTTTTTGAAATATGAAGGTACTTCTTTTCTAAAAATAAAAACTGTCGCAGCACCCAAAACCGACATTGCAAAAATGAAAGCAATTCCACCGCCGATAGTAAGAAGCTGGTGCATGTTCATCACTATCCTTTTCTATAAACGACAAGGGCGGACACGAGTTCCGCCCTTGTGTCTCATTAAAGTCTAAAATGGATTTTCTGTAGGATATGGCACGGAGCTTGGTTGATTAT
>Ga0209755_10009020_pt1 | contig 10575 bp, 6 predicted proteins | sample TergutCo191P1_FD_187301 | JGI IMG/M metagenome (GOLD analysis project Ga0209755, IMG submission 187301) | Cornitermes sp. P1 segment gut microbial communities from Petit-Saut dam, French Guiana - Co191P1 (SPAdes) (version 2) | ecosystem: Host-associated > Arthropoda: Insects > Digestive system >... | reverse complement strand
GAGTGTGTGTAACAGGATAATGTGCTTTGCGTTTCATTCCCAAATCGTTAACTGAGCAATCAGAAGTGTGAGCTTCATTGTTACCCGAATGATAAAAAGAGTAGCGTCTAAAATCTTGATACGTACTTTGTTTTCGTCTGAGGGGGACAGAAGATAAAATGTGTCTGGTGCACGTGTAAAATTAATGTTTATGTCTACGCCATTAATCAACATTTTGTCATATTTAAATAAGTCAGCTTGGAGCCTTGCATGTAGTTTTAGAATTTTATCGTTGCTGAGGTAATTTAATCGTTTGGCATAACCAGTGTTTTCTTTCAGTTCCTCATGCGAATCAAGGTAACAGAAAATTGGAACTAGATGGTTGCCAGATGCTTCAGAACCGTAGTTTAGAAGCCTTGTAATGGTAGTTTGTCTCGTGAAGAGTAACATATTTACCGTTTAATGAGACACTGAGAGAACTAAACATTGAATGCAACAAATTATTGCCACAACCAACTTTGTTTGGTTCAGCATTTTCTATGTTAGACACATCAGATTTTGAAGTTTGATGCGCAAGAGTAGACGCTCAGAATTTAAATATATGTAGTAATTGCTATGGCCAGATCAATTTTATTCAAGTTGTGCCGGTGTGTTTGCAGGCGCATTTTTTTGTATGTAACGGCGTGACTATTTACGATATGTGCTTTCATGCAACGCTTAAGGAAGATGACTAGACTCATTTGAAGTACTCCAGAATTTCTTCTCCTTCCCCTATGTAAAAATATCCTTCACATTCCTACGTTTGCTTTGATAGAGAACCTTTTTTTGGATTACGCTACCTTTTTAAACCTACGTTAGGTCCGTAATTTTTAATATTTTCTTCAAGGCTACAATATGCTTCACTAAAACGAGTTTTGTAAATATCGCCCAAAGGCTGTTTTTGTTCCTTATTAGGAATATCTGTTATATTAGAACATATTTTAAGGACTCTTTTCAAACAGTTTTTGCTCCTTAGTATGAGAGAGGTTTAAGGAAACAGAAGAGACCTCTGAAGAAGGACCCTACAGCATTACCCCTCTGCACCCTGAACCTAGCCCTGTAAACAAGACCAATCTAACCACCACCACTTTCATTTACGTTGTACTATGTTTATCGATCCATTGTAACTGCCAAACTGGGGTTTATTGCTTGGAGGATTTCTTTTTAAAGTTTAATGTTACTAGGCACGGTAAATCGCTGTCTTCAAACAACACATTTTCACCAGTGTTCGTAAGTAGACGACACGAAATTGACTCTATATAATACTGTTCCACTGGCCTGTACAATGGGTAGTCAAATATATGGTAACCCGTATCCGATGGGTAAGGGCAGGGAAGTTAGTTGTCGCACATTAGAATCCCGAATCTTATTTGGCTTGGTAATATGCTTGTATACGAGGTCAGGCTGAGCAAAGTTAATATTGTCTTTTGTGGATTGATTCACTGTGGAAGAACGGCAATTGGCGGTGTTCATAATTTTTCTGCTAAATCATCAAAACTTTCATATGCACGCGCAACGAAATAAGATATTAATTTTCGTTAACCATAATGGAATTTTCCCCGAGACATGAAATAAGTAACTCTTTACTTTGCCCTTCATATTTATTTGTCATTGCTAAATATACGGATAATGTTTTCGTTTAGAGGCGGCTCGAAATTTGAGGTATAATTGTGAGAAGATCAAACACAGATTTATATTGTTGTATAGGAATATGATTTCCTCCGAATCTAAACGAAGTAAGTGTAAGAAATTTATAGTATCCTTTAGGGTAAAATATCTCGACTAGTCCAAATCCCATTTATCATTTAGCAACTCGAATGGTGAAAATGGAAAACAATAACCGGAACTGTCTGATGGCAATGTTATGTAAAATGATCCATTATATTCTCTTGATAACCGCAGATTTCACCCAAGAGTGAAATATCTCGTCGTATTCTTTCCACGTGACAATATGTTGTTTAATAACGAACCTATTACTAGTGCACTCTATTTTATCTATTTGAAACTCGGTCTGGGGCGAAACAGTGACTTTGACAATCTTGCAATGATAAAAGTGACCTTCGATAAGACCATTTTACAAGTCTGATAGTTGTTAAACGTGCTGTATAACATTAAAACCCGAAATTTCTTTGATAAAACTGATGTTCATACCACTTGCAATATTTATCTTTTTTTAGTTATTGTCAGAATATCCCCACTTTAAATTCACACGTCCTTGAGGAATGTTAGCCCTTCGACTATTCATTCTTTGCCAGAAAGAGTAAATATTAAGGCATTTATTTTGCTTGCAGACATACTTATTGTGGTATGGACAGAATTGTAACCTGTTAATAGTTAACCTACGGCGTCCAACTTACGGCAAGTGTTTTTTTGTGAAGTATTTATACACCCTGGTCTTCAGAAATTTGATATAACATTCATTAACGGATCTCTTTTAGTTGGGATTGTAAGTCGTATGAAAATTTACTTCCTGACGTTTCAGTTGCTTTAAAATATTCAGTGCCACTGTCTGATTTTATGGTAATTTGTTTTCTATTTTGATATAAATATTTCAAACTGGTGTGATTGTGGTACCGCTATTGTCCTTTAGAAGCACGCTACAAGCGTAACGCGAAAATATGTATGTGACTTTAAGAGGTGTTTGTACTTTTCGTTGTATTTTGAGCTGGACTTAAATCTGCAAGATCTATTTCACGGACTTCATCAATATCTGTTACGGTGTAAGAATTGCGCGGAAAAAGTCTCTTGCACGTTTGTTCAACGTGTACGTGTTCTAACCTGAGCCACTCTTCCACATCTGGTTTCTTATATTTATTAGATTTCAATACTGCTGAATGTCTAGGATCGTAATAGACTTAGTCCAGTGACATTATTAATTCAATGATTCCCAAGGCACTTCCTTTGTTTTTTACATTTTCGAAATAAACCACATATATTTAAGACTATGTTTAATATGATCTTGCCTGAGGGAACATATTTCACTCTACGCGCGTTAGACTGTAGTGTATTTGTTTATATGCCTCTCTGTACTGTTGAGTGATGAAGTTTTTATCAGGTTGTGATTGGTTTTGTAATTCCCACAGTCATTGTGTTGCTTGCACCTTTTGACATCTACAACACGATTTTATCTTTAGGCTTAAAACTTGACAGCCCTATTTTAAAGAAACCGCTTTATATTGTTGGTAAACACCAAATATGTGGTCGTGGGCACTTTACGTGTTAATACATTATGAATGTACATTGAATGCGCGGGTAAAGCACTCGTTTCTGATTCAGATTCTGTTTTAATAAGAGGCACCGAACCACTTGTACGTTTTTGATTGGGTCTTGTTTCAAAACTGGGATTGGTACTACTAGTTTCTTTAATGGGAATGATTTTTGTTTCTCGTTTTTCAAGTATGGATCCTGATGGAAACGAACATGGGACCATTTATTATAGCTATTATCCACACTTTTTGTATTATTTGACTGGTAGTGGTGGTGTTTCCTGAGAACGATTTTCCCACAGTTCCGGAGGAACCAGAATCACATGTTGTAAGGCAATTTTAATCGTTAATTAGTGTTCCTATTACACGCAACAAAACACATGAGAGGATTGGAATTATGCAACCGACGTTTTGTACTAACAGTTTACCTGTGCTCTTGAAACTGAAATTTGGATTTACAAACACTCATACGCGATTCTTATATTACTTATGCTTTCTCTTTTCGTCTTTGGTTAATTATTTGCCTGTAGCGTATTTATAACATACTGGACAATAGCTCTAATGTGCGTGTCATTTGCACATTGAAAGAAAGATCGTCTGGATTGTGTTTCGACGTTGTTAAGGACTTAGAGAAAGATTAGTTGTGACTTTAAGCTGTTCATTTCCCTGTACAGGTGCAAAAACCTATCAAGTTTCCCCTGGAAAAATATTTGTTCTAAATTTTAATAAATCGTTAATCGATTGTGTTAGATACAAGAATCAGTAACAATGCTTGTCTTTACAAGATTCTGGGTACGTTTTATGAAAACAGGAATAGTTTTCTGTGTAGAATTTTCGAGCTAATTACACGAAAATAGTCTTGTTTCTTGGATTCTTAAACAGAACTGTATACTTGGTATTTAGAGAAATGTCACGTGCTGACTGACCTAGGTGAAATTAGTTCTGTTTAATTAGAACTAGACTAATATTACGAAGATGCAATCCTTATGTAGATTATTAGCTTACATTAGTAGAATAGGCAGAGTCGGTTAAATTGTCCAATACTATTAATGTATTACATTCGCAGGATTTTCAGACTCTCAATCATTCAATAGACTTATAATTCCGCTGCGGAACAAGGTCATCCACAAGATCCCTGCGCCGCACTTATTGTTGACGAGGCACTTAATCTCTAACCAGGTCTTTCTTACTCCACAAGCCTCTTCAAGCACCGTTCTTCGCCACCTATCCTTTGGCCTCCCTATAAACCATTTTACTTCTTGGATCCATTATTGGATTTTTTAGTTATATCTTGAAACGGTTTCCGCAGTGTATGTCCCAGCCTTTTCCACTTCCGTTTCCTGATCTTCAAATTTATCCTTTGTTGTTTCGTGTTTCCACAGTTCATTATATGTTATCTGGTCCAGGTTGAAAATTCTTAATATTAACCTAAAAATTTATTAATAACAATAATTAATATGTTTAGTTGTTATATATTACGAGTTTTTCCCAATCTCACAGCCTTAGAGTGGAACAGCTATCACGTTTCGTGAAATTTAGTTTGCGTTGAGTATGTTGTTGAATGCCAGATCGTGCTAAATGCACTAAATGCTGCTTGGCCCTTTCCTATACGAGCTGTGATATACGTCTCATTTCCCTCTGTGTTATCAACATTTCTTCCCGGATGTGAATAGTGTGTCACTTTCTATAATTTTTATGTATATAGATGAGCATTTTGTTTGTCAGGGCAATTCGCATCTCCTTTGGCTTCTTTACATTAATTGTTAAACCTCATTTTGCGCCTTCTTTACCTAATCTCTCAAGCATTTTTTGCATACCTCTTATTGAGTGGGTTAAGAAAAATATATCTTCAGCAAAATCTAAGTCCGTCTTGTACTCCTATATCCCCAGCTTATGCCTTCGGATTCTCTACTTACTTTGGACATCACACAATTTAGAGTCACATTAAACAACATGGTTGTATCACTGCTTTATTCTACTTAACACAGGTATCGCTTTCTGATATTAGATTACTGTGTAAAATGTTGCATGTTGACTGCTTATAGCTAGATATGATAGAAATTATTATTGGTGGTACACCTTATTCCATTAGGGCCTACCAAATTCCGTCATGTGCCAAGTTGTTGAAGGCCCGTTGAATGCCTATAACAACTATTTTAATTGTTGAACAATCTTCTACTGACTGTTGTACAATTATTCTGAGTGTGTTTATGTGTTCAACGGTCTCTATTTAACCTGAACCCAGCTTGTTGTGGTCCACGTCTTAGTTAAGTCTATTATATATAATTGTAGACATTATCCTACTTATTATGTTTAATAAATTTATTACCCTCCAATAACATCATTCCATTAAATCACCCTTCTCGGCAAGTTTTATGAGAAGTCCATGTTTCTAGTCGTTTATTTTCAAACTGTGGAACGCTTTTAAAATGAAACTTTTTTCAAGTGATACGAAGCGTTGTTCTCACAATAACACCAAATGATATTCTTAAACACAATGTCACTAAGCTGCACTCTGCACTCCAATATTATCTTACAAATGTGGATTCACTATAACTATTCGGTCACGCGGCGTTTTATATAAATGGATGTTGCTTCTTCGTTGTCACAATTTAAAATCAACCAAAATGCGCAATAGCGTCTCTATTTGTTGCACTTTTCCCGACTAGAATTAAGGATTAAATCAATAAGTAAATAAAGATATTGCATGTTAGCCAGGCTAGAATAAATTTATCATACTCTAATGGTAAAGAGTCAAATTTTCCCATAAGACGGTGCTTCTTAAAGACAACCTTTTACTCATTTATTTCAGGTTCGGATATAACTACACCGCTGTTTCGTCTTGATTTCCTTAGGATTACTTAAATGCACCTCGGTAGTGAGTTCCTGAATTATATCCCACAAAGTGTTGATGTTTACAACCTTTGAATTTTCGTTATACAATTTTATACCCTTCACATTCCACTTGGCGTACTTTTCTGTCGAAGTGCCGAAAACACAATGCCCATATTTCTTAGACCATCTGAAACAAATTCTTGAAAAATGAGGCAGATCCAAACTCCTCTACCTGCTATGTGAGGTGACCCAGGTAAACACCTGTTGTCGCTGGGGGATTTATTTACATTTTGAATGAAGATAACACTGTATCACAGTACAGGACAGAATTCCCAATTCCCCCACCTACTCATGCGATAAGGTTCGAGCTTTGGTCGTTCAGTAGTTAGAAACTGCCAAGTCGATGTGTTTCCCTTTGGCTGTGTTATCCTCGGAAAGTTTCCATGATACACTTATCCCGTCAACATTCGTTAGTATGAAGTTCGTAATCTCAGTATCCGGACTTGTCAAAAGCTCGTACAAATCTTTCACTGAGGTCACAAATGTTGTCTGGGTCTTGTTCCGACTTTGAGCCTATTTTCTCACATCGAGTTCAAGTTCAGTTTTACCAAAGTCCTTTGCCCCACATTTTTGCAATTGATGTCTTTTCCAAAGTATTTCTCTCCGCTCGCGGGTAGTCCTAAATGTATTTGTCCTTGTTATCGTCACTCTGAATCCAGGATGGCTAGCATGTCGTGACTTTTTTCAATTTCCGGAACATATTAACATACTCTGAAAAAAACCTTCTGAATTTGTACCTATGTCAAATCACGTTACTTCATATTCCCGAAATTACATTAAGTCCACAAAACCGTAACCCATCTCTATGACTTTGCGAACCTCATCAACCACCCATGTTCAAAATATACATTGCTCCTTATCAGGGTGTGTACGTTCGCCTTGTTTTATCGTGTCGCCACAAGCAGAACAAACATGAAATATCAGTTTTTTGTTGCTCTCATATGGAACAAATGGACGGTACAGTTTCCTGGTTAATAGTACCCTACATTTTATTTACCCCTCCCCATCCAATCAGTCAATGGGACAGTCTGCAGCAATGTACACTTTCACTTTAGCGACTTGAAACTTGCCGTACTTACAGATGTAGGGTTACAGACTGAAAAATTCCACATAATTGATTTCTTCTCCCTGCTTCACTCTGTTGTATGTTTTCGTGGCCTTGGTTCTAACTTTGTACAAGGTATCTCGAATATTTATTGTTGAATGCTTTACACCGGTGTGCGAGCAAATTTCATTATCGATGTCAGGATTGTTATACAAGAGTTTTCTAATATCGCACCCCAGATCGAAACAACGTTATAGCTAGCATTTCATATTTTCTGCAATCTCGCTTGAGTCTCCTTATTCGGGCTCAGCAGATTATCTTCTGTGTTCCCGATGGCCTTATGTCGATTGTGCATTTATCGATACCCATAACAAAAGCACCCGAATTTCTGGAACACTTTCCTAGTTTCTGTGCAGTACCCGACGAATTTCACATTTCACACCACTGGCAAATGAACCTCCCTTCTATTTACGGCATAAGTATCATTATTCTTCTTCTTCTTCTTTAAGCCTTCCACTGAGTTTCTCTAACAGACACTCAACTCGAGATAATACCTACAGTGTCTTGTTTCTAAATCATTTCCAAACAAAATGTTGCAAATGGATGATATATTGATAGTTTGACGAAAGGTGTCTATTTTGTCCAATTTCAAAAATAATTTCCTATTTGCACAGCATGCCTGCCTCAGTACATTGAATTCGTTCATGTAGTAGGTCAAGAGCTCCTGCTTATTACAGAATGTTTTGTCTTTTGGCTACTCATACCATTCCAAAAATCGTGGTCGCTCTTTGCCTGACATTTAGTCTGCCCATACAATTTGTTTTGGGGATAATTGCTCACATATTCCAAATTCTCGTCTGTGTTAATAAAGTAAGGTTAGTAATCCTTCTTGCATGTAAGGTTAAATGTGTTGGGCGTACTCTTTAGAATCTTAGGCTGAAAATTAATGAAGTAAAAGAGTGCAGCTTCTCAACAATCGTACTAAGATTTATGTTACCGTTAAATGTCACCTGCGGTGTCAATGTCAGTTTCAGTAAATATCGCAACAGAAACTGTGCCCCTTATCCACGAGAGTTATGTAACATGACAAATCTTGTCCTTGAATGTTATGGACTGCCGGTGACAACTAATAAATTTAGCTACGCTCTCCTTCGCTCAAAACACGTGAGTACGCTTACCATAATGAGTAAGCTCGACACACAAGTCATTCACCTTTTCGCACTTCGATCACACCTGAAGAAAACATTAGGTCGGGGTAATGTTTAAAAACCCACCATTATTTTTAAGGTCCTGTGTAAAATCCGTATGAAAGAAAGGTCCTTTAACCGGTCTGTCAGATTGCTAGGTTTCAGTGGAGCCACGTAGCAAAAATGCCCGGAATGTTGCCTCTTGTAACAATTATTGCATTATCTTTTAAACCATTCTGATTTGAATCACTAGTTACCGTAAACCTACAATTTCGCATGTCTGTCTTCATTTACAGACTGCCTTACCTTTCACTTCAATCGTCAAATAATTCTGAAAACATATCTTACTAAGAACCACCTTTTGCATGTAGCAAAATAATTTGACTGGTCTTTAAATGAGGCCAGTTTCACCGTAAAGAAGTGAGCAATCTTTGTCACACTTGTGTGTTGTATTAAAATGTGTCACACGCGTTACGTATGTAATTCTTTGCCGTTGCTAACTTTCATGTTTTTTATGAGACTGAATTGCCCAGAATTATGTGGGATGTACAATTTCTTGTTCGAAAGGTATTTTCCACTGAAAATGACCCTTTCAATGCTTAAACCACAATACACAAGAATTTTGTGTTTCGATAGATAATTTTGAAACTTTTCAATTTCATTAAGTACCCCGCCATTGGTCAGATCAACAACATAAGCGCTTGAGAGATATTGAACAGGTTGTTGCAAAACATCTAATGTTCCTATATGATTTGTACTTCGGGTCCGCTTGTACCCTGGTCATAGAGATTATTAATACATGAGGCAGACTCAAAATTGCAGTCCTTCCAACAACGATATTTTTAATCGCACTCATTACATCTAAATATTGCCCTTTCGTCTTTTCAGCCGTTCAACCGTTACCAGCAAGCATTCTGACATGGTTCAATTGTACTTTGAGTCAGTTGCTCAAGCCGAACCTCGCATTAGACTGAACGACATTACCAATACACCCACCAGACTACATCAGATTTAAGCTGTTTGTGCCGCCCTAACCTAACGCAAACCACCTTATACTGAACATTCTCAACGTTCCGATTTCTTAGTCTCACCAGTTCTATCTCATATACATCAACTAAGTAATTAGTAAATGTATAATGTATTCCATAAAATAAACCGTATTTTCCTGCTCTTCACAAGGAGGCGTAAAGTTTTTCAACAAACTACGCATGGTTGCTTTAAATATAGGGAAAAATTTCGTTGTCTGAATTAAAATAAAAAGGGTAGCAATTCAGTTATTCCCGACCCAGGACTCTTTCATCTACAGGAAGTACCTCCGACTCATGTTCCTCCCTGCTAACAGAGGGAACTTGGTCATTCGGGTAACTCGCTATCAGTTCAGGATCAGTTCCTTTGCCTTACTATATTTTTATTCAAAAGTATACCACCTACTTGAAATTGGATAAATAAACCAGTCTGTGTAATTCAATATGTTGACTGGTGTGGGAAGCTGGTAACTTCTGCAGGTTGGTACAGTTAATATTACTTTACCTGTAACTGTGTCAAACGGAAGAAGGTGCCTGTAGAAGGGAGCTGTAGCACGTAGCTGTAGTCGTAGCTGGTGACTTTAACCTGTTGTAGCTTTAGTTGTTGTAGTCGTTGTCGTACGTTAGCAAATTCTAAGTAATTGGTAATAATATTCGCAATAAAACAAAAAGAAAACATACAGCACCCGCTAAAATCCTATTTTATTCCAATCCCCTAGGGACATGTTCCGACGTTTTCAGGATGTTTCTGTTCATAAACGCGAGTGTTTCTTAATACCACTAATTGTTTTTGTTTCCTGCCTATATTTATAATGCGTGAATAATATCCTTTTAGCACGGACCTCTATTGGGAGGGCAAAAAATTAAAACACGCATATAGTTTAATGAGTCAGTAACGTTTTACCACTGGAAGGTAAATGGAAAAGGGATAACTTTAGCCAACCCACACAGTTAAATGTGTCATAAGCCGTGTAGCACCGGACGTTTAATGGGAGTTAGTGAAACTTTAGCTATATCTAAGGACACGTACGCAGTTACAACAGTTTCAGTATCAATTCCACTTTGTAAACTTGTGTTCGTTCTTTAATTCCACGGTTACTCAAGTTTATATGCCACCTCGGCACACGCCACGACCACAATGTTATTGTAGCAAAAACCTTGAGCCCTTAAGTATGGAGAGTGAAGCAGATCGTTTTCAC
>Ga0209755_10009019_pt1 | contig 10575 bp, 5 predicted proteins | sample TergutCo191P1_FD_187301 | JGI IMG/M metagenome (GOLD analysis project Ga0209755, IMG submission 187301) | Cornitermes sp. P1 segment gut microbial communities from Petit-Saut dam, French Guiana - Co191P1 (SPAdes) (version 2) | ecosystem: Host-associated > Arthropoda: Insects > Digestive system >... | reverse complement strand
CAATATCAGTCGAGTTCAGTTCTTCAATTTCGATTTTTATTGATATTGTCGACGCTGATCAGGGACAACTGGTACGCATGTTTCCTACATCTCCGGTCTGGAATTGTGAAAGCCCTACTAAAAGAATGAAAATGGACCAGCCTTCTCATTACAATACGTTGGTACAAATATGTCAGATTTGTGTACATCGAGGTGTGAAGAAAAAGTGAAACTTGCGAATTATTGAATGAGTTACTAGTAACTATTCGCTTCCCTTATTCGGGTGATTTAGTCTTTGTTCTCAAATAAGGGAACTAATTTCCCTTATCCTGTACTTTAGACCTACTCGATATTTCTGAAAGTTGTGAAAACATTACAGCCGAGTGACTACAGTACAATACATAAAATTAGATAATGAAAGAATTCTTATAGAGGGAATTAGTATCAATATTTACCACATTATATACGGTTATGAGTATCTTAAGTTGAGGCATCCCCTTTGTGTATGTAACAATAAGTTAAAGATTAATGCAGGTCGAACACAACTAGTTTATTAGCAGGGTGTTAACCCTGCTAATAAACTAGTTGTGTTCGACCTGCGTTATCCTTAACTTACGGTTGTGATTACCTCTAAAGTGGCAGCATATTCTATTCATTTTTTAAGATTCTAAATAAATATTGCTTGCTTCCCTAACCTGCATTAAGCAACCGATCATTTCCATGGAATTGATACGTACTTCCCTTGAGAGAGTTACAACAAATTGAATATTATTGTATGATCTTCATGCTTCAGAGCGCCTAATTACTTGCTAGTTTCGTGTTTTTCCTTTTGTCAGTTCGGACAATCATTGTCCAAAAATTTAGGCAAGTAGAATTAACTTTCACGACATTAACATATATTTTATTTATAAATAAAATAATCCCATGATAACAAAGTTACAAAATTCACAAAGGTGACATCGATAACTGTTAGGAACCCCAGTCATTTACATCGGTTGAAAAAGGAAAAGAGGTTTGAAATGTACGTATGTAGTCAAAATAAGTAAACTGAGACTACATAAGAAGGTCAAGTGCTGCAGTCGATCAGTTCGATTTCCTTAACAGATCTGATCGTCTATTCTTAGACTTGAAATAACCAAGAAAAACGTTAGAATATTTCGCTCAGATGTTGAAAGGTACATTTTTTGCTAATAATCTTAATAAAATTACTGTATATTATATGAATTTTGTTTGAAACACTGTGGTTTGCAGCCGAAAAACACACACTGCGCTATAAACGAAGTCTTTAGAATATGAGACTAATAACTTCATGTGTTTTCTTGTAACTCTTAGATTGAAGCCACTCTGGGTCTCTTGATAGTGCGGCTGCTCTTGTGCCTGTCGCGCCATCCCCAGCTGATGATTGAAGAAAAAAGTAAGATAGGAAAAATGAGAGCTGTTAAATATGCTTGGCGAGTCATTATTAATACACTAAAAAAAGCGAAAAGCCCATAAAAGGCGGGTTTTATATCGATAGGAAGTGTGTATAAAAATTAATCTTGCCACACACAAACATACAGACTACCGAACCAATAAATGTGAAATATCTTCTCTGAAACGTCGGTAGATATTTAACACTCGATATGGCGCAATATCTGGGAAAATTCTTGTCTTTATTAACATCGCAGTAAGAAAATCGTATCTTGCAAATAAAATTTAAAGTGACAATTCTTCCACTTTAGTAATATACTTTTAGGCACAGGCACTATAAAATATGCATTCGAATTAGCTCGTTGGAAACAATAAAAGAGACTTCCAAGACAACAGATTTACAAACAAACACTTCAAAATCTGCATTTATTTCCTACAGCAGAACACCAAAAAAGAGACAACTCTCCTTTGTAACGTAAATAAAAATTTATGCCATTGGAAACACTTATTGCGAAATAACCAAAACATTATCCGCGCGTACATTCATGTGATAATTCCGAACATTTCACTAGGTGTGTACGTGTCACTAAACAGATAACTAATTAGTGATTTTTAAAATAAAATGAAAATATCAAATAAAGCTTGTGAGATTAGGCAGCTGGTGGCATAGAAGCCAGCAGGTTATATAAAGAAGAACTCCCGAGACATGAAGAGCAGCCTACCTCCTCCATTATGCCCATTAATAATACAACGCACCACGAACACGACAAGACTGTAAGGATAGTCTCCTCCGATTACAAATATAACAAATAATACCACATTTCATCTGTTGTCTTGCCAGAATAACACCTCTTCCAGGAAAACTTAATTTAATAATTTATTTAGCATATTCTACATGTAAAATAGTAGATGAAATTTATGAAATAATTATTTATATTATACTTATACACGCGTTTCAATTGTAGTTTTATAACATTCAAGTGGATAAAAATGTTTATGTTATTATGTATCTTTCGGAAAGCTTTCAAAATTTATATTTTGCGAGATATTATATTCATACAATTCTTGATGAATACTCAAGTCTTCTTGTAAGTTATCCCTAGTCAATTTGTAAATACTTTTTGCTAGTTGCCACTTACCAACCAAGAAGAATAGGATCTTTCCTTTATTTATTATAATAACGTTATCGTATTTCAAAATTCGGAAAAAGTAAAAAAAATAGGCAAAACTTAGAGCATTGGCCAAATTTGGAAGACATTCCTTTGCTGGCAGAGAGGGAAATGGACGCCTAGCTTCAACCCATTCCAAAAGTTGACGATAAATGGGGGTGGGTAGCCAGCATCATGTCCTGGCCGCTTTATCTTCGTCAAGTCCTGGTACCCATTGTTCAAGAAGTGCGTTGAGTCACGGGGTAGGTCTGGAAGGACATGGAAAATCTCGCCCCCAAAAAGTTTGATCTCCGGACCGTCGCTATTCTGACTACGCTGTCCCGGCAGCCCATTACCATTAGTAGTAGTAGTCCACAACTTCGTCGTCGTCGTCGTCGTAAGATGAAGACTTTTATGTGTAAGCTTCTAGTAATCAAAGTTTTCATCGAAGGCAAAAAGGTTGGTAAAGAAGAACGTTAACTTTGATCTGCTTGACTATAAAAATAGCGAAGTTTATAAATGAAACTAAAGTGTTTTGATCAGTTTTTATCTCACTGAGACACCATTAATTTTCGCCACGCTTATGAGAGCATTGTTTAATAGTATAAAATAAAAGTTTAGTAATTCGTCAACTTTGGCACTTTCCTCGCCATCTGTGCAGAATTACCCTCACTCGCTTGTTTCTGATCCTTGGTTGGTTTTGCTGTGTTCTTCCAGCTTACATCAGCACTTCTGTCAGCTGTATTCTGTATCCCGAGAGTTTGCTTCCATTTATACGTCCTTTATTTGTTACTACGCACAAGAAAGTTAAAGCAATCCCTGGACAAGGCTATGGCAAGCGCAGAGAGTTCCAGGAGTTTGATGATCCCAGATTTCAAGACACTCGACCATGAATATGGTAAGATTGTTGGCACTAAGCACCTGCCGCTTTACGTCCCAGAAAATACTCCTGATACTCATTTCTGCTGGTGGCTGTGTTAACCCCTGTTAAATATGCGGCTGGAAAGGTTATGACGATGAAAAATTCCAATGAAACTATGGGGAATCAAAATCGCGACTTTCCGGCTTGAAGCGCAGTGCGTCGACCAATTGTGCCACCGCGTGCCGTCGTATAGTAAATCATAATTCTGACTGCACCTGTCTTTGAAAGTTTTAGTTGGCATTTTGCACAAATATATAAGATGTCACTCTTGACATGTTTTACACCTTACTTTGCGTTACTCAGCAGTTACTTTGTCCATCCCTCCCAAATAATTACCATTTTATTTCTTATTTGTCAGCAGATAAATACTAGCTCCAGGAATGTAAAGCAAGCCGATACATTAACTAACCAACACACTACCTAACGAAGCAAAAATCTACCAGCCCTCGAAATAATACAATGGCTAGCCAGACAGGTGGCTAAAGAGAGAACTCCGTGGAACCCAGTTTTCTGGAAGATCTAATAGCTGGACTTGTCAAAATATCCCTCGCGTTTTATGAACACAGAAGTTTCTTTACCATTTTCACAAAGGTCCCTTAAATTTCCTATTCTGTACAAAATTTATCGACTCCACACTCTCCTGTAGTTTTTACACAAAACTTGTATTTTTCCCTATTCGAAATGTTTTCAAAGTACGTAAGGAATTAAAGGGTTATGTCTAGCAAACCTTTAGTATGAAGAGTTGCTTCAGAACCGAAGTACTTCCTTTGTATGGAGTGGGTGCTGGAGTTCTCATTTCAGTCTGTGACACATGTGTTTTAATCACCCCACGAAAACCTGCAACCCTTACCTCAGCCAAGAATTAAACTCATTCGAAAAATGAACTAACCCTGTTTCTCTATTTACTAATCCCAGAAACTAAAACTTTTAGGACTATTACACCATTAAAGATGTTATAATGCCAAGACTCATAAGATTATGGAAGTTCACAAGTGTTATGACAGTTTATAAGAGGATTATTCATAACATATAGGGTTGATTTCCTGCCGTTTAGGTACTTCTTGTGCGGGTTATTGGATTGACGGGTCTGTTGTGAACGTCTTTCCTATCTTACTTTAGGCCTTTTGGGTAATTTGAAGAATCTCTTTATGAATGTTTTCACAATTAGACTGAGATATGTCGTCAAGTTCTTTTTGATTTATTCATAAATATTTTTCCGATTAACTTATCTCATTAAACATTGGATGAAATCTGCAGCTCTTATATTGTCAAGTATCAGAACATCACAAAACCATCATCCGTCAGTGATGACAAACATTCGTTTATTAGCTCTACTGTGTACTACACAGTCTGAAAGTAGGATCTGGTTCTTGTGTTTTTAAATTTCATTGGAAATATTTCCTAAATGGATGTAACTTCACTTTCTGTCAAATTGCTAACAAGATGCTAGGATATAAATTTAATAGAATATAATAGTAATCAGTCACGTTAAAGTAGGGTTTTAAAATACAGAAATAAATAAAAAGAACGGTGCTGTTTTACCGAGTAAATTTCTGTACACATAAGTACTTTATTAATATTCGAATCAAAATTAAAATTCCCAAAATACCAAACATTGGCTACATCCTTCAAAAAGGTCATTGCAAGACCTCGAGTTATATCAGTGTTGTAGTAATTTCCTGTTGTTAAGATACCGAAGTTAACAGAAGGGTCCCCAACAGACTTCTTTATCAAATCTTTGAGAGTATGTAAGATTAGTTTATCAAATAAAATTCTTATGTGACTGTACAAAAATTACACAAATTTACTCTCTGACATTTAAGATACGGATGGATTAATATACAAATTAGAGAATTTCACGTTTTTCTTTCGGCGCAGTACAGCTCAATTACTGTAATTTAAGCAAAGAACGCACACAGTTGTATTAGACGGTGGTATAGAAGGTGTTCACGGTATTCCGCGAACACTTTCAACGTATCAACAAGCTGCTCCAGCTTAATGTGTTCAGTCTTCATGGTTGCCATCCCGTGGTGTTTGTCGCTAAACAAACCACACTTATTCATTATTTTGCACTATGACCAACAAAAGAACAAGTATTTCACAAATTATCACACTCTTCCACATTTCGACGCTGCCGTGTCATCCTCAGGGAGCTTGTACTCAATACCTTGCCAAGTTACACAAGTATTTCAAATGCAGCTGTTGGTAGTACATTAGTAAATTAAAATTAAATTATAATAAACATGTTTTGTGTTAGACTGAATAAGTGTGGTTGGGTTACTGTTTACAATCCTGTCCGTTATGCCTACGCTACACAGAAGAATTTTGAACAAATCTTCTATATGCAAGAGACCAATATATTAAGAGTTCATTTTTACGATTATTGTTCTCTGATGACGGGCCAGTAAAAACCGAAGCATGTAGGAGTTATTGGATTTTATAACATCTTTGTAAATCTGATACAATTGTGTTCATTGCTGGTTGAAATTATAATTACTACGGAAATAAAGTGTGAGAATATGGAATGGGTTTAACTGGCGCAAGTAAACCCAGAGGTGAATTACTTGGACATTTGTTTTCATAAATTGCGGATAACTTACGGACTAATTTAATATCTATGAGCGTCTCAAGAATATCTTTCTTTAGTCTGCAGTAACAGAGAGATCGTCGTCCAGTTGACATAATTTACGAGAGTCATGTAAAGTTGTGTAGCACTCTACCTCTTATCTTATAGACTGTTATCAGAAGAAATATGAACTCATGGTTTGGAATACAGGCCTACATCTCAAAATATTTTTTAATAAATGCAAATATTATTTTTCGTTAATTTATATTTAGCAAAATGAATATCAGCTTGCAGTTATGTTGTACATGAAGCGTAATTTCCTGTCGACCTCAGCCCACAGATCTGAAATTTTGAATTCAAGAGGCTTTACTTATCTCCCGTTAAATACGGACAGTACAGATTTTGCGGAACACGCAATCGAGTAAATAAAGAGGAAGACACACACAGTCGTGTGACGCAACGAATATTTGCAGCGATCATAAAATTGCGAAAAGCGGCTATTAACTTCATGTCTGTCTGTCCATCCGTCATCTATCCTTCGATTTGTCCACAAGGAACAATTCGGTTCCCAACAACTCGGTTCCCAACAATTCGGGTCCCAACAATTCGGGTCCCAACAACTCGGTTCCCAACAATTCGGGTCCCAACAACTCGGCTCCCACTGGACAGATTTTCATTGAATTTCATATTTGAGTATTTTTTGGAAAATTTGTCGAGAAACTTCAAGATTTGAAATCTGACAAGAAAAACGGACATTTTACATAAAGATGTATGCATATTTATAATATTATCTCGCTAAATTACTCTTATAATAGCAAATGTGTCAGAAAAATTTGTAGAGGAAATCGAAATGCACATTTTAAGTTCAATATAATTTTTTTCTCGAAAAGTTTGTCTTTTATAATATAACGTGGAAAAGTGGTAGAACTGCGAAGACCACAATATAAAAAGGCGCGTACGCTTTGCATGCTGGATAACAAAGTCTACAGAAACACACTCAGAATATGTAATATAAATTAAAAATTGCTATTCCACGGCACCGATGGTTACATGATTGCTCCTCACCAGTACGTTATATGTGCACTGTCTCTCTTGTTCAAATGAATCTGTGAAACATATTTATAGAAAGGTAGACAAGGCGTGATAAATATGTATTTAGTTTGTTACATTATCTAACCTCCCTAGTAACAAGCACAAGTGAAGTTGAAACAGAGATAAAAGCGAGAATTACTGCTGATAATAAATGTTACCTTTCTTTAGGCATGCATTAAAGAAAAGATATATAACACATTCATTAATAGGAGGTCTCTAGAAAACCTTAGGACCAATTACAACGTATGGAACCAAATTATGAACCCTAACGCATGAAATGGAAAGTGCTGTAATGACGTGGAAAAAAATCTTGAGGAAAATGTATTGACCATCAAACGAAAATGTTTCCTGGAGAGCAAAAATAATCAAAAACTTTATAATAGACTTCAATCTCCAGGTATTGTTATGGTAATTGAAGTACATAGATTGGAATGGCTTGGGGATGGATGGTGAAAGGACAGTAAGGGAGTCAATGGAAGGCACACCAGGAAGAGAGAGAAAGAGAAAGCATATCTAGACTGAGGTGAATAGAAGGTGTCGAATTGGACAGGAGGCATGTGGATATAAAAATGTAGAACAAGTGCTGTAGAGAGAATAAAATGAGAATCTGTCGTGAAGGGAAAAAAGGGCAAAGTTAGAGGGCAGAAAAAGAGAAGAAAGTAAAAACAAAAGAAAATTGTTACATCCCTAAACTAAGATTCACAAGTCACTTTTTTGAACTCGGGGTCACCGATTCCACTATTGGTCCAAGCTCAAAATATTCCCACTAGTTTTCTGAGATTTTCAGGAAAATATTACAGTGGTGCATTTATAATATAATCTCTAGGATAATGTGCATCCAATTTACTGTTTCTGAGTATGTGAAATGCAAATTTTGAGTCTGAGCCAAAGCCTAGGACGCGTTACCGTAACAGGCGGATGGAGAATGCTAAGAGCAGGCACATTGCTTTAAACTGAACTGTGGCCGTAAGTTTTATGTTGTGGTCTCAAATAGGACAATTTTGAACACTGATGGAGCTGTTTGCTCTATTTTTTTTATACAAGTAAAGGTTTCATTTTTAAGGTTGTTGTTTAGATCATGACTCTACTATTAAGATTACCTCACTCATTAGTGTTACGTCATTCAAAGAAAGGAGGCCAAAATAAACACATCCTTCGCCCTTGGGGATAATCTAAAACAATTCCTGAATGCAATGGAAGGGACTTTTTAAAGACTACTGGTTACGTGATGCACCAACACATTTAACATTCAAAAATTTTAAGTTCCGCGCGCACTGTATTTATGTTTTTTTGTATCTATCTGAGAACAAACAGCGATTTGTGCCACTTACAGCATTAACTGATTGGTTTTATAACCGAGATGAAGTGTTTAATGCGCGGTACGAACTGAGCCTTTAAATAAAGCAGCCTTCCATTCGTCCGTAAAGGGTTAACGTTGCTGATCTGAGCGTGCAGTTGTATTTAGCTTAGATAATTTTACTTTCTAACCCAACGCTGTAGAGCAAACTTTGAGCAAGTTTGGTCGCTCAGCTACTAATGAATTTCTCCGCCTTTCGTGAAACTTGACTGTTAAATGCAACAGTTAAAATGTGTGGACACTCAAATAGATCTTGGGAGAAAGGAGGACAGGGCACCAACTGACCTTCTTTACCGTAAAAATTGATTTAAATTAATTTTCGTGTGATCGTTTAAGGTATTCATGAAGTCTCTCCTTTTAAATTTGTTTAGTAGGACCTAAGGTAACCTAAGCAATATTTACATGTCTACTAAATATCTAAATCAGTGCATCCTCCTTGACTAATTATATATAACCCAGATTCCTGAAATGTGGGCCTGCAAATTACAAAGATTCTTTTTATGTAATTATCTAATTTTTCTCTTCCTGCTACTATATAATTCGAAATATCTTCCTCAAAGCTGTATTTAAACAGCATTGTCTCTATAAATATCCTTCAAGACACAGGGCCAAATTTTAAGTCCAAAAACTTAAAAAACACAAGTCAAAATAATACTTTAGTCACTACGATTTTAAAAATAAATGTCTTCCTATTCTACTTCAAGAAGTGCTGAATCCAAGCCTTCGTATTTGTTGCCAGACCAATTCTTGAACCCATATACAGCAAGGAGTAAACCGAGGTACCACTTCATAGGTTTCCAGGTCAGAGAAAAAAGACATAAATTCTGAACTGATTCCCATAACATTTTGCTCGAGATGAATTTGCTTCTCTTCTTCCATGAACGTAACTGCAGTTTATTTTCTTCACTATAACCCTTGAAGTTTCAGTCGGTTTTATTTTCTTTAATTTGACGTTCTGTTGATTAAAACACTGACACAGAAGAATATCTAAAACTTAGGGGTAATTAGTGTCGAGTTGAAGGTTTGACATATTTCAAACACCCAACTCTCTTATTGCAGAATGTTCTAAATATGCTTGCTTTCTACACGATAATTCGGAAGTCACTGTGTTTCGACGCCTTTTATCTCTTTGAGTGATTTTCTTTGATAGCTATGAACTTATAAAGATTCTTTGATAAATCTAAGTATTAAATAAATCCGGTATGTTTTTTTTAAATTTTCATTGTTTTATTTGAAATTTAAACGAATTAGAATCAGTATGCTCCCTACTTCTGCCGTGGTCTGACTGTATGTTCGAATAACACACTTGCGTCGAAGTCTCCAGGCGACAGAAGCGCAATTATCAACGTTGGTGTTCCCCGATGGGACAGTGAAGTGGGCTACATTGGAGATAGAAATAAAAAATGTGAAGTAATAAAGCATGAGTGTACAAAAAGAGCAGGAACGTCAGGTCTCTTCTACGGGTTTATTAGGTCAGGTGTTTTTGAAAGAAACTGCTCCGTCCGAGTCAGTTAATATCCGTTTCAAAATATTTAGCCCATGGCAGAGTCGCCCGCCTTGCCGACAACGGAAATTAGAGCCTGTAGCCCAGAGCATTATCTGTTTACAAACACTTTATTATTATTGGATGCCGCCGGCTGACAAAACGAAACTTCGCAGATAGGTATACTGCCTCTGGCAATGAATTTACTGGAAGCCCAAAACGTTACGGCAGGTGGAATCTTCCACACTTTTCGTGCGAAAATGATAGGTGTACAGTAGACACGGTTGAAACAAGGAAACTGAGGGGAGGGGGATGGGGAAGGAAAGGAATAATAGGAATTTTACAAACAAGGAAAAAGAAAGGCAAATGGAAGAGAAAGAAACTCCCCTTGGCTGTAGGAAACGAAAAATGAAACCAGAGCTATTTCTTGATTAGTTAAATAATTTAGATTCATATTTAGAATATACAACACCTGTGATATCTTAGTAATTAACCAACTTGATGCACACAGTCTTGTTTTACAATAAGTTTATTAAATGCCTCTACGTGTTACGAGCACTGTGTGCTCTTCATCAGGAGGTCAAAATTGTATTATACAGCATCTGGTATCATCACACC
>Ga0209755_10009018_pt1 | contig 10575 bp, 4 predicted proteins | sample TergutCo191P1_FD_187301 | JGI IMG/M metagenome (GOLD analysis project Ga0209755, IMG submission 187301) | Cornitermes sp. P1 segment gut microbial communities from Petit-Saut dam, French Guiana - Co191P1 (SPAdes) (version 2) | ecosystem: Host-associated > Arthropoda: Insects > Digestive system >... | reverse complement strand
CGCATCGCCGCCATGAATGTTGCGCGTGAATGGCTTGCCCGCACCGAAACCGAGCTTAAAGCGCTTGATAAAGACGCAAGGGCTCATCTTAAATTATCCAAGGCAATGCTGGAAAAAGAAACGGGCAAAGCGCAATCGGGTTCTTCCAAGGGCGCGCCGAATCCTCAGGATCGCGACAATATTTTGCGTCTTAAAAATCAGGGTTGGACTGTCGAAGAAATCGCTAATGCAATGAACATGTCAAGGGGCGAAGTTGAACTGACGCTGGAAGTTGCAAGCAGAGGATGAACAAAGTTACATGGAATAAATTTGTCAAGGCAAGGGAGAGATTCAAACAGGAAGTTGTAAAAATTTCAGCTTCCCTTCCAAAATTAAAAAATATTCAGCAGGAACTGGTTAATTCAAGAAGCGAGGTAACTTATAAAATTGAAACGCCTGTTGTTTATAACTCAGCGCTTGATGAAATTACGCCGGACGATGAAATTAAAATGATTCTAACTGCCGATAATCCCGGCAGACGCGAACAAGCTGCCGAAAACAGACGCTATCTTGTAGGACCTTCCGGTAAAATAGCAAAAAAATTCTTTATTGACAATCCTTCGCTTAATATCGATTTTACAAAAAACGTAATTATATTGAATAAAACGCCGATTCATACTCCAAGAACAATAGAATTAAAACAACTATTCGCCAAGACGCCAAGACGCCAAGACGAAAATGAAAATTTAGTTTGCATACTTGAAGATTCACAAAGGGTTATGGCGGATTTACTGCTTGAATTTTACAAGGCGTTTGAGTGTCCTGTCTGGATAATTGGCTATTCTGAGATGCGAAAAAACGGTATTTTTGAAGTTTATACGGAAAAGTTAAAAGAAATATGCAATGCAAATAAGGATTTTTACAAGCAGATTTATTTTTACCGTCATTTTTCCATGAATCAGTTTACTATCGATTTAAAGCAAAAATCCGTTTCAGGCGAAACCGTTTCCAAAAGCTTAAAAAGGATTGGAAAGGATTACAGGGAAAGGATTTTGGGAGGGTGACATCCTTCATTTTATTTGCTACAATATTTTTGCATGAACTCTGTTGAAACCATTCTTATAGAAAACATCGATAAACCCGAATCATTGTTCATTTTTCCCACAGATATTAGCGTCTCAGGCTGGGCTGATCATCTGCTTCGCATAAAGGGCGGCTCTGTCGGCATGGACAAGTTTATCGCATGGGATAAATTCAAACAGAATTCTGTAAAATCAAAGGTAAAAGACAAAAAAAGCGTTCCATCCGCGCTTAGAAAAATTTTTATAAGCTGCCTTATAAACGAAAATGCGCAATTGGTATCGCAGGGAAGCGCTCCAATCTTTTCATCATTAATTAAAGAAGAATGGGCAAACAGCGCTTCGCATTTTACTTCATGGCTTACTTCGATTCTGCCTCAACTTGGCGCATGGTTCTTAAAAATGACAAATGTCTCCATTGATAAAATCTTTGACGTTGAGGCAAAAAACGCTTCATTAAAATTTGAAGGGGACGATAAGGATATGTTCGTTTTGGCAACCCGTTATGCGCAGTTTTTAAACGAACACGGACTTTTTGAACCTGCGTGGGAAACACCGCCTTTTAACAATAACGGCAAGGAATGCTTTTTGTTTTTCCCTGAGTCGCTTTCCGATTACAGCGAATACAGGGAACTTTTGCAAAAAAGCGAACATGTAAAAATAATCAGCGTAAAGGAAACAGAAATTAAGAATTGCGATACGTTTTTTTATACAAACTCGCGGCGCGAAATTACAGAAGCTTGTCTTTACATACGCGCTCTTAACGAAAAACAAAATATTCCCTGGGAATCAATCGCGGTTTGTATCCCGGACTCAAATAATTACGAACCCTATGTGCTTCGCGAATTTTCAAACAGAAATATCCCGTTTGTAAAAAGAACGAGTAAACCTCTTTGCGATTACCCCGCAGGGAATTTCTTTGCGTCTTTATTAGAATGCGTATCCTGCGATTTTTCTTTTGATTCATTGGTTTCGTTAATCATGAACAAGGCTCTCCCATGGAAAGACGCTCCCTTAATAGAAAAATTAATACAATTTGGCATAAACAATAATTGCCTTTATTCATGGACAGAATCAAAAGGCGCAGATTCAAAGCATATAAACGTATGGGAAGACGCTTTTGAGTATCCGTATAAACACAATGAAAGAGAAATTTTTAAATTTTTTAACGATTTAAAAAAACGCGTTTTAGCATTAAGAGGCACTGACTCTTTTGCGGAGCTTAGAAAACAATATTTTATTTTCCGCGATTATTTTTTTGACATGTCTTTATGCTCGGACGAAACAGACTTAGTATTATCCCGCTGTATTTCAGAGCTTATGAATCTTACAGAACTTGAAAAAGACTATCCCGATGTTCGCGCAGTCGATCCTTTTTCTTTTTTTACAGAATTTATAAGCGATGTAAATTATCTTGCGCAATCGGAATTAAGCGGCGTTGCGGTTCTTCCTTATAAAACTGCCGCCTGCGCTCCTTTTGACTGCCATGTAATTTTAGGAGCAGGCCACGAAAACATTTCTGTCGTTTATCCTCATCTATCTTTTTTACCAAGATTAAAACGCAAAGAACTTGACATAAATGACGAAGACGCGTCAGAAGCATATATAAATCTTCATAAGTTTAATTCCGTAAAAAAAGCCGCATTCTTCTGCGCAGAGCAAACCTTCACAGAATTTTCTATACCGCACACAAAAATTGACGCGTCTGTTAAACCAACCGAAAGTTACGCAAATAAAGATGAATACAAAGATTTGTTTTCTTCTGATAATTACAGCGCAGAAAGTATTTTCTGCTCCAACCCCGATTTAAATAAAAGCAAAGACAAAAATTTACTTCATGAAAATCAAATTGCAGGTTTTACAGAATGGAAAAAAAGACGTAATCATAACAAGACGGATAATAAATGGAAAGCGCATGAAGAAGTACGCAATAAAATAAATTCTATTTTTGTGAACAACGGAAAGACAAACCTTTCCGCCACAACCATGCAATCATATAATTTTTGTTCGCTAAATTGGCTTTTTAACCGGGTATTTAAAATTGATAATGCGCAAATAGAAACAAGTTTGATGGACAGCAGTATTTCAGGTTCCGTTTATCATGCAATTTTTGAAACTTTCTTTAATAAAATCAAAGAAGAAGGTAAACCCATTTTGGCTCCGTTACTAAATGAAAGTGAAAACGAAATAATACTCCCGGAAACATACAAAACCGTTTTAAATGAATGTATAGACGCGGTTTTTAATTGTTTTCCTTCATTAAAACAAGACGAAGGACCAAAGATGAGCGCATTAACGGCGCGTCTTTTATCGTCATCAAAAAAAGATTTTAAATACCACTGCGAATTTTTTATTGCTCAATTTATTTCTTTTTTTGCAGGATGCAGCGTAATAGATTGCGAAAAATATTATGAATCTAAAAGCGAAACTTATATGTTAAAAGGATTTATCGATATTATCCTAAAAGACAAATCTGATAAATATATTATCGTAGACTATAAAATTAAATATATGCCTTCAAGAAACGAATGTGTCATAGAAGAAAAAGACGACGAACTTTCTAATTTTCAGCTTCCTTCTTACATTACGCTTTTGGAAGAAAACGAAAACTATAAAGTGTATAATGCCCTGTTTTTCAGCATAATTGACGGCGAACCGGAAATTATTATAGGAAAAGCATCCAATATTGTAACAGAAAAAACGATACCTAATAAAATAGAAAAAATTATAGAAAAAGACAGCGAAAAATATAAATTGATATTTGAAGCTTTTAAGGAAAAAACCCGAAAATACGCAAAAGAAATCGCAAGTGCAAACTTTACGGTCTTTCCAAAGAAAACTAATGAGTGTTTTGATTGCAGTTATCATCGTATTTGCCGCACAGTTTACGTTATAAAACGGGAGAACCTATAATGCAATTGGAAAACATTAAAAATGAATTAAACGAAGATCAAATAAAAGCCGTCTACTGCGAAAAAAACGCAGTTGTCGCGGCGGGCGCAGGGTCGGGGAAAACTAAAGTTTTAGCGAATCGGTTTATATGGCTTATCACAGAAAAAGGTTTTAAAGTTGACGAAATACTTACGCTCACCTTTACAAAAAAAGCTGCCGCGGAAATGTTCAGGCGCATTTATTCCCTTGTCCTTGAGACCTCTCAAAACGAAACAGGAACAAAAGCAAAAAGGGCAAAAGAAGCCCTTGATAATTTTCTTCATGCGCGAATCCAAACCCTGGATTCCTACAGTTCCTCTATCGTTAAACAATGCGCTCCCCGTTACGGCATAAGCCCGGATTTTAAAATTGATCAAGATCGCTGTTACAGCCTTGCCTTGGAAATTTCGTATCCTTTTTTTATCGCAAACAGACGTCATCCCGCTGTTGAAAAACTTTACAGCATAAACGGTCCAAACAGCATAGTAAGCAATATTTTTGCGGATATTATTTTTGAATACTGCCATATCGATAAACCCTTAAATTTTATTGATGATACAAAAAAACAATTTAATATAATTTGCAAAGAATGGGAAAAATACACAAAAAAATTAAATGATATATTCATTAGTCTTGAAAACGATATAAAAAATGACGAAAGTCTTTTGCCTGCTTTGCTTCCAATAATTGTAAAAAATAAAAGAATAGAAATGCCGCAGCCGCAGGAATTACAGAAATATTTTGATTTTTTATTGTCTGTTCCAAATGATTCTTATATCGAAAAGTCAGAAGAACATCCTTTGCAAATTTCTATTATATCATTTTTATTTTATTATAATAATATCACTTCTGTAAACATGAGAGGCGGAAAACGTTCCGATAACCCTGTAAAGGAAAATCTTCGCCTCCTTAGAGAAATATCTGATTCTGTTTTTTCTCTTGCGATTTCGTGTCTTCAGGGCGGTTTTATTCTTTCTATAATGTCTTTATTAACGCAGCTTCAGGATATTTACCTAACACGAAAACGAACAGAAGGCATTTTATCATATACAGACATTGCAAAACTTTCTAGAACAATTTTAATCGAACAAATTGATATAAGACAAAGCGAAAAAGACGCTTTTAAAGCGATTATGATCGATGAGTTTCAAGATAACAATGAATTGCAAAAAGACATTTTATTTTTGCTGTCGGAAAAATCAGAAATTAAAAATGAAGGCGTTCCTTTGGCAAAAGACCTGTATCCCAATAAACTTTTTTTTGTGGGAGACGAAAAACAATCCATTTATCTTTTTAGGGGCGCTGATGTTTCCGTTTTTAGAAAACTTAAAGACGAACTTGGGAGCGAAAATCTTCCGTTAAAAATGAATTACAGATCTTCTCCACATTTAATCGGCGCTTTTAATACTATTTTTGGCGGCATTGATTTTTTACGGCAAGAAAACACTCAAGGAGCGGCAAAATCTGATTTAAAACCTGCCGTATTTGCGCCGCCAAACTCGCTGCCTCCTTACGAAGCGCAATACTCGCCGCTTGAAGCATTTAAAAAAGACGATGGAAATCTATCGCTTTGCATTTTAAATACTTGTTCTATAGAAGATGATGAAGAAAACGAAGAAAATTATCTTCACCCCGACGAAAACGAAGCGCGTTTTGTCGCGGAAAAAATTAAAACGCTTTTAACCAAATACGCGCCTCACGAAATTGCGATCCTTTTTCGCACGGGAACTCCTCAATATCATTTTGAAAAACATTTAAGGCATTTGGGTATTCCTTATACGTGCGAAAACATAAGTAATCTCTTTTTTGGCGGTCTTGTAAACGATATAATTTCCGCTCTTCGCCTTGTTGCCCACCATTCTGACAGCGCGTCATACGCGGAAATGCTTCGCTCTCCATTTGCAGGGTTATCAATTTCGGGAACTTCACTTTGTTTTTCTTTATTTACAGACGCGCCGTTTAACGACGCTCCAATTTCTCACCTTGACGATGAAGATAAAGAAAAATATTTAAACGGACAAAAATTATTTTATAAAATGTGCGAATTAAGCGAAAAACAAAACATTTCTTCTCTTGTTAGCGAATTGTGGTACAATGAAGGCTACCGTTATGAAACCGAATGGAATCCTGATACAATCGTTTACCGCGAAATGTTTGATTATCTCTTTCATCACGCGGCAATTGCAGATTCTGAAAATCAAACGCTCGCTTCTTTTACAGACGAAATAATTAAAGCCAGAGAAAACAATTCAAGACTTTCTGAAATTGACATTCCGCTGGAAAGCCCGAGCGCCGTAAAACTTACTACGATTCACAAAAGCAAGGGATTAGAATACCCTGTCGTTTTTCTTTGCTGCTGCGGAAGGAAAAGCCAAATAGATAAATGTGATATTGTTTACCATTCCGATACAGCAGGAATTGTTTTTAGTCCGCCTCCTCCTTCTAAATTACGCGAAATTTCCGGTAAAAGAAGCAACTTTTTCTGGAAGCAGGCAAGCGAAGAGGCAAAGCAAAAAAGAACCGCAGAACTTCGCCGCCTTTTATATGTCGGGATGACAAGAGCAGAAAAAGAACTTTATATAACAGGTTCCCTTGACATAAAAAATGCTGACGAAGACAATAAAACGCAAGATTTCTCATGTTTATTAAAGAATTATATAAACGCAAAATGCGAAAAAAGTGAAAATTTTATCGAAAGCGATTCAATTATAAACAATGATACTTTATTCGGTCTTTTATTGCCCGCAATGACAAGCCATATTCCGCAAGACGGACTTAGTAATAGTAAAACTTTTTTTAACCTTGAAGAGATTGAAAGACTAACAGAAGAAAGTATAAAAAAAGCTGATTCCAAAAACATAAAAATAAAAAATGACCAAAATGGACTAAATGAATTTTTTAAAAAAACGCAGGATTTTTACGAAAAAGCGCAAATAATTATAACGCCCGTTATACGCAATAATCATATAGCGCCGACACAGCTTAAAGAAACGAAGCCGGCAGAAGCCGGTGTTAAAGTGATAAATTTTAACAGCGAATATTCAGGTAAAAAAGCCGATGATGTTTTTATTAAAGTAGATAAAATGCTTTCGCGTTTTATTAAAAACGAAGATGAAAATTCAAATAAATTTAATTCGGGAAGTTTTGGAACAATCGCACATATTTGCGTAGAAGCATTATTAAACAAAGAAGAACCGCTAATCCCCGGAAATATTTCCTGTCTTTTATCACCCGCAGAATTCAGCGCTTTTTTAGAAGCGGGAAAAGAAATTGCGCTTCGTTTTGTCGGCTCTCCTCTTGGTAAAATCGCCGAAAATGCAAGTATACGCGAAAACGAATTTCCGTTCAGAAGCATAATCAAAAATAATCACGGAAAAGAAATTTTTATAAACGGCACTATCGATTTATTCTTTGAAGAAAAAGACGCTTTCCATATCGTTGATTTTAAAACCGACAGTAAGGAAAACCCGTGGGAACACACGGCGCAAATGTCATGTTATTACAACGCTGTGGCAAGTCTTTTTGCAGTACCGTCAAAAAAAGAATGCAGGGTTTGGCTTTATTATCTTCGCACAGGAAGAGCCGTGGAAATGACAGAAAAAACCAAACAATTTAATCTGGAACAAAAAGTTTTCTTATGATAAAATAGCTCAAGGAGAAATTCATGAGTAAATTTAACCCGGAAACTTTATCGGATTTTGCAAGGTACTACGGTTTTCATTACGACTGTATAAATCCCCACGCGCTTGTAAAAGATATTCTTATAGAAATGGAAAGGGGTCTGGAAGGCTCTCCGTCCAGTCTTCCCATGATTCCTTCTTATATAACCCCTGTTACGAACATTCCGCCCGGCAAAACTGTGCTTGCACTAGATGCAGGCGGAACTAATCTTCGTTCCAGTCTTGTTTATTTTAACGAGAACGGAGAAGCTGTCGCGCAAAGAACAAGCAAAACGCCGATGCCCGGCACAAACGGTCAATTAAAAGCAAGCGAATTTTTTGACGCAATTGCCAATGTAACGCTTCCGCTTTTAAACGACGCAAAAATCGAAGGCATCGGGTTTACTTTTTCGTATCCTATGCAAATTACTTCCGACGCAGACGGAATTCTTTTATCATTCAGCAAGGAAGTTGACGCACCTGACGTTGTAGGAAAAGAAATCGGCAAGGGACTTAGAGACGCTCTTGCGGCAAAGGGTTGTAAATATTCAGGTCCAATCGTTTTGTTAAACGACACTGTCGCGACGCTGCTATCAGGTCTTGTATCAATTTCTCCTGACGGCGAAAATACGCGCACAAAAAACGATTTTAATGCCAAAGGCGGCCCTGTTGTAGGATTTATTTTAGGCACAGGATTTAACACGGCATACCCCGAAACCAACATTCCAAAAATTAAATTTAATTCATCATCGGGGCAAATTGTTGTCTGCGAAACCGGTAATTTTGACATTCATTACAGGGGACAGCTTGACAGAGAATACGACAGCACAACAAAAAATCCCGGCGGCTATTTTTTAGAAAAAGCGACAGCGGGCGCATACCTTGGCCCTCTTACGCTGGTCATTTTAAAACAGGCTATAAAAGACAAGCTTCTTCAATTTAAAAAAGCGGACGAACTTTTGGCAATGCCTAATTTAGAAACAAGATTTTTAAACGAGTTTGCTCATGCGCCTCTTTGTGCGCAAGGTCCTCTTGGCTCTTTATTTGCACCTGACGAAACAGACGCATTGGCAAGCGTACAATATCTTACGTCTCTTGTAACAGAGCGCGGCGCGCTTTTTTCTGCCGCAGTGTTAGCCGCAACTATAAAACGCATAAGTTTCAGCTATGAGCCGTTTTCGCCTGTACGCGTTGCAGTAGAAGGAACCACATATATGATTTACAAAGGGATGCGCCGCTCATTAGAGTCTTACCTGCACCAGATTTTATTTAAAGATAAACCGCTTCCCTATGTTGTTTCTCCTGTAGAACAAGGAAGTTTATTCGGCGCGGCAGTTGCAGCATTAAGCAAAAAGAATTAAAATATTTTATTCAACTTTAAAACGCTTTACTTCGCCGCGAAGCATTTCGATATTTTCGCGGTTTTGAATTGTAATTTCGTTTACCTGATGCACCGCAGTATTTATTTCTTCCGCGCCTGTTGCCATTTCGTTTATGCCCATAGTAATTTCCGAGGTAATTTTTTCCAGGTTTTCGCTTTCCCTGATTACTTCTGTAGATCCTTCAAGCATTTCCTGTGAACTTCTCTTTACGTCGCCTGTAATAGTATTAATATTGCTTACGCCTTCTAAAATCTGCTTGGAACCGGTTCCCTGCTCTTCCATCGCATGGCGGATATTGTCTTCCTGCTGCGCTACAACCTGCACGCTTGAATCAATCGCCTGGAATTTATTTAAAACATTTTCTGTTGCAAAAGTAATTTTGTCTATCGATTCTTTTATCTTTTTTAATACGTCGCTGATAGTTTTAGACTGCTGACTTGACGATTCTGCAAGCTTTCTAATTTCGCCTGCGACAACCGCAAATCCCCTGCCCGCTTCTCCGGCATGAGCCGCTTCAATTGCGGCGTTCATCGATAAAAGATTAGTCTGGCTTGCGATACTTTCCATCATTGCGTTAATCTGAAGAAGACCCTCGGACTGACGCGCAATTTCTTTTATATCTTCGGCAACTTCATGAAGACCGCCTCTTCCTACTTCCGATGAATTCATTAATGTTTTTACGTTTGCTTCATTTTTAATAAGCGTTTCCGTTACAGAGCGCGTATTTGCAACCATTTGTTCAATAGCGGAAGACGCCTGCGCTATGTTCATGCTTTGATGCTCGACATGACCATTAAGCTTGCCGATATTTACCGTTACCTGTTCCATTGTCGCGTGAGTTTCGCTTACGCTCGCGCTCTGTGTTAAAATTCTTCCCTTTACGCTTTGAATGTTTGACGTTATCTGATTTACAGCAGCCGCAGTCTGATTCATGTTACTCGCAAGATCATCGCCTGTGATCGCAAGCGCGTCAGCTTCCGCTCTTATATTAATAACAAGATCCTTGATTTTTTCCAGAGTCATGTTGAAATATTTGGAAAGCTCGCCTATTTCATCATTCGATTTTACAACAATTTGATGGGTTAAATCGCCCTCGCCTTCGGCAATATCCTTTAATGTTACAGCGACGTTATGAACAGGTTTTGCAATCGAACGCCCGATAATGAATGCGGCAATAAGCGCACCCAACAATAATATAAGCGCAATTCCGATTGCGGCATTGCGGATTTCCGCTACCTTTTCGTTAAGTTCCGCCGTATCTACCGCGAAAAAAAGTTTCCATGGAAAACCATTTATTACACAATGGTAACCCATCATCCTTCCATTAAAATTATAATCAACAAATCCGGACTCTGCGCTTAAAGACGTCGATACCGCATTTCCAAGCGAAATAAAAGAATTATCATCCTTGGCGGCTTCTATGGGATTTAATTGAGCAACGATATAATCGGGATTTCTGTGAGCGATAAATGTTCCTTTTTCGTTTAAAATATAATAACGTCCTGTTCCCATACTGGAATCAAGATTGTTTGTAAACTCTGCAAG
>Ga0209755_10009017_pt1 | contig 10578 bp, 6 predicted proteins | sample TergutCo191P1_FD_187301 | JGI IMG/M metagenome (GOLD analysis project Ga0209755, IMG submission 187301) | Cornitermes sp. P1 segment gut microbial communities from Petit-Saut dam, French Guiana - Co191P1 (SPAdes) (version 2) | ecosystem: Host-associated > Arthropoda: Insects > Digestive system >... | reverse complement strand
AAGGCCAAGCTGGCAATACCCCGTACATCGGGGCGAACGGCAACTGGTGGATCGGCACGACCGACACCGGCGTAAAAGCGCAGGGGCCGCAGGGCGAACAAGGTCAGGCCGGTAATACTCCGTACATCGGGGCTAACGGCAACTGGTGGATCGGTACGACTGACACCGGCGTAAAAGCGCAAGGGTCGCAGGGTGAACAGGGAGCCCAAGGCGAACAAGGGCCGCAGGGCGAACAAGGCCAGGCTGGTAACACCCCGTATATCGGGGCGAACGGCAACTGGTGGATCGGCACGACCGACACCGGCGTAAAAGCACAGGGGCCGCAGGGTGAACAGGGAGGCCAAGGCGAGCAGGGTCAGCAAGGCGAACAAGGGCCAAAAGGCGATAAAGGCGAACAGCCACCGCTTATTCTTGAGCGGGTGTCTTTTACCAGCCTGACTGCCAATGGCGATGCGGACACTACCACTACCAGGCTTTCCCTGAGTTTCAGCGCCGATCTTATCGGTATTTCATCTGCTGCCATTACCATCATTGATTATGGCAATACCGGTGCGGTAGCTGGGCCACTTACCAGAACCGGCGAAGGAACGTACAGCCTGATTGTTTTTGGCATTAACAATCCCGGCACTATTTCCGTAGTGGTAAGCAATAACCGTTATATATTTAACCCTGTTTTCCATTCTGTCGATGTATACTATAACGCCAGTATGTCGCCTTCTTTTACCACTATTGAAGACATGGCAACATGGCTGCTTACCGTTCCTGAGAATAATGAAGATAATCCATATCATATTGGACTGAACGGATTGAACATGGAAACGTATCTTATGTTCAATACCGATCCGCTGAGAAAACTGTTTGATGCCCTGCATAGGTATGTGGTTATTGATTTACGAGGCTGTACGGGCGAGTTCTTATCGAATACCGTTTCTGATGCTTTAGTGAATGCCAGGCCAAACAAAAATAACTTGGTATCCATACTTCTGCCTGATTCGCTTACTGCCATCGGTGATAAGGCGTTTTATAACTGTCAGAGTATGACATCGATCAGCCTGCCTGCTTCACTTACCTTCATCGGCGATGCTGCATTTTCCTCCTGTGTCAGCCTAACATCGATCAATCTGCCCGATTCGCTTACCACCATCAGCAATAGGGCATTCTATTGCTGTCAGAGAATGACATCGATCAGCCTGCCTGCTTCACTTACTGTTATCGATGATTTGGCATTCTTCGATTGTTGGAGCCTTTCCTTTTCGGTATATGGAAGCGGTCCATTAAATACCAGTAGCGACGGTATTATGTTAATACTCAATACCACCGTCATAGCAGCGCCTAGCGCAAGCGGTAGTATAACAGTACCTACGGGTATTACCGCCATCGGCGATTCTGCATTCCAACTAACTACCAGATTGACATCGCTCAATCTCCCTGCTTCGCTTACCGCCATTGGCAATAATGCATTTGAAGGTTGTTTTAGCCTGACATCGATCAGTCTGCCTGCTTCGCTTACCACTATCGGCGATTATACATTCCGATATTGTACCAGCTTGACATCGATCAGTCTGCCTGCTTCACTTACCACCATCGGCGAGTTGGCATTTGGCGATACCAGTCTGACTATGGTTATCTCCAATGCAGCATTACCACCACTACCACCATCAGGAGGTAGTATGTTTTATCAAACACCCAGCAGTCTTGCCATCAAAGTTCCGGCAGGCAGTGTTGAAGCGTATAAGTTGGCTCCTGGCTGGAGTCAGTATGCGGACAGGATTAGTGCGATTGAGTAAAGGAGGAAATATGACTATCGAATATTTGGAAAAAGAACAGAAATTAATTGACGAGTATGTTTACCGTTTTTGCGACAAGAAAACAACAGAAACACAGCCCATTTATGACGGGGTTGTCAATGCGGAAAAATACCTGACAAAAAGCAAATATAGAATTTGCTGGGTTTTAAAAGAGCCTTATGATGAAGATGGCGGAACAGGCGGCGGCTGGTCATTATCCGGCGACATTCTGAATCAAGAGGATTTATATAAAAATATCATTAAAAAGAATTCTCCCACATGGCAGCCTATGATATATGTGACCTATTCAATATTAAATGACCTTATCCCTTATAACAGTATGGATTGGATAAGGGACGATCCGGAAATGGCGCAATGCTTAAACCACATTGCGCTTATTAATATCAATAAAATGCCCGCAGATCGCCGCTCAAATGATGCTGACATTGCTGTCAAATATGAGTATTGGAAACCGATATTACACTGGCAGTTAAAACAGTACGATCCGCAGATAATAATCTTTGGAAACACTTTTCAGCATTTCAGGGAAGATTTGAACATTAGCGAAAAAGACCTGCACATTACTGATACGGTTCATTATATTGTAAGAGACAAAAAGCTATATGCACACGCATATCATCCGGCACAAACGCAGATTTCAAAGAAAGAATATGTCCAAGGATTAATCACGGTTATAAAAAAGAACAGCGATAAACTGGAATAAAACATTGTTATATTCTCACGTCTCATTGACTAACACAGAAGATGTGTATATAATTACCAAATAATAGGTCACGCCCAGTGTCAGTCATTAATGGCTAAGGTATGTTGATTTTTTTATAGAAATTGTATATGGTACTAATTAAGAATAATTAAAGGAAGGTATAGTTTATGAAGAAATTGATTTGTCTTTCAATGATGCTGGTGCTGGCTGCTGCTTTATTCTTTGCCGCTTGTTCCAAAGAAAAACCGGCTTCCCGGGGAATTACTTTTACCGTGGCACTGAGCGAGGATATCAGGGCGGTGGATGCCGGAGTGGCGTGGAACTACGTTACCAATCAGGTGACCAACCAGATAACCGAAGGGCTCGTTACCCTTGATGCCAGGAATAACATTGTTCCCGAGCTTGCGAGGAGTTGGAGTCAGCCTGACGATCTGACATACGTTTACGATGTAAGGGATGATATTGTTTTTTCCGATGGCAGCAAAATGACCATGGATGATGTGCTCTTTTCCTTTGAGCGATCGAGGGATCCGGATGGCGGGACTTATTTTTCGGATTTCTATAGCGATGTGGAGAATTTTTCTGTTAACGGCTGGCAGTTTACAATCAAGCTCAGTCAGCCTTCTGCCGTGTTTAAATATGTTCCCGCGATTGGCGCCGGACGCATAATCAGCAAGGCGTTTTACCAGAAAAACCCGGAGGCGTTCGGCACCGCCGCCAGAGGCATTATCGCAACCGGCCCCTTTGTGTACCAAAGCTGGACCAGCGGTCAGGAAATTGTGCTAAAGAAAAATACCAACTACTGGAACAAGGAAAAACTTGCGGCTAATATTATTGACACTCTGGTTTTCAGGATTATTCCCGAGGACACTACCCGCGTTATTGCCCTCCAGACCGGGAATGCGGATTTCTGCGCCAATCTGCCCCAGGATATGCTGGATCAGCTGGCATCGGACCAGAACCTGAACCTTACCAGCGTGGACTCCTACAGCCTCACCTACCTTGCGCTTAACACCGAGCGAGCCCCCATGAACGATGTAAATGTACGCAAGGCTATTTCACGCGCTATGGACATTCCCGAATTCCAGAGGCGAATAATTGGACGCGCTGGATCCGCCGGAACCGTTCTGCCGTTCGGCCAGGCGCTCTACGGCGAGAATGCCGCCAAATGGCAGGAGTACCTCCGGAATACCCAGGGGTATACACTGGACCTTGTTGCCGCAAGGCAGCATCTTGCCAATTCGGCATATCCCAATGGCTTTAACTGTGATATTATTGTCAGCGAAAACTCGCTTGCCAATCAACGCGCACTGTACATTCAGGAATCATTGCGGGCGCTAAATATCAATGTGACCATCAGGAGGATGTCCGGCGATGAGCAGGATACCCACCAGATGGGCGGCGTTTTGGATGCAAACGGCAAGCGTGACTACGATATGCTCATCGGCGGATGGGAAGCGGATTATCCGGACCTTAACGGCAATATCGAGATTATGTACGCCTCAAGCCAGGCTGAAGGGAGCTACAATGCCGCAGCCTATATTAATCCCGCAGTTGATGCCCTGATTGAGGCACAGAGGACTACTATCGATCCTGCAAAGCGCTTCGAGATTCAATCAGAGATGATGGATATTGTTGTGAACGATGTTCCCTACATAGTATTTGATTACACATACCGGCTCAGTGTTTTAAACAAGAAATATACCGGCCTTGCTGTTTCTCCATCGTGGCTCTGGGTGCTGCCCGCACAGAATGTCCGCAGTGTTAATTAGCGTCTATAATGTGGACACATTATAGGCAGATTACCTTAAATTAACTCCTTTTGAAGAATGCCGTGAAGGCACGATATGCCATGTAAATATCGGTTTTCGCGGCACCTTCAAAAGGAGAATGCATTGAAAGGATGGGTACGCCAAGATCAATGGAAGGAATGTTGAGATTTGCAAAAAATTTTGACAATGTTCCGCTGAAACCGTTGTCAACCTTTCCCCCTTCAGCAGTTTGCCAGAGTATTTTTTCATTGTCCAGAATTGTTATAATTGCTGCGGTTGTCTGCGCATCCGCGTCGTTGGTATTCTCTTTTCCACCCCACCCCAAATAGCGGAACAGCAGTACCCCGTGATTCAATTTTGCTTCTCCATGTTCATCGAGAACATCTTTATGGAGAGGATACCAGCAGGTATTGACATCCGCAGAAATGCACAGCGAATTTGAAAATACCTCATTGCAGGGGCGGGCTCCCGACGCTTCAACCAGATCATTGATAAAGCCGGGGAAAAATGACGATTGCATACTGCTAATCCCCAGGGACCCCGTTTCTTCCTTGTCGGCGAGAACCAGGCAAGTGGTATATTCCGGCTCCCTGACGGATAGGAAAGCGGTAAGCGCCGGGTAGGCGCATGCCTTATCGTCCTGGCCATAAGCGCCCACCATGCTCCTGTCCAAGCCCAGATCCGAAGCCGGAAATGCCGGAACCGCGCAAATCTCCGCCGACACAAGGTCTTTTTCGGTAATACCGTATTTTTCATGCAGGAGAGCAAGTATATTGAGTTTGACTGACCCGGCTCCGCTTTCATCGGGAGCCGAACGCAGCCCTGCAAGAATATCGAGATGCTCGGCGGGAACCGCGTCTCTTACCGTTTTACTCATCTGCTTTTTGCCAAGATGCGGAAGGAGATCGGCTATAAAGAAACGGGGGTCCGATTCCTCCTCGCCAATTTGTATGTCAAGTTCCTGCCCGTCTTTACGGACAATGAAACCGTGAAGTGCCAGCGGAATACCGGTCCACTGATAGGGCTTGATCCCTCCATAATAATGGGTATCGAAAAAAGCCATGCCGGAATCTTCATAGAGCGGCTGCATTTTGAAATCCAATCGCGGGGAATCTATGTGGCACGCAACAATGGAAATGCCTTCCGAAAAATGTTTCTTCCCGACAGTAGCAAGAACCAACGCTTTTCCCCGGCGGCTGCAATATACCGTATCGCCGCTTTTGACTTTCATGCCCTGTGTCCAGGGTATGAATCTTTCCTTCTCCGCCATAGCTATAGCGGCTCTCACTGCTTCCCGTTCTGTTTTCGCGCTATTGAGAAAAGAGATATACGGCTTGCAATATTCATCGGCTGTTTTAATTTCCCCGCTACTCATGCAAACCGAAGCGTCCTGACGGGAAAAAAGAAGTTTGTTTTTCATTTCAGTATCCATGGCGTTTACCACATAGTAAAGTACATTTTAGAAAAAGTCCAGACAGGGAGCTGTTGAACCACAGGGCGCAGAAACCAAAGCCGGGGAAAGAATCAACCTTGACAGTAAAACTGTAGCATTATAATATAAAGGCACTGGATCGGTGATGAACAATAATTTTTCACAGGTGGATTTAATTCGCGAGGCGTTTCATTATCAGAGCCGCTTTGAAGGCTCCACCATGGTATTCAAAATTGATTTCCCCGTCACTGAGGACCCGGGCTTCCCCTATTTAATAAAGGATCTGGCGTTATTGGCAAAAACCGGTTTCAAAATTGTAATTGTGCCGGGGGCAAAGGAATCGATAGACGCGGTGCTGGAGCAGCACCACATTGCTACCGCTTACGGCTTATCGGGCAGTTCGCCGGAACCGGCACGGATTACCGGCGAACAGGCGATTCCCTTTGTAGAGATGGCTGCGTTTCATGTCGCTACCCGTTATATGACATACCTGTCCGGCAGCCGCGTCGATGCGGTCATTGGGAATTTTGTCCGGGCAAGGGGCCTGGGAATAGTAAACGGCGTGGACATGGAAAACACTGGCACTGTCGATAAAATTTTTACCGATTCAATCAGCCGCGTATTGGACCTTGGCATGGTTCCAATACTGCCGTGCATAGGGTGGAGCCCCACCGGCAAGCCATACAATGTTCCCAGCGATGAAATTGCCCTTGCGGTTTCATCGGCGCTGGGCGCGATAAAGCTCTTTATCGTTTCGGTGCGGGGGGGAATTCGGCGGGAATATTGCACGTTTCCAAAGGACATTGCGACAAGGGAAGACGGTACGGTGGTACGGCTGACTCCGCAGGTGGCGAAAGACATTATTGCGGCATCCGGCAATGGGGAAACGGCACCGCATGAGCTTAAACTGGCGCTTCGCGCCTCGCAAGCCGGAGTTGACCGTGTGCATATTATTGACGGCAGGAAAGAAGGGGCGGTTCTGAAAGAACTGTTCTCCAACCTTGGCGCGGGAACTATGGTCTATGCCGATGAATACGATTCCATACGCCAGCTCCACAGCCGGGATCTGCCGGACATCCTGCGGCTTATGGAACCGCTGATGCAGGCGGATATCCTGATCCGGCGCACGGCAGAGCAGATACTCGAAAAAAAAGGCGATTATGTGGTACACGAAATTGACGGTTCGGTTCATGCCTGCGGCGCACTGCACGACTGGGGCGAGGATCAGGGGGAAATAGCCGCTGTAGCAAGCGATCCGCTGTACGCCGGCGCCAATTTAGGCCGCCAAATAGTGAAATATTTGATAGAAAGGGCACGAAAAAAGCACATGAACCGGGTATTTGTCCTGACTACCCATACCCATGACTGGTTTGAATCCATAGGCTTTACCGAGGCTTCGGTAGACAGCCTGCCGGAACAGAAGCGCCGGCTGTACGATCATGCCCGCAAGAGCAAAGTCTTTGGGCTAATGCTCAACAAGTAAAAAACGCCGCAATCTGCCATATTTCTCATAAAAAATCATAGTTTTAACATGAAAAAGCCGATAATTGAAGGTAAGATGTTCGCGGTAATAGCTGGCTTATTCATTCTTGCGCTCGCAGGGGGAGCTGTTTTCCTATTTATGGGGCAAATGAAAAAAAGCAGGCCCCTGAGCGGAAGGCGCTCAAAAGACCGCGAAGCCAAATTGCACGAAGCAACCAAGCGATTAACCATCAACCCCCTTGATCCTCATGCGCTGAACAGCGTTGGCGAGGTGCATTTTGAGGAAGAATCATGGGAAGCGGCGATGAAGGCTTACGAGCCGTTGAGCGATATGGTTGGAAGGAACAAGATCGACGATATAGATACTTTTGAGGTATACTTTCGCTACGCTTTTTGTGCGCTCAAGCTCAATAATACCGAAACGGCGCTTAAAGGCTTTGGTATGGCGTATACCGTAAAGCCGAATAGTTTTGAGACCTGCTATCATCTGGGAGTTTTGGAATTTGACCGAAAAAATTACGAAAAAGCAATACAGTTGCTCAATAAAGCGCGGGTAATAAGCCCCGAAAGCCCGGCTGTCCTTCGCTACATGGGCCATGCGCTTTTCAGAATGAAAAAACCCAAAGAGGCAATGAGCTTTATCCGCAAGGCAATCGATCTTGCCCCGGACGACAAGGAATCCCTGTACACCCTGGCTGAATGTTACCACGAAGCCAACCAAACCGAACAGGCGGAGCGTATTTTCACCCATCTTCGCCCCGATCCGGTTATGGGACCCAATGCCTGCCTTATTTCGGGAACCATCCATGTGCAAGCGCGCAAAAACGATCAGGCAATTGCGGATTTTGAGATGGGGTTAAAGCACGTCAATATCAAGCCTGAAATACTGGTGGATTTGCGCTATCAGCTTGCTACTACCTACCTCACGGAAAACGAAATAGGCAAGGCTATTCCCCTCCTCAAGCTCATCAATTTGGAAAATCCTACATATAAAGACGTTGGCATCCTGATTTCCAAGTACCAGGAACTCAATGCCAATAAAAACCTCCAGATTTTTTTAATGGCTCCGTCTGCGGATTTTGTCGCCCTCTGCCGAAAGATTGTATTGACCTATTATCCCAAGGCAAAGGTGAAATTTATCAATATATCTGTTAACAAAAACGAGTGGGCGGATATTCTGGCGGAAATGAACACTCCCAAGTGGTCCGACACCATCATGTTCCGGTTTATTCGCACACAGGGAATTGTCGGGGAATTGGTTGTCCGCGACTTCCATTCGCATCTTAAAGAAGTAAAAGCCGGAAAGGGCATTTGCATTACCGTTGGCAATTTTAACGAAGAAGCAAAACGGTATACCGAAGCACGCCTTATCGATCTGATAGAAAAAGAAAGGCTCTCCGTAATCCTCAATTCCGTTGATGCCAAAACCGCCGCGTTGAACCAAAAAAAATAGGCTCCCCGGAGGGAGCCTTTGGCTTTGCAGACGGACACTATTTAGTGCCGGTATCGGGGTTATTTTCTGCTTTGGCTTGACCCCCTCCGCTGGCAGGGAAAATAAGGTTAAGAACAATGCCTACAACCGTGGCAAGCGCAACGCCGGCAAGTTTAAACTGAAGGTCCTGGGTAATCTGGAAGGCAAGTTCGCCGCCGCCAACGCCGATGACCAGCATTACCGATGTTATAGTCAGGTTGCGTTTGTCTTTGAAATCTACCCCGCTTTCAACGATGGTCCGCAAACCGCTTGACGCGATTATGCCAAAAAGCAGCATGGAAACGCCCCCCAGAACCGGGGTAGGAATCGTTTGAATCAACGCGCCGAATTTCTGGAACAATGACAGCAGTACGGCAATAACCGCCGCCCCGCCCAAAACCCAGACCGAGTACACGCGGGTAATCGCCATAACGCCGATGTTTTCGCTATAAGTGGTATTGGGCGGGCCTCCCCAGAGCGCTGCCCAGACAGATGCAAGCCCATCCCCGGTTAAGGTGCGGTGCAGCCCAGGGTTTTTGTAAAAATCCTGCCCGACTACCTTGCTGACAACCACCATGTCGCCCAGGTGCTCGCAGATAGTGGCAAGGGAGACAATAATAAAGGTTAGAATCGCCAAAAAGTTAAAAGCCGGAGCTTGCGGCTTGGGAAAGCCGAACCACGATGCTTCCTTGACGACTCCAAAGTTGATAATGTTATACGCGGGGAAAAACAATCCCATTATAAAGGTAAAAACATAGCCGCATATAAGCCCGATAAGAATGGGGATAGTACCGAAAAACCCTTTAAAAAAGATATTCGCTACCACCGTAATCGTCAGCGTTACCGCAGCTATTGAAAGATACACAAGGCTGTAGTCTCCGGCGGCGCTCCCGCCAATTCGCATGGACATATTCATTGCCGTGGGAGCCAGGAAAAGCCCGATTATCACAATCACCGAACCGATAACAACGGGCGGCATTGCCCTGTCCAGCCACTTGGTACCGGCAACCTTTATGATACCGGCAACCAGGCAGTAAAAAAGCCCTGCCGCGATAGTGCCGCCCATGGCATACGGTATCCCGTGGCTGCCGATTACCGCCATCAATGGCGGGATAAAAGAAAAGGACGATCCCAAAAAAGCGGGGATTTTTGCGCCAGTGCACAGAATGTAAATTAAAGTTCCGGTGCCTGCGGTAAAAAGCGCGGTTGATGGGCTTAAGCCCGTCAGAATAGGTACCAGAATTGTCGCACCGAACATGGCGAAAACATGCTGAAATGAAAGCGGAATCCAAAACCCTACGTTTGGCCTGTCATGCGGCCGAAGAATTTCCCTGTTAACCATACATTTAACCTCCGCCTTAAGTGTAGTATATAGAGGAAAAATAATAAACTGGTACTCAAGCCTGTTTTATCTTCTTTCTGGAATGAGCTTGGCAAGGTAATCTTTTAGAAGGTTTGCATAGTCCTGGCTTATTTTTCGCGTTGCTGCGGTATAAACGCGGTTTTCCGCTTCAGCCATGGTGGAATGCCCTTCCCGGGCGTTGAAGTTAAACGGCACTATGGTTGCACCATTGTCGGTAAGCCTCGCGTCAAGCTCGATGCGGGCGAATTTATTCTGGTTTTGGGGAAGATCAACCGGAGATACGGTAACATCAACCGACAGCAAATACCGCGAACCCGTGCCGCCGCTTCTGAATCCCAGGTTTTTTAACGAATCGGCAAAAGCGCCCTGGATTCTCCCGGCTCTGTCGTTGGATACCCGTATGCCAACCGGTATTGCAGCGGTTATATCCCTTGCCTCGCGGCGGTAGACCTCGCCGTTTTCAAGCCCTGCCGGGGGGGTGGTATCAATTTGCCGCAATAAATTTGCGTAGGAGATATTGATATCAGCCACTACCGCCGCGAACTGA
>Ga0209755_10009016_pt1 | contig 10578 bp, 8 predicted proteins | sample TergutCo191P1_FD_187301 | JGI IMG/M metagenome (GOLD analysis project Ga0209755, IMG submission 187301) | Cornitermes sp. P1 segment gut microbial communities from Petit-Saut dam, French Guiana - Co191P1 (SPAdes) (version 2) | ecosystem: Host-associated > Arthropoda: Insects > Digestive system >... | reverse complement strand
TTAACATATGCAGCAGAAACTGGGACACTAACAAAGAGAGATAGAAAGCAATTGAACATTTTTGAAAGGAAAGTGTACAGAAGAATTTTAAGCCCAGTATATGACAATGAAAAAGAAAATTGGAGGGTATTAACCAGTAAAGAAATTTATGCAAGTGTTAAAAAACCTACTGTAATAAAGACAGTAAGATTAAATAGATTATGTTGGTTTGGGCATGTACAGAGAATGGAAGAAAATAAAATTCCCAAAAGGGTATTTTATATGAATTTGGGAACAACAAGATTGAGAGGCAGACTAAGAAATAGATGGCAAGATGATGTGAGAGAGGATGGATGAATAGTTGGCAGCAAAGGGTGGCAGGAGAAAGTACATAACAGAGAGGAATGGAAGAAGCTCCTGAGAACAGCAAGGAAGCATCACATTATCCATGCCAAACAAATGAATGGTTTTGATCAGGAAGGTAATTTTTTGTGTGGTGTGAGGCTATGTAATTGTTGGCCTAATGCCGTGCAAGCATGGAGACAGCAAGTTTCTGTGAAGTGCTGCTGCAGTAAAAGCTGCATCCAGCAGTGGCTGATGTGGAGAGTTGTTTGAACCATAATTTGACTGTAAGAGGCGCATTACATAACACTGTTACATCAGTTAGCAGCAGTGTTGTGAATTTGATGATTAAAAGAGTGAAATGTTGGTGTCATGTTGGTTATTTTTATATTGTATATACACTTTGTTACAGAATCAGTAACAAAAGGTGAATAGAAAGTGAAACAAGGAAACAGGACAGGATATCAAGTGACAAATTACATGGTTAGGTACATAAGGATACATGTTAGGTTCAGTGTTTTAGTATATGGAAAGTTCCAGTATCCAGTGATCTTTTCATTCCGGAGGTGCTGGATATCACAACTTTTACTGTACTTTTTAAAGTAAGTGACTTGTTCCCACACACGCAGACAAAACAAACGTTACTCTTATGACATTACAAATAATGTAGACCATTCTGTTGATAACAGTGTGTGTATGATGTGTGGATAGTTCAGAACAGTTAACCAGTTATGATAAAATGCATATGTACTGTCTGTTGGCAAGTGACAAATTAAATGTGTGTGTTTGTCTGTGATGTTGCTAGGTACTGTGTTGTACACATGAAGTATAACATTCTAATGTACAGAAAATTGTGTCATATGGCACCCAGTGAGGTGTGTAAATTCCACAAAGTACAGTGGAAAATTTTTTCTTGTTAGCACTGCTGTAAACATTCCACAACATCAGGACTGTTGACTGTAAGTTGTGAAGGAACAGATTCAGAAAGGATAGTACATTTTGATATAAAAAAGGCAGGACAGGATGGTTTTTGAAATTTTGTTCTTATAATTATGCTTATTTGACCTCAGAAGATCTGGAATTTTCCATTGCACTGTTTTGTTATTTTGTTTCCAGTCTGTAAACGAGGACCTGAACCTCTAGAGTGGCCAATATTTCTTCTAGAACTTGGGTTCTGCCAATGTATATTCTTAAAAATCTCAGCAAATTTATTTTCTCCTTCGTTTGACAAACCTCCTGTAACCATAAACCAGAATAAATTCTATTTGTTTAACACAAAACTAGAAGTGTTCCAACATGTGCCAGCTAAGCAGATTACAAGGTGTTGTACAGAAATATTAGTGTGATCCTATTGACCTCATGTGAAATATGCAGTCAAAACTGATGCTATAATGTACCGTGAGTAAGGTGCTTAACCTTCCAGTGACCTACATTTGCGTATTTCAACTTATGTGAAAAAACACCCTCTATAGAAATTAATTGTATATATTTAGAAAACTAGGAAATTTACTGCATCGTTAAGACATGCTGCATGATCCTACAAAATGCCCCTTATTTCATAATTTTATCTTTTTCTCTTCAAACAATATGTTTTTCATAAGCTGTGCAAACACTGATGTGTTGCTAATGATTGTGACAGGGAGCAAAGGCTCTGGAAGACTTCACTGAGAGCGTCCGCTCAGATCCAAGCACACAGTTACCTAAGGATGGGACAGTTCATGAACTGACGAGCAATGTGCTAGTGTTCTTGGAGCAGCTACTTGACTATGTGGACACCATTGGGGGCATGCTAGCTCAGGATCCAGTTTACAGCAGTGCACTGACTCTCATATCAGGACATGGCAAAGTGGACAAGAACAAGGCACTAGTGGGCATATATATCAGTAAGTTGTAGACCTATACAAAAGTAACAACACAGGTACAAACATTCAAACATAGGTGGCTTGATGCCTGCCTAAGTGCACTAGCTGCACACTGGAATGTGTATTTCTACATGGACAGAATACGTGTAGGCTACATGCACTTTGCATCACATAATCCATGATCATATTGTAGTGCCCAAGCCTAGCGGTAAGCTTGGGTGAGCCTACTGTGGCTGTTGTGAGGCCTATCCTGGAATTCCCATGGGGACAGGGAATGAACAGTAGTGATAGCCAAGTCGGAAGCTTCACGGTTACCTAGGTATCTCGGGAGCTAAAGGACTCCTTTGGGTTCAGTGAGTGACGAACTGCGTAACTAACTTAACAGTAAATTCTATTGTGTAATATATATACACATTAATTTACGTATGAGTTATACAAGTCTGAAATGGTTTTTTTCAAGTCCCTCAGTTACGCTGAATATTCTGTTACAAAATTATAGCTTAATTAATAGTCACGCCACTATTCAATCCCAATCGGTAATTGTAGAGTTTAGGAAAGTATTTTGTTTCCGAAAGTGACTTGCTAAAATAAGCAATTTAATAATCGGTCGGTCCAGCTTACCTCCTGTTATCAGCCAGAATATGAAGTAGCCCAACATCTCAACCGATGATATTTTATAAAGTATAACTATTCTTCAGGCAACAGTGTAACGTCAAGTCATAGACCAAAAATGACTTCACTGTAGATCTTCTCTCCAGTCTTGTGAGTCTTATGTTAACCTAATTTCCTTGGGATTTTATAGTGGCATTGTGCCGACTCAGGAATTTTTCTTAATACTTGCATCATTTAACTAGGGCACGCATACCCCTCTCAACAAACAGATATGAGATAAGTTGCCTGACATATCCTAGTTCGTCAACCAAAGTTTTGTTACAAGCACATTCCAGTTTTTACAAAGAGGCCAAATGATTTCCAAATGTTGCATACATTACAGTATTAACCTTTTGGATCCTAACATCAGATGTACCCATCATGCACTGTGACACTCAAAACACCAAACATGAGGTTCAGGGGACAGCATTTAATGGCCTTCATTGTGCATATCTCATTTAAATTCTGGCCTTCTGCAGCTGCCACTGGGCATGTAATTCTGGCATCAAAGGAGTACGGGAGATGAGATGGGTTGGGCATGTAACGTGTGCACAGTGAGTTTTAGTGGGGATGCCTGGAGAATAGAGCTACCTAGGAGTCAGATTTAGATGGGAGGATAATATTAAAATTAATCTTAAAGAAGCAGGATGGCGTGGACTGGATTCTTCTGGCCCAAATTAGGGACCGTTGGGTTACAGTTGTGAACGTGGTAATACGAAGGTGTATCCAAAAGTCCCATGACAATGCTCGTAACACGCAAGTCGCTTGTAGTTCACGAGTTTCCCACTAGGGTGTGTTGCGGTGGTGTTTTGTGAGTGAGTGTGCCGAGTGGCATGGTTGGATGTGGAAGCATTTGATTGTTGCACATGTCTTTATGTGTGTATTGCATCAGCCGGTTGTGATTTTCTGATACTGGCAGTATGGCGGAAGTTGACGAACAAAGGGTGTGCATCAAGTTCTGTGTGAGATTGGGTAAAATGGGAAGTGAAACTTTTGAAATGTTGAAACAGGCTTTTGGTGATTCGTGCATGAACCATAGCCGAACTTTTGAGTGGTTTGGACGTTTCAAGAATGGCAGAACTTCGACTGCTAATGATGATCGATCAGGTCGGCCAAGCACGGCAACAACCCCCTCAAAAGTGGAACAGGTACAGGCGGTTGTCAAAGAGGATCGTCGTACCATACACGATCTCTGTGCAGAGGTTGGAATTGGCTATGGATCTTGTCAGTGAATTCTCACAGAACAGCTGAACATGCATCGGATTGCAGTGAAGTTTGTGCCGAGAGTGTTGACCCAGGATCAGAAAGACAGTTGAGTAGTGATCTGTCAGGAACTGAAGGAAACTGTGATAAACGATCCCACACTCCTCTTGAACGTCATCACAGGCGATGAAAGCATCATTTATGCTTACGATGCAGAGACAAAACTGCAGTCTTTGCAATGGAAGAGTCCTGGGTCTCTAAGACCCAAAAAAGCACGTATGCAAAAAAGCAAATTGAAGACTATGCTCATTTGTTTCTTTGACCAAGAGGGTATTGTACACCGGGAATTTGTCCCACCTGGAATGACGGTCAATGCAGACTTCTACTGTGATGTTCTAAGAAGGTTACATGAAAATGTGCGGCGCAAGAGGCCACAGAAATGGCGAAACCAGAACCTCACTATCCACCACGACAATGCCCCGGCTCACAGGTACTTTAAAGTTTCGCAGTTTTTGGCCAAGAACAACATGACAGTGATCCCCCATCCCCCATACTCAACCAATCTGGCCCCCTGTGACTTTTTCCTCTTCCCCAAGCTGAAGCTTCGGATGAAGGGTCGAACATTTGACACCATTGAAGAGATTCAAGAGCAATCGCAGCGGGTTCTTGACAAAATTCCAAAAAGGGACTTCCAGGGATGCTTCCAAGCATGGCAGAAACGCTGGAACCGCTGTATTCGTGCAAAGGGGGAGTACTTTGAAGGTGATGGAGGAATTTAACATCCAAGGTAAGCAAACTTCTTTTTACAAGTACTGTCCTGGAACTTTTGGATACACCCTTGTAATCCTTTGGGCTGCATAAATTTTAGATAGTTGATTGAGTAGTTTGAGCAGTTACTAGTTTCATGAGAAGGACACTGTTCTGTGGAGTTTGTTAATTAGTTAATGTAACGTGCTATTTGTTTGTCACATTGTGTTGAAATGTTGGGTACCTATTTCATAATTTGTGTTTGTGATTTACTTATATTCTACAGAGAAGGTCTTGGTGCAATTAAATTTGACACTAGTTGGTAAGAGTGACCTGTATAGTGACATCTATCTGCGAGCCGTATTCCGTCTCAACAACAATCACTACATTCTGAAAGCGCTGCAACGTGCTGGATTGCTTGACCTGGTCCAGCTGTCAGAGCCTGAGTGTGAGGAGAGTTACCATGATATGATACGGGAACACAAGAAGACCTACTTGCAAAGGTGTGTGGAACAGTTCTGTCCACCTGTGTAACAATCAGCTCACAGAAAAACAACTTACACCCTGTGGCAGAGTAACAAATGCTTGTTACCTTGTCTCAGGTTGTTACAAATACTCTTACAGGACCAGTGGAGGTGGGGTATCTGTCAGTGTCGTGAGCAGGCTACAGGCTGGACAGTGAAGCAATCGTTTTTCAATTCGTGGCAGGTACAAGGGATTTTTCTTTTCTCCAAAACATCTGGACTGGTCTCGTGCTCACCCAGCCTCCTATATAATGGGTAGTGGTGCTTTTTTCCCCTATGTAACATGACCACGGCATGAAGCTGACTGCTCATCTCATTGCGTTTTGAGGTTAAGAATGAGAGAGCTATATCTTTACCCACTTCATGACATGCACAGAACAACTTTATTTTTACCTCAAAGCACTTATGTGTAGAATATTAGAAATACATACTCAGAAGTATGCATATTTTCTGGATGTGTTTAGTAGTTTACATACCTGCTTGACCTTCTTCAATTATTGTTGATACAAAGCTAAGGACACATAGATACTACATGTCATAGCATCAGAAATTGTTTATCTTCTATAGTTGATTACTGCTAAACCTGTCAAAAATGATTTAGACAGAGTTGTTGGTTTCAGTGAGGTTGGTATTTTATGGCAGATGTAAATATTTTGTATGATGAGCCATCATTAAGAAAATTAACCTTTTGGTGCTGGAATTTTTTTTTAATTTTAGCACACACTGTATATAAAATGTGAATAATACAGGAACCAAATACGGTAGAATTATGAAACAAACTGCATTTTGAAAAGGAAAAAAACGTAGAGTATATACCATGTTTAAAATATTCAGTACGTATATTTGTTGAATAAATATATAAAATGCAACTTTAGAGGTTAGCGGTGCGGTACGACCCCTATAGGGGTCGTTAGACTTCAAAGGGTTAATAAAAGTGTGATTTGAATTTCACATAAAATTGCAGTTGGTGTCAGACAGATAAAGGGCCAGAATTACATTTTCTTTGCTGCTGTTGATGTAGGTCCTGCATCACAAACCTTTACTGCAATATGTGATATAATTAGATTTTTACTATTTAAGTACAGAAAGAGAGTTGTGTTGATAAAAAAAGAGGTTTTTGTTTGGCACAGTGTATAAAAATGCCTTTTTTAAATTTTGCAGACCTGCTATGATCTTCATAAAAAATTCTGCTTGTATACTTTTTTGGAGGATCTATTGTAAAGGTCTGTTGTTGGATAACCAATGGCTTTATGTTCATACCACATTTTGTAAAATCTGTGACGAATTCAGAAGATACCAGCAGGAAAATTTGTTGCTTAACATTCCTGTTTCTTATGAGGGGGATCCTAATTTCAATTCTCAACCAGAAAGCTGGTTGTCCTGATGGAGGATTTTTATGATTTTATTCTATTCTTCCAGGTAAATGTAGGTATTGACCATAAGGTGTGTTATGACCACCTTTTGCTACATTATTCCCATTTTGTCGTTTGTTATGCTAAAAGTACCCATGCACTTGTGAAACTGAAGACACAAATTATGTCAGGTTAAATAAAGAGTGCGCTGAAATTTTTCAGTACTCACCCTGGTGTATTAGAGGTTAAGGTGCTTCTTGTAAACTGCCTGTTGGTTGTTCTGTCTCACAGTTGGAGTCGAGTTCTGAGCCACATTTGGGGAAATGAGGATCCACCCATACCAGTGGCATATGCAGGAAAACTGCGGGACAAAGACAGGCACCTGATCAAGGAAAGGTTTGCTGTAAGTATACTTTAGGACAGGCATGCGCATGCTGAACTGTGTATATGATCATTGCTGCCCTTCATGTGACAACACACTACAATTTGGAGACACACAATATAATTGTGAAAATATCAGGCAGTCCAAAGGTGCTAAAAGAGGGGGTTATGTTCCTGAGCATGTACGAGGTGTATACCAGCCGTAACATTGGTGTGATTTTTCTTAATAATTTGAAAGTAAAATACCACTGATGTGATTGAATCAGTTTCATCAAAGCATTTCATCATCCATTTACTGCATTTAATTTCTGCCATCCAGGAATATGAATTTTAAATCCTGGTGTTGTGTGGTTGGTGGCCACGTTTTAATTTATGTGTTAGGAATTTGAAAGTGCTTTTTCTACAGGGATGACAGCCATGCTTTTACTGATAGATTATGGCACTGAATACTATTGAATAGATGCATTGCTCAGCCAGTGGTATTGCACTGACAGAATAATGCAGCACATAGCTGATGTAGGTCCAAGAGACAACATATTTAGTGTCTTCTAGCCCTCTGCGGTGGAACCTAAACTTCCTGCATTTTGCATTTCTGCATTCTTTAATTTCCAAAGCTTGATTCTTTCACATTAATTAACTGGCACTAGACTTGCAGGACCCAAAGGTCCATCACTGTTAACAAGAAAGTGCACTATTAGACATTATCCTGAGCTAGTTCAGCACCTCCAAATGTCACTATCTGCGTAATATCTTGTCTACTTGTTGGGATTGTAATGGGCATTCGTGCATGGTTTCTGCCCTAACATTCTGTCTGAATTTGTTGCTGTTATGGTATGTGTCACCCTGAATTTTACTATGCTAAAAAAATTAGGTAACCTTATTCCATATATCTTCCACGTAATTTATTATTCTTTATATTTGTCATGTTTATTTCTGCTGCGGTATGTTTTGTTTGGCTCATGATCAATCATTCGTGACAGGATCTAGCTGTTCAACCCTTAAAAATGAAATAGGGAGGGGACATGGGAAGGGCATCATAAATGATGATATTCCTGAGAATGAAAATGTGTGAACTGAAACAGAACTGAAGGATTACACTTTCAGCACACCACAATTTGCATTACAGGTACTCCTCAATTTATGTGGTAATTGGCTTCCATAAAAAGGTGAAAAGGGGTGGTATCATCTAAATCGAACATAATTCCCTCTTCAGAATCAATGGAAGTGTCTGAGATGTGCTGTAGTAATTATCAGAATATTTTTGCTTCTAGTTCTGTTCCAGTAACATGTGCACAGCTGTATTTTTTTAGTCTGTGAATTATTAAAAATATTCCTTGTGAACAGCCTTGTGTCTTTCATAATGATAACTCAAGATACACTGACTTCTTTGGTCACTTTGCTTCTTCTTGTTTCTTACAACTAACAGGGTACTGGTAACATTGTCCACTTATTACTGTGGAATTATTTACAAGTCAATAATGCTACGAAACACAATAGTGCACAAGAATATTACAATGCATAGATACTGAAAGGAGTAACAAGGCAGTACTGTGCAGTATGAAGTACTGAAGGTTATGTTGTTACCTCTTAATTTGTAACTAGAAGACATTATGCAGCTGGACCACATGTTACCTTTGCTCCTTGAATTTCCTACACAGTACTCTGCTCCCACTCTTGCTGTGTCACCTGATCAACCAGCAAAAATTTCACTCTAAAACACATACTGTTGATTTCATTCAATTAGTGGAGAGCAATGAACCAAAATGACATTTTTTAACTGATTATGATGGTCATACCTTTACTGTAAAGTTATTTACTTCACTTCTCAGTGTAATTTGTTATCACACATCTTGTGTTGTGTTCGGGAAATAATTTTGTTTCTTGTTGTTTCTTCTTTCTGTTGATTGTTTGTTATCATAGCACTTTCTTGTCATTTGCAGTCAACAGATCATTAATAAATCGACAATCACCATTTTGGAAAAGCATATATACAGGAACACACAGAGGTACATGCCCCTGGAAATTCATTTTAATATATATTTAGGCAGCAGCAAATTTCACTGCATTTTTAAGACATTCTGCATAATCTGTGTTTTATTATCCACAAATTGCCATTTATTTAATAATTTTATCTTCTTCTGTGCACATAATATTCACTTTTTGTGAACCATGTGCTAAATTTTAAATACCCATCCTTGTAGGATAAAGGTCAATAATATTGATGTTGTATTTCAACACACTACCGGCCTTGATACTGAGACCCAATTTGTTTTCAGGGTTTTAACAAGGAAATGGAAGAAATTGCTAAAGTGCAACGCAGCTACTCTATTCCAGATGTAGAACTAAGAGAGAGTCTGAAAAGAGACAATAAGGAATACATCCTGCCCAAGTATCATGCTTTCTATGAAAAGTGAGCATAAGTATGAATGTTGAATCTTAAGTTTATTGGACTGTGCATCATCTTGATAGTTGAATAAAGATAGATCAACTTGATGTCACTTGTTTTATTATTTCACTATTTACTACAGGCTGAAGCACTAGTGCTTCAGCCTGCATAAGGATACCACACCACCCAGCCGAACCACACCGTAACACCAACACACATCGAACTAGAGCAATACAACACATAAAATAAATCCACAGTAAGTCGCAAGCTCCTGAAGATGGATGTACTAACATTCGAAACATGTTGAGCAGTAAATAGTGAAATAATAAAAGAAGCGATGTCAAGTTTGTCTATCTTTATTCAACTATGAATGTTGAATTTGTGAGACCGCCCTCAGTATTTATGTTCTGGCTGTGTGTGGACTTCTGTGACATGTTATTGGAGAATATGACAAAAATACGTCGAGCCATTTAAATTTTAATTCAGATCAGATAATTGTAACAAACTTAAGGTGTAAATATTTTTCTGACAATATTTAAAACAAAAACTGTAGAGGAGAGTGAAACATATATTTTATGTTCAGTACATTTTTAAGGAGTGTTTGCAAAATTGCGCAAAGTGGCTGTCAGTTTCATGATGTTTGTCTGCATGGAAAAACTCCACTTCACTGGATGGATTTTCTTGAAATTTGATATTTGAAAATTTTTCAAAATCTATTGAGAAAAGTTGATGAAAATCTGACAAGAATAATGGGCTCTGTACATGAATCCCTATGTAAATTTATGATATCTTGTTGAATTCATTTCAGAATAAGAAATGTTTCAGACAAAAGTTTTAGAGGAAATCAAAATACACATTCAGTAAATGTTTTCAAAAGTTGTGCCATTTATGAGATAATGTGGAAAAATATGGTAGAGCCAGACATGCCCCAGATTGCAATATAATACAGCACGTCCACTTCACATGCTGCATAACTAAGGCTACAGACATGCATTCAGAATATGCAATACTTATTGCTTTTCCACAGCAACAGTAGTTATGCAAACATGCCTCAATATTGACATTGTACATAGCCTGTCTTTTTTGTAACACAGGATATCAGTCACATCCAGAAGCTCTACCACAGTACTTTTGTAAGTCAGTTTAACAGC